>Ga0181524_10003371_pt1 | contig 15553 bp, 7 predicted proteins | sample PEATcosm2014_Bin_34_FD_119761 | JGI IMG/M metagenome (GOLD analysis project Ga0181524, IMG submission 119761) | Peatland microbial communities from MTU Mesocosm Facility, Houghton, MI, USA - PEATcosm2014_Bin05_60_metaG | ecosystem: Environmental > Terrestrial > Soil > Wetlands > Peat | place...
GAAAGCCGGGATCGGCATTGCGGCGTGGAAGCTGTCCCGGCTTTCGCTCCGCTCAAGCCGGGCTACGGATTTTGCAATCGCTTGGCAAACCTCGGGCGCGCAGGCGCGTCGCGAGAACGATTTTGTTTGTTCACTTCTCCGCGCGTGCCAGGAGAAGAAGTGCGATCGCATCGCGGGAGGGATTTTGCATTCGTAGGGGCGACCCTTGTGTCCGCCCGCTCGCGTGTGTGCCGCGCGCCTCGTGGGCACCCACGAGGGGTACCCCTACGATGTGCGCCGTTGTCTGCCGGTCAGGAACGGTAGGCTTAGCAAAGGCCCGGATGCCGGGTGCCCACGCCGCGACCACCCGCCATGGCGATTTGGCTTTTCGAATGGCGCCATGGCGAGGTGAACACGCCACGCTTTGCGCGCGGTCAACTTGCTAATCTATTTGCTCCAGCAGCGCAGAATTTGGTGAAACAATTAGTCCTACAGCTTTTTCCCGTTCTCATAAATTAAACGCGTCAGTTTGTAAAAACTTGTATAGGGATTTCCAAGAGGATCACGTTGCTCCAGTCGGCGCTGTTCCATTCTCTCGGCTCGCCTCACTGCGTCATGATAGCCATCCTTCATTTGCTCATAATCAAACTCCTTATTGTTGTCTCGGTCGTATGCCGGCATCGTCATCGATAATTGCTTCTGCATTTCGTGGCGACCGAGAGGCTTATCGTGATCCGAAAAATGCAGGTAGGCCCACACCTCAACGCATGGGTTCGAAAATGCGACTCCAATGTCATTTGCACGCGCTTTGTCAAAGGCGCGTTTAAGCTGGGGATGCTGATCGCAATCACATGCAATCCAAACCTGGTCGTTCTTTTCGAAGCTATCCTTCTGTCTTCGACGGCGTCTTCGTCGAAATTCTACGGCTGCATCGACAAGAGTAATTGGCGTGCCGAATGTATCGCCGATGTGCACGTCGACGAGCATGTTGCCGTGCTCGCTGGCGAATGCTCGTATGTAGGCTGGCTCCGTCCGCGTACCTTCGCAAAATACGGTAACCGCTAATCGCGGTTGCCGGGACGCCTTAGCGCGAAATAGTCGATTGGGTGGATATCGATAATTCTTGCCCAACTAGGCGCGCTCCCCGAGCAGATCGTCTATAGGCCCGAGAAACGGAACGGCGCCAAATCTGCCTTGCAGGTATCCTTTCTCGAAATTGTCCGTATTGCGAGTCCTAATATCGGTGAGTGGAAACAAATGAGTGCCTCCCGTTCGATCCTTTTCAGTGAACCAAATTTGATCCCGACGAAGGAAGTCGGCGCACAGCAGGGTAGTGTCGTGAGTGGTGGCTATGATTTGTGCACCATACCTATTGGTTTTGCTCGATGAGAATAGACTTAGAATTCCTCGAGACAGAAGTGCATGGATACTCGAATCAATTTCATCGACGAGAATGAGCCCGCCGGTATCTAAGGCATGCAATACGGGATGCAGGAGTTTTAGGAGACGCAAAGTACCTCTGCTCTCCAAGTTAATATTCAGGAAAATCTCTTCGGATCCTTCCTCGCCACCGTAGTGCGCCAGCGAGAGCTTATTTTTAGCCGTTATTGGATCAAATTTAAGCTCGGGAAACTCAGCGTCGGCGACATTCTTTAACCTTCCTAGTAGGTTCGTAACATCTTCTGGGGGTGCCAATTCGCTAACTTTAGCAGATTTAATGCCGGTGTCGGCGAGCCTCAGAAAGTCTATGATTCTCTGATCAATTCCGTTTGAGAGTTCTTCTGCCAAGCGTTCTTTGTCGAGCGCAGGGGAAATAACCGGACGCCATGATTGTTCGAAATAGTTGAAGATGTGCGTTGCTTGCTCATGGGCGTTTTGTGCGGCCGAGGAGAGATATAGGACGTTAGGACGAGTTAAGTCAGCGATCGACTGATTTTTCCCTCGGAAGTATTTTCCAAAAGAAATCCTTTCGCCTCGTTTTCGATAATACCACTTACGTCTGTTGCCCTCCGGAAATGCAAACAGCCACTCTTCTTCAAAAGCTTCATCCGATGCGACAAAGCCAAAATTGTATCGGATGCCGTCGACAACAAAATCACAATCCATTTTTGTTGGCAGTTGACTCGAGCTTGGACGAAGGAGGAATGGATTTCGCGGGATTTTACTGTTGGGCGATTGGGATTTGTGAGAATTTAGAACTGCGCTGCGAATGAAATTTAGGGCTGAAAGAACGTTAGATTTTCCCGAAGCATTGGCGCCGTAGATCAGCACGCTGGGAAGCACGCGTTCACGGATGCGGTCCTTTGCGATCAAGTCGGGTCCTGGATCCTTCAATGCAGAAGCTATTAATAACAACTCCTGGTAGTCGAGAATGGATCGATAGTTTGAAACTCCAAAACGCATTAGCATGGTCGGACCCACTCAGTGAGGTTGGCTTTATAACCCCATAATTACCGAAAATGCGCCATAAGTAGGCTATATGGCAAAAAATGTGGTATCAATGGCAAATTACAAGGGCTTCCACTGTGTGCTACGAACGCCGTCAACGGTAAAACCAGACGAGTATTGCCCATGAACGCCCCCCTCCCCACCCATCCACTCCCCCCCTACCACCACACCCCCCTGTTCCCGCTCGGCAAGGACTCAACGCCGTACCGCAAAATCTCCGCCGACGGCCTGCGCGTCGAAAAGGTCATGGGCGAAGAGGTGCTGGTCGTGCCGCGCGACGCGCTCCGCGCGCTTTCGGAAGCGGCGTTTACCGATATCGCGCATCTGTTGCGGCCGGCGCATCTGGCGAGCCTCAAGGCGATCGTCGAGGACCCCGAAGCGTCGGATAACGACAAGTTCGTGGCGTTCGATTTTCTCAAGAACGCCAATATTTCGGCGGGCGGCGTGTTGCCGATGTGCCAGGATACCGGCACGGCGCTGATCATGGCCAAGAAGGGCCGGCTCATTTGGAGCGCGGGCGACGACGAGGCGGCGCTGGCCGAGGGCGCGCGCGACGCTTACCTCAAACGCAATCTGCGCTATTCGCAGCTCGCGCCGATCTCGATGTTCGAGGAGAAGAACACCAAGAACAACCTGCCGGCGCAGGTCGAGATTTTCGCCGAAGGCGCGGGCGACACCGAGCAGGCCTACAAGTTCCTGTTCATCGCCAAGGGCGGCGGCTCGGCCAACAAGGCGTTTTTGTTCCAGGCGACGCCGTCGATCCTCACCCGCGAACGCATGCTCGCTTTCCTCAAGGAAAAAGTGCTCACGCTCGGAACCGCGGCCTGCCCGCCTTACCACTTGGCAATCGTCATCGGCGGCACCTCGGCCGAACTGACGATGAAGACGGTGAAGCTCGCGTCGGTCAAATATTACGACACGCTGCCCGATCACGGCTCCGAGGACGGCCACGCCTTCCGCGATCATGAGATGGAAAGCGAAATCCAGAAGATGACGCAGGCGCTCGGCGTCGGCGCGCAATTCGGCGGCAAATATTTCTGCCACGACGTGCGCGTAGTGCGCTTGCCGCGCCATGGCGCTTCGCTGCCGATCGGGATCGGCGTGTCGTGCTCGGCCGACCGCCAGGCCACGGGCAAGATCACCAAGGACGGCGTGTTCCTGGAAGAACTCGAGCACAATCCGGCCAAATATCTGCCCGATGTCGATACGTCGAAGCTCGGCGGCGCGGTGGTGAAGATCGATCTCAATCAGCCGATGCAGGAGATTTTGGCGCAGCTCGCGAAACATCCGATCAAGACGCGGCTGTCGCTCTCCGGCCCGATGATCGTCGCCCGCGATCTGGCGCATGCGAAACTGCGCGAGCGGCTGGAGCAAGGCCAGGGCCTGCCGGATTATTTCAAGAACCACCCGGTCTATTACGCCGGTCCGGCGAAAACGCCGGAAGGCTATGCTTCGGGCGCGTTCGGTCCGACCACGGCCGGCCGCATGGATTCCTTCGTCGACGATTTCCAGTCAGCCGGCGGCTCCATGGTGATGGTGGCGAAAGGCAATCGCGCAGCCGTGGTGCGCGACGCCTGCAAGAAACACGGCGGCTTCTATCTCGCCTCGATCGGCGGCGCCGCCGCCAACCTCGCCGAGCATTGCATCAAGAAAGTCGACACCCTGGAATATCCCGAACTCGGCATGGAAGCGATCTGGCGTATCGAGGTGGTCGACTTCCCCGCTTTCATCGTCATCGACGACAAGGGCAACGACTTTTTCAAGGAACTGCATTTGGGCTGATCGCCCTGCCGGGTAATCTTCCCTCCCCCCTTGTGGGGGAGGGTAGGGTGGGGGGGGGGGTCGGGAGGTAAGAAAAAAAGTCAACGCTCGCGCGTTACCTCCCGACCCCCACCCCTTCCCCTCCCCACAAGGGGGAGGGGAAAAAAGTGCTTCCTCTCGACGAGAAGCATGCCACGCCATGGACGCTGTTCGTTCTAAATCGGTTCTCGACTGGCTCATCGATGGCGCAAGGTCGGCGCCGTTGCCGCAGGAGGTGCTGACGGAATTGTGCGAGCGCCTGACGGCAAGCGGCCTGCCGTTGTGGCGCGCCGTGGTGTTCGTCCGCACGCTGCATCCGCAAGTCGTCGGCCGCCGCTTCGTCTGGCGCCCGGACAAGGGTACCGAAATCGCGGAAGCGTCGTTCGAGCTTCTCGATCGCGAGGTGTTTCGCAACAGCCCGATGGCGCAGATGAGCCGCGGCGATACCATGGTGCGACGCCATTTGGCCGATCCGCGTTGCCCGATGGACTATCCGATCCTCGACGAGCTGCGCCAAGAGGGTGTGACCGATTACGTGATCACGCCGCTGCACTTCACCAATGATGACGTCCACTTTGCGTCGTGGTCGACGCAGCAAGAGGGCGGATTTACCGACGATGAAATCGCCGTCATCGCGTCGCTCGCCGCGCCCTTGGCGCGGGTCGCCGAAATCCGCGCCTATTACCGGGTCGCGACCACCTTGCTGTCGACCTATGTCGGCCAGAACGCCGGCGCGCGCATCCTTGCCGGCCAGATCCGCCGCGGCTTTACCGAGGAGATCCACGCGGCGATCTGGCTGTCCGACATGCGCGGCTTCACCAAGCTTGCCGACCGGCTGCCGCCGCAGGCGCTCGTCGATCTGCTCAATCGCTATTTCGATTGCCAGGTGCCGCCGATTCTCGAGCACGGCGGCGAAGTGCTCAAATTCATGGGCGACGGCCTGTTGGCGATTTTTCCCATCGGCAACAGCGACGATGCCGAAAAGGTGTGCGCGGCGGCCCTTGCGGCCGCGCAACAGGCGCGGGCCAATGTCGCCGCGCTGCAGGCGACCTCGGACAGCGATACCGGGGTCCGCTTCGGCCTCGCGCTCCATGTCGGCGACGTGCTGTACGGCAATATCGGCAGCGGCAACCGGCTCGACTTCACCTGCATCGGGCCGGCGGTCAATCTGGCGGCGCGGCTGGAGAATTTGGCCGGTCGATTGGGGCGCACTGTCCTGGCGTCGCAGCTATTCGCCCGCTATTGCGGGAGCGAATTCCACCCGATCGGAAAGTTCGCCGTTGCCGGTTTCGCCGAACAGCAGACCGCTTTCGGCCTTGCCGACGAAGCCAATGCCGCCTCGTGAACACGATGACGGTTCAATTCAAGGAAGCGATCGCCAATGTCAGCCCCCAACGAAAGCACGCTGCGGCAACAGCTCGTCGACTGCACGCGCATGATGGTCATGGCGGAACTGCTCGACTATAGCGGCCATGTCAGCGCGCGGCTGCCCGGGACCGACCGCATTCTGCTGCCCTGCCGGGACGCGAGCCGCGCCGGCATCACGGTCGACGACATTCTGGTCGTCGATCTCGACGGCACGGTGCTCGAGGGCAACGGCCCGGCGCCGACCGAGACGCCGATCCATACCGGCGTCTATCGCGCCAGGCCGGACGTGCAGGTCGTCGGCCACGGCCACCCGCCGATGTCGACTTTGTTCACGATGGTCGACCGTCCGATGATCGCGATCCGCAATTACGGCTTCCGCTTCATCGGCGTTCCGGTGCACCCGGACCCGACTCACATCCGCACGGCGGAGCAGGGCGCCGCGGTCGCGCGCACCCTTGGCCGGTGCGGTTGCTGTCTGTTGCGCGGCCACGGCAGCGTGGTCACGGCGAAAAGCGTCGCCGAAGTCTTTCTCGACAGTCTGGAGATGGAGGAGAATGCGCGCAGCACGGTCCATGCCGCGAGCCTCGGCCCGCTCAAGCCGATCACGCCCGAGGAGGCGAAGCTCCTCGAGGCGAGTTACGCCAAGAACGATTATCGGGCAGAGAAAATCTGGGAGCACTATCAGGAGAAGGGGCGGCTCGCCGGTCTGCTCTAAGGGACCGGTCTGCCTGACAAACTTGGCGTTCAATCGATGTGACCCGAGCCTCAGGCGGCTTCCGGGGCTCGATCGGCGGTGCCGGGAATTGCGCTTTTGCGGAGCGAGGTCCGGATCAGTTCGGCGCCGCAGTTCCGACAAGCGTAGACGGTGTCCTCGACATCGGCGGCGATAGGGCGGCGGCCGTTGAAGACCATGCGGCCTGCGCACACCGGGCAGGGCATCATCAGGGAGGGCAGGCTTGACGCGGGTGAAACCGCTGGGTGTCGCATTCGTTGGACCAAAATCGGGGGCTAATCCTGAATGACTGATTTGTGAATTGTCGTCTGTTTCAAGGCGGAGTCAAGAAAAATTGTGCAATGCACACGTTCGCGCTGCGATGCGAAGCGGGCTTGCTTACGGGCCGAACAGCCACGGAGCTAGGGAAGGCCCCGCGGGAGGCGGTGGTTCCGGGCGTTCGGCGCCCGCCTATGCCCCCGCTGCGGCTCCGAGTTCTCCGGCGCCGAGCTCCGGGATGCCAAGTCGGGCAAGGGTTGCGCGGGTGTCCGCCACCGAGCCGTCCAAGTCGATGCCGCGGCAGGCGTCGGCGATAACGAAGACCGTAAAGTCTTCGCGGCGCGCATCCTCGGCCGAATAGCGCACGCAAAAATCCAAGGCGAGGCCGGCGAGAAACACCCGTCTGACGCTGCGCTCGCGCAGATAGCCGCCAAGGCCGGTCGGGGTCTCGCGGTCGTTCTCGTAGAACGCCGAGTAGGAATCGATCGCGGGGTCGAGGCCTTTGCGCAGCACCAAAGCGGCGTGGCGAATTTGCAGGGCGTGGTGAAATGCGGCGCCCGGGGTTTCCTGGACGCAGTGATCGGGCCAGAGCACCTGGTCGCCGTAGGGCACCGCGATTGTTTCGAAGGCGCGCTTGCCCGCATGCGAGGATGCGAACGAGAGGTGGTCGCGCGGATGCCAGTCCTGGGTCAAGACGACATTGCGGAACGCGCCGGCCAGCCGATTGACGATCGGCACGACTTCATCGCCGCGCGGCACGGCGAGCGCGCCGCCGGGACAAAAATCGTTCTGCACGTCGACCACGATGAGGACGTCGTGCTGGTCGGGCGTGATGTTTGCGTTGATCTTGGCGCTCATGTCTCAAACTCCGGGCGAAGTCCGGCTTTGCAAGCGGCGGTCGACCTCGGCTGCGAGCTCGACCAGATCGTCTGCGACCTCGACCGGATAAGTGGCGCCGGGTTCCAGCCGCCGCAATGCCTCGGGCAGGCGTTCAAGCTCGTCTTTGGCGCGCCGGCGAATTTCATCGAGCGCCGGCGCCGGCGCCAAGCGCCGCCCGGCGAGCATGACGGGATGAATGAGCGGCTCGCCGGCCCGACTGCGCGACGGGGTGTCGAGGCCGAGCAGGTCGCCGCTCATGCGGCCATCGAGATCGTAGCGTCGCCACACCTGCTTGCGGCCCGGCCAGGTCGCCTTGTTTTCCGAACGCTTGCGTCGCGCAGTGCCGGCATAGTCCTGCAGCTTGTAAACGCAATCGATCGACGGCGCGTCCGCGGACGTGGTCAGGCTGGTGCCGATGCCGATGCCATCGATCGGGGCTGCGGCGCGCGCGAAGCCGACGAGCGAATCCTCGTCGAGGCCGCCGCTGACGAAGATGGTGACGTCTTCGAGCCCGCCCCGATCGAGAATGCCGCGCACGCTTTTCGCCAATGCGACGAGATCGCCGGAATCGAGACGGACGCCGCGGATCGTGATGCCGTCCGCATTGAGGCGCGGCGCCAGCGCAACGACTTTGCGCGCGGCCGCCTCGCTGTCGTAGGTGTCGAGCAGCAAGACGACATTGTCCGGCCGCGCCCGCGCAAAAGCTTCGAACGCCTCAGCCTCGTCGTCGAACGCCTCGATATAGGAATGCGCCATGGTGCCGTAGAGCGGAATGGCGAACTTCTCGCCGGCCAACACCGTGGCGGTGCCGGCGAAGCCCGCGATGTAGCTCGCGCGTGCCGCCATCAGGCCGGCCTCGGCGCCGTGCGCGCGGCGCATGCCGAAATCGACCAGCAATTTATCGGGTGCCGCAAGCCGCGCGCGCGCCGCTTTGGCGGCGACCAAGGACTGGAAATGCATGATGTTGATGAGGCGCGACTCGACGAATTGCGCCTGCGGCAGCGGCGCAGTCACCCTCAAGATCGGTTCGTTGGCGAAGAACGCGGTGCCTTCCGGCATGGCGTGGACGTCGCCGGTGAAGCGGAAGTCGCGGAGATAGTCGAGCAGGTTTTTGCCGAACCGGCCGGTGCTTTCGAGCCAGGCGATTTCGGCCGCCGAGAAGCGAAGAGTCTCCAGGTAATCGAGCGCCTGTTCGAGGCCCGCCGCAAGCAAAAATCCGCGCCGGAGCGGCAGCGCGCGGACGAACAGTTCGAACACGGCGGTTTGCGTGTCGCCGTGGTCCAGATAGGCCTGCATCATGTTGATCTGGTAGAGGTCCGTCAAAAGTGGACTGGTTGCGGGCTGCATTGCGGGCTTTGTGTCTGGCTGGAGAGGGATGGTTCCGGCGGGAACTGTCTTACCTTGTATCCGTCCGGGCCGCAGCCGTGGCGGAAAATCCGGACCGAGCGCGTCCGCGGCGGCGGGTTGTCGTCCGCTGAGCACGCTTGTCCGGTTTCATTGCGCAACCTGAGCCAAGAGTTGCCGAATTTCGGCCCGCAGCGGCCAAATCGCGGTACATCTATGTAAGTTATTGTATTTTAAATGAAATTTCTCTCGATCCGTATTCACCCTTTATTTACATTATTATTGCTCGCAACAGCGAGATGGAGCATTCTACCATTCGTCCGGTAGCCGCTGGGGATGGGCACGAGGCGGCTTTCGGACTGCTGGCACTACGGGGATCACTTTTGTCACGCTCTACGAGGGGCGGGTAATGGCAGCTGCGTTTTCGAGGGACGGCGGTTATGGGGCTCCAGCTTCCGTAATCAATTTCGATTCCGTCCATCCTGACCACATCGTCGTCCCGGACGCGCAGCTTCTGTTCACGGCCGATTTCCGCCGCGCCGGACCTGACCTCGTCCTTACCGGCCATGACGGCCGGCATCACATTATTCCCGGCTATTTCGCGACCGAGAACCGCCCGGCTCTGACGGCGCCGAACGGCGCAAGGCTCTCGCCCGACCTCGTCGATCTGTTGGCCGGCTCGCCGACGCCCAACCAATATGCGCAAGCCGGGGCGACGTCGGCGCCCGAGCCGATCGGCCAGGTCGAAAAGGTCGTCGGCAGCGCCACTGTCGTGCGTAACGGCGTCGCGGTCGCACTCAATGTCGGCGACAAGGTCTACAAGAGCGACGTCATCCAGACCTCGGCCGATTCGCAGGTCGGCATCAGCTTTCCCGACGGCACCGCGCTCAACCTCGTCGCCAATACGCGGATGGCGCTCAACGATTTCAATTTCGACGACAACGCGAGTTCGGGCAACGGCGCCCTGCTCAGCCTGGTCGAAGGTTCGTTCTCGTTCGTCGCCGGCAAGGTCGCCCATACCGGCGACATGAAGATCGACACGCCGGTCGCCACCATGGGCATCCGCGGCACCACCGGCTGGGTCGCGGAGATCACCGCCAATGCCGGCGGCAACACCTATACGTTCGCCGTTGTGCCCGACTACGGCACCAATCAAACCGGTCATTACGATCTGATCGATCCCCGGACCGGCGTCGTATTGGCGACCGTGTCGCAAGCCGGATTTGTGACCTCGATCAATGGGCAAGGCATCGGCCTAGCGCCGGTGGTCACCGTGACGCCGGTCACGACCCAGCAACAGCAATTCCAGCAGAACATCGTCCAGCAGGTCTTCCAGACGCTGACTGCTCCGACCAACCCGGCCAATCCGAACAACCCCAACAATCCGAACAACCCCAACAACCCGAATAATCAGAACAACCAGAACAATCAGAACAATCAGAACAACAATCAGGGTCAACAAGGGCAGCAGGGGCAGCAAGGACAACAAGGCCAGGGCCAACAGGGCCAAGGCAATCAGAACAACCAGAACAACAACGATAATAACAATAACAATAACAACGATCAGAACGGCCAGCAGCAGACCCAGCAACAGCAGCAACAGACCCAACCGCAGACCACGTCCAGCACGACTGGCAGTACGACGCCTCCGTCGATTGTGCAGACCACGCCGTCGGCGCCGATCATTACAGTCAATATCCCGGTGACTCCGGCGCCAGCGCCGACACCCGCTCCGACGCCGAGCCCCGCGCCCACGCCAGCGCCACAGCAACAAACTCAGGTGCAGCCGCAGGTCGTGACGCCGCCGTCAACGGACTCCGGCAGCCCCGGTTGGGGCGCCGGCAGCGGCTATTGGAATGTCGCGTCGAACTGGAACGACAATGTCGTGCCGACCTCCGGCGATCTCGTTACGATTCCGGCCGGTACGCAGACGCAGCCGATCGTCGTGGCGGTGGACAGTGCCGCCAACGCCGGAACGCTGACCGTTAACGTTTTTGCCACGATCAAAGTCATCAGCGACAGCAGCGGCGACGGCAGCCTGCAGGTTAGTGGGGCGGTCGACGACTTCGGCACGATCAAGGCCAATTCGACCGGTTCGGCCGACCCGAGTATCACATTTAACGGGCCCGTAACGGTGGAAGCCGGGGCTTTCATCGAGGCGATCGGCGCGCTGGCCTCCGTCACCTTCGTCGGCAGTACTGTCAGCAATGCCGGCACGATCGAGGCGAACACCGCCGGCACCGTGACGCTCGAGAATGCGGTTATCCAGGGTGGCACGCTCGAAACCGGTAGCCTTTCGTCCAAATCGGGCGGTGTCATCGAAATCGTCGCAACCAACGGCGCCGACGTCAGCACCTTGGACGGGTCGACAAGCGCAGGTGCCGTGGCCGTGCAAGGCTATGTGCAGGTCGACGCCGGGGCCAACCTGGATATGCTTGGCAGCGTCTATGCCACCGGAACTTTCGCGAATAGCGGCACGATAGATATCGGTGCGAACGCCATCCTTTCCATCGACGGCACCGTCACGCTCAGCGGCGCCGGCACGGTCGATCTCGACGCCAACGCAGAGATTCTGGGCGTCACCAACTCGACGCCGACGCTGATCAACGCCGGGGATACGATTTCGGGCGCCGGGCTTCTCCAAGGCCTGATCCTCACCAATCAAAGCGGCACGATCGAGCAAATCGGGGCAGGAACTTCGAGTTTCGAAGGAGACACAACGACGAATGCCGGTGCCATGGAAGCGAGCGGCAACGGCGCATCTCTTGCCATCTCCGGCGGCAGCTTCATCAATCAGAATAGCGTCATCGCTACGCAGAACGGCAGCGTGACGTTTTCCTTGTTTGCTTCAGTCGATAATCAAGCGAACGTTACGATCGACGCCAGCGCCGGCGGCAAGGTCGAGTTCTCGCTTCTCTCCCTGCTGTCCAACGAGGGCACGATTGAATCCGATGGCGGCACCGTCACCATCAGCAACACACAGCTCACAAACGCCAATACCGGCGTCGTCGAAGCCTTGAACGGCGGGCAAATCGTGCTGGACAACGGCACGATCCTTGCCGGCAGCGTGACGATTGCCTCGGGCGCCACACTCTCCGGCGCCGGCAGCATCGGCAGCGGAGCGGCACTGGCGAATGCCGGCACGATCGACGCCGACGTTTCTGGCCAGACGCTGACGGTCGCTACCGGCAATTCCTTCGCCAATGCCGGCCTGATCGAAGCGACCGGCGGCGGAATTTTGGACGTGACGGACGCTGTCACCGCCGACAATGGCGTCAACGGTACCGCCGCCATTTCAGGCGGCGGCACGCTGGAGCTCGGCGCCGCCGACGCACAAACGGTCAATTATTCCGGTACCGGCGGGACGCTGGAGCTTGTCGCGCCGACGCCGACGAGCTTCACCGGCAATATCGCCGGGCTTGCCGTCGGCGATATCATCGAGCTTACAAATACGGCGGTTGCCAGCGCTGTCATGGCCGGATCGACGCTGACGGTGACCGAGAGCAATAACCAGATCTTGACCTACAATGTCGGCGGCGCGCTGGCCGGCAATTATTTCGCCATTCAGAGCGACGGCCATGGCGGCGATGAGCTGGTTCTCAGCGTCGGAGCGGTGCCGGCGCTGACTATCGCCAACAGCAATCTTACGGTCCAGGAGGACCATCAGGTCGCGCTCGGCATCGGTGAGAGTGCGGTCAATCAAACCGACCCGGTCACGATCACGATTAGCGGCGTGCCCTCCGATGCCACACTATCGGCGGGGACCAATAACGGCGGCGGTTCCTGGACTCTGGCCCCGGCCCAGCTCGGCGGATTGCAACTCGACGCCGGTGAAGTGACGCAAGCGGTGCTGCGGGTGACGGCTACCGACACCGCGAGCGGAGATTCCGCCGCACAGCAGACCATTAACCTGACGATCGAACCGGTGGCGCCGGCGCTGACGATCAGCAATCACACCTTGACGGTGAACGAGGACGGCACGGTGGCGCTCGGCATCGGCGAGACGCCGTTCGATCTGCGCGACACGGTGTCGCTCACCATCTCAGGCGTGCCGAGCGACGCGACGCTGTCGGCCGGAACCAACAACGGCAACGGCAACGGCAGCTGGACGCTGACGCCGGCGCAACTGTCGAACCTGACGCTCGACGCCGGCGAAGTGACCGCCGCGACGTTGACGGTGACGGCGATCAATACCGCAGGGGCGACGGCGTCGTCGACGCCGCAGACGATCAATCTCACCGTCGAACCGGTGGCGCCGGCGCTGACGATCGCCAACCACACGCTGACGGTGAACGAGGACGGCACGGTGGCGCTCGGCATCGGCGAGACGCCGTTCGATCTTCGCGACACGGTGTCGCTCACCATCTCGGGCATTCCATCGGATGCGACGCTGACCGACAGTCACGGAGATGCGCTCGCGATCACTGGCGGCAGCATCACGCTGACGCCGGCCGAGCTTGCCGGCCTGACGCTGCATGCCGGCGAAGTGACCGCCGCGACGCTGACGGTGACGGCGACCAATACCGCAGGGGCGACGGCGTCGTCGGCGCCGCAGACCATCGATCTCACGGTCGATCCGGTGGCGCCGGCGCTGACGATCAGCAATCACACGCTGACGGTGACCGCGGACAACAGCGTCGCGCTCAATATCGGCGAGACGCCGTTCGATCTTCGCGACACGGTGTCGCTCACCATCTCAGGCGTGCCGAGCGATGCGACGCTGTCGGCGGGGACCAACAACGGCAACGGCAGCTGGACGCTGACGCCGGCGCAGCTTGCCGGGCTGAGTCTGAACGCCGGCCAGGCGACGACGGCGATGCTCGCGGTGACGGCCACCAATACGGCCGGCCAGACGGCGGCGACCACCGACAATATCGCGCTCACGGTCAATCCCGGCTTCAGCGCGTCGGTATCGGTCGCCGGCGTCGGCGGCACGGTCCAGGAAGGCCAGACCCTGGTCGCGTCGTCGCTCATCAGCGGCGATAGCGCCGATGCCAATGCGGCGATCGCCTATCAGTGGCAGACCTCGAGCGATGGCGGGGTCACCTGGACCGACGTGCCGGCGACGACGACCGGGAACTACAGCGGCGGCACGGTGGCGTCGTTCTATCAGCTCGGCGAGGCGGACGAAGGCCATCTGTTCCGCGCCGTCGCCTCCTTTACCGACGGCGCCGGCAATGTGATCACGGCAACCAGCGCGCCGACCGCAGCGGTCGCCGATGTCACGCCCGAGATCACGCTGCCGTTCAGTTACACGGTCGACGATCTGTCGATCGTGAAGAACGGCGTCCAGATTTACAACGACACGTTCGGCCTGGCGCCGCCGTCGTCGCCCACGATTTCCTCGAGCAGCGGCCCGGCGCAAGTCGAGTTCCTCACGCTGGGCAGCACGTGGACGGCGGGCACCAACAATGCCGGCCAGCCGGCGGCGATCCTGTCGTCGAGCGGTGTCGCGCCGACGACGAGTGTGTCGGGGAACGCCGAAGTCATTGCGGTCCTGAACACCAATACTGCCCCGCAGGGCACCGGCGCGGGTCAGAGCAATTCCGGGCTCAAGGAAGACGCGACCTTCACTGTCGGCGCGACCTTCGACCTCACCGCGCTGCCGAAGGGCAGCTACGGCGTGCAGCTGACCGACGGCACCGCGACGCACGCCAACGATCAGCTCGTCGGTCTCTACGTCCAGGGCTCGAGCAACGGCACGACGGTCGTCGAACTGGTCCAGGTCGATCCGGCCGCCAACACATCCTCGGTCATCGCCAGCGCGACGCTGACCTCCGCCGCGCTGTCCAGCCCCAATCAGATCGAACTGCAGCTTACGCACAGCGCCAATACGACGGCAGTGTCGGGCACGTTCGAGCTCCTGAACCACGGCGTGGTCGATAATTCGACGATTACGAGCTTCACGCCGACCGCCACCGACTTCACCAACGGCGTGACCTGGGCGCAGGCCGGCGTCATTGCGCTCACCACCCCGGGCGTCGGCCTCAATGTCGGCGCCGGCCAGTCGCCGCAGGAAGGCCAGACGCTCACCGCGAGCGCCACTACCAACGACTCCGATGCCACGCTTAATTATCAGTGGCAGCAATCGTCCGACGGCGACCAGACCTGGACCGCCATCGCCGGCGCCGCCAATAGCGCGTCATACACGTTGCAGGAGAGCGACGAGACTCACGAGATCCGCGTGGTCGCGACCACCAGCGATCCCGACCAGAGCCAGTCCGCGACGGTGACCAGCGCGGCGACCGGGCCGGTGCTGGACGCCGCGCCGAGCGTGACGGTGCCGACCATCGGCGGCACGGCGCAGGAAGGCCAGACGCTGACGGCGTCAGCGAGCGCCGGGCAGGGCGACAGCGCCGTCACTTATCAATGGCAGGAGAACTCGGGGACCGGCGGCAGCTTCGTCGCCATCGCCGGTGCTACAGGTTCGAGCTATCAGGTTCGCGAGGGCGACGAAGGCTACCAGATCGAAGTCGTCGCCACCTCGACCAACGACAACGGTGTCGCCACCTCGAAGACCAGCGCGCCGACGGCGGCTGTTCTCGATGCGCCGCCGAGTGTGACAGTGCCGACCATCGGCGGCACGGCGCAGGAAGGCCAGACGCTGACGGTGTCGGCCAGCGCCGGCCAGGCCGACAACCCCGTCACCTATCAGTGGCAGGAGAACACCGGCTCCGGCTTCGTCAACATCTCGGGCGCCACCGGCGCGACCTATACGGTCAAGGAGAGCGACGAGGGCGCCAC
>Ga0181524_10003373_pt1 | contig 15548 bp, 12 predicted proteins | sample PEATcosm2014_Bin_34_FD_119761 | JGI IMG/M metagenome (GOLD analysis project Ga0181524, IMG submission 119761) | Peatland microbial communities from MTU Mesocosm Facility, Houghton, MI, USA - PEATcosm2014_Bin05_60_metaG | ecosystem: Environmental > Terrestrial > Soil > Wetlands > Peat | place...
GCTGCGGAGAAGCAGGGCGGTGGCGAGGTGCACATTCCCCCCGGCCGCTACATCAGCGGAACCATTCGCCTCAAGAACAACGTGACGCTCTACCTGGAAGCCGGAGCGACGCTGGCCGAGAGCCCCGACGACGCGGATTTCGACAAGTATGAAGAGTTGCCCTTCAAATCCGTTTCCGACAACGAAACCACCTATTTTCATTACGGACTGGTTACCGCGGACAGCGTGCACAACATTGGCATCGTGGGCCAGGGCACGATTGATGGGAATCGCACGCATCGCCACGGGCCCAAGACGATTGCCTTGAAGATGTCCCAGTACATCACCATCCAGGGGATTACGGTGCAGAACTCTCCGAATTATTCCGTCAGCTTTTGGGGATGTGACTACGTAAACGTTATCGGCGTCACCGTTTTGAACAGTTATGCGGACGGCATCGACCCCGACGCTTCGCGTTACGTGCGCATCGCCAATTGCTACGTGGAATCGTCCGACGACGCCATTTGCCCCAAGGCCAGCCCTTCCATGGGTTACGCGCGGCCCTCCGAGCACCTCACGGTTACCAATTGCGTGCTGCGGACGAACGCCAACAACTTCAAGTTTGGAACCGAGAGCAGCGGCGACTTTAAGAATATTGCCGTGTCGAACTTGACCATGCTGCCGCGCGAAAAGGGGCACCCGCCACATTCCGGTATTTCGCTGGAAGCGGTGGACGGAGCGCACATCGACGGCGTGGTCATCTCCAACATCTCGATGGAGGGCGTCCTGATCCCAATTTTCATCCGGCGCGGAAATCGCGGACGCGGGCTCACCAATCCCACTCCCGGCACGATTCAGAACGTTTCCATCTCGAACGTCGTGGCCACCGGCGCATCGGAGACTTCAAACATCTCCGGGCTGCCCGGATATCCGGTTGAGAGGGTCTTGCTCGACGGGATTAACATCACCATGCGCGGGGGAGAGAAGGAAGCGAAAGGACTCGACGTTCCCGAATTCCCCGATATGTATCCCGAGGCCGGCATGTTCGGAATCCTTCCCGCCTACGGTTTCTATGCGCGCCACGTGGAGGGTTTGACCCTCGCCAATGTGCAGGTGCGCTGGGATAATGCCGATGCGCGGCCGGCCATGGTTTTCGATGACGTGAAGACCCTCGACCTGGATGGCTTCCGCGCCGGCACGGTGAGTGGTTCGGAGCCCATCGTCTTGATGAACAATGTGGTGGACGCGCTGGTGCGCGGCTCGCGGCCGGTCCCCACGGAGACCTTCCTCCGCTTGAGCGGCGACCAGACCAAGGACATTAAACTGCTCGGTAACGACTTCATCCATGTGCGGCAGCCGGTGGAATATCAAGGCGTTCCCAAGTCCGTGGCGACGGAAATGGGGAATTTCCCGAGCGGTGGAAAGAAATAACCCATGCGCGCTTGCCGCGTAGGACTAGTTTTCCTCTTGTCTTGCGTCGTGTTGCCAGCCCGGCAGTCGCCCGGTTCTTCCGCCGCACCGCCGGGCCCCGCAAGCGATAGCCTAACATGATGGGCCACATCTAAGGCAAGCTGACGGTAGTCCATCCGCCGGGCGTCCGGGAGATTTTGCGGCTCGCACCTTGGCATCGCCAGCGCCGTACATCGGCGGTTAAATCGCATCGAAAAGGTGATTTTTGTCCCACCCAAGTGTGCATATTCCGTCAAAACCGGCTCCGAATTGCCTAAAATGTCCGACGAGTAGCATGACAAGATGTCGTTGTTTCTTTTGTTTTCAACAACATTCCTGCTTCCAACGTCGATTTCTAACATCTTTTTATTTTGCCCTCTCCCCCGCTCGAAGGTAAAGGTGCTTTGTTTTCTTTGCGCCTCCGCGCCTTTGTCCGTCGGCTGACGGATGAGATGTTTTTGCTCTTTCAGGAATTTTCCCTCAGATTCTTCTGCCCGGGTCGGCTCCTGAGGCTCGTTCTCGCTGGCCGCCCACGCCTCTTGCTTCGCTGCCACAAACTCGCGGATTCGGCGATTGTCCCTGGCCGTCATGTTTTCCGCCCAACGAGACAGCTCCACAAGTTCTGCGAACACGGGGTGCGCCGCCTGCTCGCGGGTCAGGAGCTCGTGGGCCGTCCGCTCCACCGCGCAGGGCGGGGCATCGAGTAATCCCCACCACAACCGGCGATAGACGCGCGAGCGCTCGCCGGTCTTGAGTCGGTTCAGGCAGGACTGGGCCTTGCCCCGCCGGGTCCAGGGCCCGGTGGACTTCTGAGCGTTGCGCCGGATGGCTTCCAGAAAAGCCGGCGTGCGGGTGGGAGACTTGCGCAGAGACAAAGCGGCACCTCGCCTAGTGCAGCCTAACAGTATAGGCCAGCGCTCTGGGTCTGTCAAGAGGAATTATTGTCCGATCCGACAACAAACGCCAAGCGTAACCAACCAGGCCCCGCATTCGCGCGTGCGCCCGCAGTCCCCCACAACTTCGGGCGCACCTCCCGAGCCTGCCGGAGGAACCCACTGCCCAATAGTCACCGACCATAGCCGCGTGGTGCTGGGTCAAAAAACCGGCAGGCAACTATACGAACAATTGACCAAGGCGATTTTGAATCTCCCCCACTGTCGTAGTGGAGCGTTTATCGTTCCCAATCCGGCACAAGTGGTGGGTTGGACAGTTATAGGTAACCGCCAGGCGACCCCTGCACCATTGTGCGCGGTCGATGCTCGTTTCTTAAAGAAGGAGCGCCCGCGAGTCCGTCGCCATGCACCCACACCCCTAGTGAGCCACGCCACCTGTTGAGACCACACCTATCTTCTTGGTCCAAATTTCGGACTTGACACACTTGCGGAATTGAACTAGTGTATCGATTGACTAGCACACTTTGATGATACTCTTTCGTCTTAATCCGTCCTCCGGTGTCCCGATCTACCTCCAGCTCATGGAGCAGATCAAGCACGCCGTCGAAACCGGCGCGCTCAGAGCGGGCGACCAACTTCCTACCATTCGAAAGCTGTCGGAAGACCTGGTATTGAACCCGAACACAGTGGTGCGCGCCTATCGCGAACTTCAGCACGAGGGGATCATCGAGTTAAGGCACGGCTCGGGAGCCTTCATTAGCGAATCGGTCGCGGGCCACACGAGGGTCACGCGCAAGGCCAGGACCATTGTACAGTCGGCCTTGGAGCGCCTCATGTCTCTCAGCCTTACCGAAGACGAGGCGAGAAGGCTCTTTGAAAATGAATTGGCACAACTTCGCACGGAAACAAACTCGGAAGGAGGAAAGAATGGCTGATCCCGTCATTGAAACGCAGGAGCTTCACAAATCATTCAAAGGCAATGAGGCATTGAGTGGACTCAATCTTAACGTGCCGGCCGGAAGCATCTTCGGTTTCCTCGGCCGGAACGGCGCGGGGAAAACCACCACGATCAAGCTTCTGATGGGTTTCCTGAAACCGGACGGAGGGAATGCCCGTGTCTTCGGCCTCGCTGCCACGGACGCTGCCGCGAGCGTGGAAATCCGGCGGCGCGTCGGCTTCGTTTCGGAGGAAAAGGATTTATATCCGTATATGACCGTGGAGCAAATCATCCGCTTTACCCAAAGCTTTTTCCCCAAATGGCGGGATGATCTGGACCGGCGATACCTTAAGTTGTTTGATCTCCCGGAAAGCCGCAAGATTTCCGATCTCTCCAAGGGCATGAGATCGAAGCTGATGCTGTTGCTCGCAATCTCGCATGGCGCTGAGCTTCTCATCCTGGACGAGCCCGCCGAGGGCCTGGACCCGGTCGCGGTGGAAGACGCGCTTCGCGAACTTGTTGCGCTTGCCGCGGCGGAGGGAACCACGATTTTCTTCTCTTCACACCATTTGGAAGAGGTCGAGCAGATTGCCGATCACGTCTGCATCATCGATCATGGGGCCGCGATCGTTACCGGTTCACTCGACGACCTGAAGGCGCAGTATCAGCGGCTACGAATCGTATTGGGCGAGGATTTGCGGGCGCCGATTCATTGGGTTGACGGAGCTGACCAAGTCCGCCAAGAAGGACGCACGGTGGACATCCTCGCCAGTCGCAATGTGGACGCCATCGTGAACCAGGCCCGGTCTTTGCCCGGGGCTTCGGTGGAGCGCTTTCCGGTCACTTTGAAGGAAATCTTTTTGGAACACGCGAGGAGGAACTAAATGCTTTGGTACAAAGGCTGGCTTGAGACACGATACCGTATCTTATTTTTTCTGCTATGTGCAGTGTGGGGACTGGGATCAGTAGCTTCGACCCCGTATGCCGCAAATCGTGCACGCCCGGCCCTCCTAGCCTTTGTGGCAGGCATACCCGGACTTATAGCGCTGTGCTATCCTCTCATTCTGACGGTGCTGGCGGGATCGGGTATCAAGACAGAATCTGACCTTCAACCGAGAAAAGGGCTGCATGGATCCTCGTATTTCACACTTTCGCTTCCGGTCAGCCGTTTTCGGCTTTTGGCGACAAGAGCCGGGCTCGGCATGTTGGAGGCGGCCGGAGTCCTCGCCATCGCTCCCTGCTATATCTGGACCTTTTTCTCCGCCCTCAGGATGCACCTCACGGGCTCAGATTTGTTTGCCTATTGGGTGACCCTTTCTATATGCGCTTCCGCGTTCTACTCCCTAGGAGTATTCCTCTCAACCTTTCTGGACGACATCTGGCAATACCTGACAAGCGTGCTTGGGGTTGTGTTTTTCTGGTGGCTCTTATCCAGGCCCTTCCTACCGACGTCCGTAAATATCTTCCGAGCCATGGGAGAGTCCTCGCCGCTTTTTACGCATACGTTTCCTTGGGCCAGTATGGGAATCTCGCTCGGCACCGCGGCGATTCTGTTTTTAGCTGCCTTGAAGGTGGTGCAAACGCGCGAGTACTAGAAGGCGAATGCAATGATTGTCCGCTTGAGGAGCGCGGAGTTATCCCGCTTCGAGCGGGATTACTCCAGGCTTTCAAATCGTGAATATTGGAATCCTGGTTTAATGCCCTGGACGGGCGGCGCTAACCGAGCGCACGGAGGCAGCGAGGTAGCAGAGGTATTCGGCCCCGAGCCGAATTCCTCCCCGGCCTTTTTTTAATGCCTGGCAATGAACATATCGAAATTCCGAAAGCAGTGAAGAGTGATGAGTGACGAGTGACGAGAAAAGGCAAAACCCCTGGGCGGAAATATGGGCAACTGTCCACCTTCACGATCAACACGGCGAGGGCACAACACGGCCCTGGGTGGGTGCTACTGGCTCGGGCCGCCCGGTTTCGGTTGTGCGGGCTTTTCTTTTGCGGGTTGCGGGCATTGGCTTTCTGCCGCCTTGCGAATTGCCTCAACGTCGGCGAGGTCCTGCGGTCGTGCTGCCGCCAGCTTTGCCGCTATGAGATCATCACGCGAAAGGTATCTAACGCCACGGGCATGGAAGGCGGAGGAAAGGCCTTTGTGATCTTGGTACATCCGGCTCGATCTTCCAACCTCTGAGTGCGTAGACGGTCTGGATCATTTCCTCAACCGCGTCCATCCGCTCATGCATGGGCCGACTTTGCCAGTACCGATATTCATCAGCCTTCATTTCCTCGAAGTCGGTGTACTTTCGGATGGTCTTGTCCATACCTCTTTGTACCACGTCCGGGGCTGCACTTTCAAATACGTCCACGTAAACACTTCAGAAGTGGATTGCGCAGAGCAAAGCTCTGCGGCCGGCTGAGACGCAGAGCTTTGCTCTGCGCAATCCACTAAAGACGCTTGGCTCAAACTGCCCTCGTGAATCATCCGAATTCCAAATGGAGACACAACCTCCTCCTGACTCCAGACTTCTGACTTCTGGCTCCTCAGAACGTCAGCACAATGCCTTCCGGATCGGGAGTCTTACGGGCGCGCACCATCAAGACAAAGATCGCGGTGGCGAGGCAGGGGATGATGGAGCCGGCAATCACGATGGGCTGAAAGGAAAATCGGTCGGAGATGCGGCCGATCAGGTAGGTGGAGATCAGGGTTCCGATGCCCGCGCCGGTGCCTCCCAGGCCACTGACGGAGGCCACCGCGTCGGGATGGAAAACGTCGCTGGGCAGCGACAAAAACATGGTCGAGCAGGCGGCGTAGGCAAACGTCGCATATCCGAACAACAACACCAGAGTGAGGTAGTGACCGGTGAAAGCGGCGGGAATGAGGATTAACATGCTGGGCCCGAAAATCAGCAACACCGTGCGACGCGAACGCCCCACCGACCAGCCGCGCGAAATCCAATAGCTGGAAAGCGCTCCCCCGAAAAAATTGCCGAGGTCGGCGCCCAGGAAGGGAACCCAGAAGCCCAGGATGCTTTGTTCCAGGCGAAAGCCTTTACTGCGGAGATACAGCGCGAACCAATCGGCGATGAGGAACCAATAGGGATCAAGCAGAAAGCGGCCGCAGATGATTCCCCAGGTTTGCCGATAGCGCAGCAGCTTGCGCCAGGTGATTCCGGAGCGAGGTGCAACCTGGACCTCCAGCGTGCGGCCCTGCCGGATGTATTCAAGTTCCTCGGGCGCCAGGCGCGGGTGCTGTTCCGGAGGGCGATAGAGCCAGCGCCAAGCCAAAATCCAAAGAAAACCCAAGCTTCCGGTCACCAGGAAAACCGGCCGCCAACTGCCCATCAATTTGTAGGCATACAAGGCCAGAAAAGGAGCAATCGCCCCGCCAATGGACGAGCCGCTGTCAAACATCGCCACGGCCCATGCGCGCTCCTTGTCCGGGAACCATTCCGAGGCGACCTTGGTGGCGCCCGGCCAGTTGGGGCCTTCCCCCGCGCCGAGCAGAAAGCGAAAGAAGCGGAAGCTCGCGAGCCCTTGTGCCAACGCGGTGAGACTGGCGACACAAGAATAAAAGGTCACCGTGAGCGACAGGCCGCGACGCGCGCCCAGGCGATCGATCAACCGTCCTCCCCCGCCTTGCATGAGGGTGTAAGCAATTCGGAAAGCAATCAGGATGGTGGCGAAATCTGTGTTGGTCCAGTGGTACTCCACCAGAAGGATGGGCGCCAGCACGCTCAGCGTTTGCCGGTCGATGTAATTGATGATGGTGGAAGCGAACAGCAGCCCGGCAATCCACCAGCGCAGGCGGCGAATCGGCGGTCGAGGTCGTTCCGGATCGAAACTTGATTGAGTGGGATTCACAATCTGCGCGGATCGAAAACCTCAGGTTCTTTTCGATGCCGGATGCAACCTCCTCATTTTCGCATTGCTGCAAGGCGCTTACGCGGCGCCACGCGATGTTGACGCACTCCGGCTCGACGCATAGTGATAAGCGACTTTGCCGATGCCATGAGCGATTTCCTCCATGTCCTTTTCCGTGTAGTGCTCGTAAAGGTCCATGGTAATCCAGCGGTCGAAGGCGGCTTCGGTCACGGGGCAATCGCCCTGCTGGTAGCAGCGCTCGGAGTCGAGGTCTTTCGATACGAACGGGTAATGAGTTCCGGGAAAGGCGGAGCGATTCCGGAAGATGTCGTAAAGGTAGACGGGACGTCCTCCGGTAATCAAATGCGTTTTGTTGGGCACGCCCTCGGCGTTCAGGGCATCGGAAAACTCCTGCGCAGTACAGGACAGCAGGTCGAGGTCGAGACAAAACAGGGCCAGGAAGTAAGAGTGCTTTGAGCCCGGCGCCACCCTCTGTGTCGAAATGCCCGGCATGTCGCTCAAGTAATTTTTCCAGAGTGTCCCCAGCTTATTGCGGCGGGAAGTAAACTCCTCCACGCGTCTGAGCTGAGCCAACGCCACCGCGCCCTGGAGTTCCGTCATCTGATAGTTAGGCGCCAGGAAAAACGGGTTGCGGATTCCCTCTTCGCGCTGGTAACACTTGTCGAGGAAGAGCGAACTGAGATAACGCAAGTGATCGTCGTCGGTAACGACCATACCGCCCGATCCACAAGTAATGTGCTTGAAATGATTCAGCGAGAAGCAGTTGATGGCTCCGCGCCTGCCCACCAACTCTCCCTTGTATTCGCACCCAAAGGCCTGAGCGCAATCCTCAATGACGGGGATTCCAAATTCCGCTCCAATACCCAGAAGCGCATCGAGATCCGCGGCCAAGCCGCTGTGGTGGACGGCCAGGATCGCGCCCGTGCGGCGAGTGATTCGCTTTCGCACCGATTCCGGGTCCAGGTTGAGGGTAGCAGGATCGACGTCGGCAAACACCGGCACCAACCCCTGATAGAGCATGCCGGTGAGGCTTCCCATGTCGGTGATGGCGGAAGTTATGACTTCGCTTCCGGCGGGGAGTTGCAGAGCCCCGATGGCGATATGAACCGCCGCGGTTCCGCTGGAACAGGCGATGCAGTGCTTCTTTCCGTACATTTCCGCGAAGCGTTTTTCAAAAGCTCGAACCTTGGTTCCCAAATAGAAAAAGAGCACGTCCGAGTCGATGACTTCTGTGAGGTAGCGTTTGTCCAAGTCACCGTGCCGTTGGCGATGGCCGAAAGGCGTCTGCTTGGCTTTCGGACCGCCGTCTATCGCCAGTTTTTCAGAAAGGTCGAAATTCATAGCAATAAGTCCTCCTGCCAATGATGGAACATTTCATGTCTCACTCCCGGATGTACTTATGGTACAGACCCATGTAATAGGGGAGCAGAAAGGCCCCGCCATCGGCGAGGGTCCTGCCGTTGCCGCCCTCGTCGAGCTCCCATGGATCGTGGCTCCAGTGACCAACCCAACGTTCATCAATGGGCAGGACTTTGCCGTTTACCCGGTAGCCGGCGTCGCCGATGTCGCGGTCCAACTCGACGTAATCGGGCAGGCGGATGATGTCCAGGCGATGGCTGTTGATTAAGCGCCAGTCGATACGGTCGAGCGGGAAGCGCTGGAGCGAGTCTACCGACTCCTCCAGCCATCCGTTATCTTTGGGGGAAAGGTCTTCCTTGCCGAAGGCGTCTTCGGTGGTCTGCCCGCTGCAACTGGCGGCATAAATGAAATCGAAAAGCGGATTCAACTCGGGCCGCTCCCACTGCCAATGCTTGTACAGGGCCAAAGCGTATGTCTCCCGCAGGATGGGGTCGGTCTCGTAGCGGATGAGGTTGTAGTAGTTCATGAAGATCATCTCGTCATCCGATTGGTTACCAGAGCCGGGACCGGTGTCCGCCTTGGGGATCAGGATATTGGCCGCGTAAGCATGCTGCTCGATCAGCCAGCGCGCGGCGGCCGCGAATCTGGAGTCGCCGGTGATGTGCTCGGCCACCTTGAGGTATGCCAGGATGCTGAGGGAGTTTGTCCCGCGCCCCCCGCGCCAGGCGAAGTTATGGTTGAGATTTTCCGGGTTGAAGATGGCCCAGCGCGTCGGCTGGCCGTCACGGTCGACAAGCTGGAAGTTGTGATCGATAAGATGCTCCGCCACCGCGGCAACGTGCTCGCGGACGCGATTGCGTTCTTCTTCCGTGTCCGCGACAAGGTCGTAGTAGAGCCCGTAGAAAAAGAAGTGCCCGTCCAATTCGTCCGAGCTGGCGTCAGTTTTCCAGTACCACTTGCCGTCGGCGGAAACCGGCCAGCGGGGCGTGATGACCTTCCACAAAGCGTCCTCGGTGGCGCGCTTTCGTTCGTCGCGCTGGGGGCTGTCTTCCCGGTTCGGGTCGGGACCGCTGGTGGGCAGGATGGCGCGGGCGACAAAACCCTTGGGGGCCGGATGCGGTCCCCCCTGGGTCACGGCGCGAAGAAAGCGCAGGGCTTCAAACGCCGCCTTGGCGCGCTGCTTGGCGAGCGGGTCTCGGGTGGCCGCGTAAGCAAAGCACTCGCCGGCGCCGTACATGGCGGTCCAGAGGCCGTCGTTGTCGCTATCGCGCTGTTCCCACTCGCTGGTGTCGCCCGGGTGCTTCAGGTTGACGTCATAGATGTAGCCGTAGGGCGTGCGGCGGTGATGCTTGTCGATCTCGTCCTCAAAAAACTTGGCCTTCTCGGCAAGAGTCATGGGACGGCGCTCCATAACGCCGACGCCCGCGGAGGTGGCGAACCAAGCGTCGCCATGGCCATTCACGGCGATGGAGCGCACCTCGTCGTGGGGCAGCCATCGCCGCCCCTGGCGATATTCCCAATCCTTGCCGTCGTAGCGGATGGCTCCCATCTTGGTGCCGAACCAGACCGTACCGTTCTCACCCGCCGCCAGCGTGGTGAAATCGTTGTAAGGGAGGCCATCAGCTCCGGTATAGAGATGCCATTCTCTGTCTTCGCAGCCTGCGCCCTGCGCGCTGGCAAACCACAGGCGGCCCTTGGAGTCAAACGCCACCCCGCGCACGTCGTAGGGCGCCCAACTCCGCGCGGCATTCCGCGGATAAACAGCTCCCCAGGCGCCCCCCGGCTGCTTTAGGAATAATCCGGCCATGGCAGCTACGGCGATGCGACCATCAGTGGCAACGGCCACTTGCCGGACGGCTTTCTCGCTTCCCAGCAGCCGCGCCAGTCGAGAGTCGAGGATGAACTTCTTCCCGCCCAGAATGTATAGACCGGCGTCCGTGGCCAAAAACGGTTTTGCGCCGGTCGTTATTAGGTTGACCTTTACCGGCGGTAAAGAGAACGACGCGCCGCGCAAGTGGACCAGCTTTCCCGCGGAAATGAACCAGACGTCGTCACCCCCTGCCGCGATCTGTTCCACGGCCTCGCCATCGGCAGCAAGAGTGGCCCACTTGCCGGCAGAAAAGCGCGCCAGACCCCGCGCCGTGCCAACGTAAACGTCACCCGAAGCCGCGACCGCGATCGAGTGGACGTCGTTCGACGGTACGCCCTCGTTCACCGTATACGCCCTGCTAACCTCCTCGTTGAAGACACGCACACCCGTCACCGCTGGCAGGTCCACGGGCCGACCCGCCATCTTTGCCTCTTGCTGCGGAATCGCCTGCTGCCCCGTGAGGGCAATAAACATGATGAAGACGACGAAACGTAGTTTCATAAGGTACTCACTTCGCAAATGCACGGTCGGATCGTAGGGGCAATGGGCAAACATGGAACCGCAGATGGAATGAGCGCGCCATCGCAGCGCCGAGCCGTTCGCTTGGACGTGCGGGGATGAAGCGGCAACATCAATGCTCGGATTGCAAGTAACGCGCTTCGATCGCCTTTACCTTTCCCAAACGGCGAACGTGGCGTTCCTCACTGCTAAAGTTGGCGTGCAGGTAATCGCGCACGAGATCTTTGGCCAGTTCTCCTCCGATCACCCGGGAGCCCAACACCAGTACATTCATATCGTCGTGTTCAACGCCTTGGTGCGCAGAATAAGCATCGTGGCAAATGGCGGCGCGGATTCCGGGAATCTTGTTGGCGGCCACGCAAGCGCCCACCCCGCTGCCGCAAATCAGCACGCCGCGTTCGGCCTTGCCGTCACGCAGCGCAGCGGCAACCGCCTCGGCAAAATCCGGGTAATCCACGGGCGCCTTGCTATACGTGCCAACGTCCGCCACCTCGTGGCCCAAAGCGATCAGATACTCCACCAACTCCTGCTTTAGCTCGAACCCGGCATGATCCGAACCTAATACCAGACGCATGGGAATCTCCTCCTTCAGAGAAAATCGGGTCATCTAGCCATCGGGTCATCGGGTCATTGAAAAACCTCCCGTCGTCCGTGGGTCGTTCTCGAAAGCATGTGGTACGCGGAGACCGAAAGACTGAAGCAACTGACGACGGACAACGGACCACGGACAGCTCTTAAATGACCCGATGACCCGATGAACAAATGACCCGATCTTCAGATTACGAGCTTCCGATCAAAATCCCGGTCAGAAAAACCAGCACGCCGCCCACCACCACCTGAAAGGCGGCAGAAAGAAAGGGCGTGTCCATGTAACGATGGCGGATGTAACTGATGGCCGCCAGCTCCACCGCCACCACGCCAACGGCCGCCGTCATGGCCAGGCGGAAATCGTGAATCAGAAACGGCAGCGTGTGACCAATGCCTCCCATCGCGGTCATAACGCCGCAGACCGCGCCTCGCACCACGGGTTGTCCGCGCCCGGTCAGCGAGCCGTCGTCGGAAAGCGCCTCGGCGAAACCCATGGAGATTCCCGCTCCCACCGAAGCTGCCAAGCCGACCAGAAAGGCATCGGGGCTGCTGCGCGTGGCGATGGCGGCGGCGAAGACCGGGGCCAGCGTTGATACCGAGCCATCCATCAATCCGGCCAGACCCGGCTGGATAATCTGAAGGACAAACAGGCGGCGGCTCGCGGCGGCTTCCTCGCGGCGCACGTCGGGCGTCACGTATTTTTGTTCCAGTGATTCCGCCAGCGCGGAATGCTTGCGTTCAACTTCGGCGAGGTCGCCCAGCAACTTGCGTGTTGAGGCGTCCGTCACCTTCTCCATAGCGTGTTCGTAAAACCGCCGCGATTCGAGCTCCATGATCTCCGCTTGCTTGCGCACCGTGTCAATGCCCAGCGGCCGCACCAGCCACACCGGCTTATGTTGGATGAATCCCTTGACGTCAGACCGGCGGATCAGCGGAATATGCTCGCCGAAGCGCTGGCGGAAAGTTTCGATCAAGGCGCGGCGATGCCCGGATTCTTCCTCCTGCATCTCGTCAAACATCTTGGCCGTGGCGGGATAGGTTTCGCGCAGCCCGTCGGCAAAATCCCCGTAAACGCGCGAGTCCTCTTCCTCGAGAGTAATAGCAAGCGCCAGGATTTCCCGCTCCGTGAGATCCTTGAAATTCTTCGCCATTCCATTTCTCCCCGTCAGCTCACCGTCCGCTTGCCGGCTTTCCGGTCAGCGTACTGCTCGGCGATCCAGGCATAGGTCTTGGCCATCCCCTCGCGCAGCGGGGTGCGCGGCTCCCAATGCAGGATGCTCTGAATCAGGGTGTTATCGCTGTTACGGCCCGCCACGCCGCGGGGCGCCGTCGGGTCATACTCGCGATGAAGCTTTGTGCCGGCGATCGCTTCCACGATGTCCACCAATTCGTTAACGGAAACCAGTTCGCTCGATCCCAAATTGATGGGACTGGCGATCAAATCCTCACAATGGGCGATCATGTCGATGCCCTTCACGCAGTCGTCGATATACATGAAGCTTCGCGTGGCCGTGCCGTCGCCCCAGATCAGGATTTTGTTGCTTCCCGAGTCCTTGGCTTCGATCACCTTGCGGCACATGGCCGCCGGGGCTTTCTCCCGCCCGCCATCCCAGGTGCCGTGCGGCCCGTACACATTGTGGAAGCGCGCAATGAAGGTTTTCATCCCGCGCTCGGCCCAGTATTCCTGGCAGACCATTTCCGAAAAGAGCTTCTCCCATCCGTAGCCGCGTTCGGCCATGGCGGGGTAGGCGTCCGACTCTTTCAGGGCGCGGACCTTCGGATCCTTCTGCAATTCGGTGTTGTAAGCGCAGGCCGAGGAAGAGTAGAAGTACCGCTCCGCCCCGGCGCGGTTAGCCGCCTCAATCAAATGGGTGTTGATCAGCACGCTGCGCAGGCACTCGATGCGGAAGCGCTCGATGAAGCCCATTCCGCCCATGTCCGCGGCCAGGTTATAAACTTCCCTGGCGCCTTCGCAGGCGCGAACACAGTTTTGCTGTTCGCTCAAATCCAGACACAAGCTCTCAACACCCGGCACGCGCTGGTACCACTCGGGCAGGGGCTTCTTATCAATCGCGCGGATTCGAGTGAATCCTCGCTCCTGGAAATATCGCACCAGGGACCCCGCAATGAATCCGCCTGCCCCCGCGACTACAATCAACCCGTTCTTGTCCGGTTCGGAATGATCGCTGGCCAACGCTTGCTTTTTCATGATGCCTCTCCTTATGAAGCGCAGTCCTTCGGTGAGCTGCTGGACTTCCCCTTGTTGCGGCCCGGCGAAAAAAGAAAATGATAACAGATTGAACAGAAATAACCACCCGTGCAGAACTGACCGGGTGGACGAGATAAAAGTGGGTTTTTGCTTTTTGGCTTGATTTTCGCCCATATATCGTAGTAATAGAACTACAATATGAAGAAGACCTTCTCCGATTACCCCAATCTCCAGCAGCAACGTCAGCAACTTCTCCAGCAACTCTCCGGCTTGCAGGAACTGCGGCGCGGCTCGCTCACCGAACAATTTCTCATGGTTAAACACCAGGACGGTTCGCGCGTCAAGCGCGGCCCTTATCCGCTACTGACCCGCAAGCACGGCGCAAAGACCGTCTCCCTGCGCCTGACCGATCCCGCCCTAGTACCCTTGTATCGGCAACAGATTCAAGCCATGCGGCAGTTTGAAACCGTCGTGGACGGGTTAGTGCGGGTGGGCGAGCAACTGAGTGATTTAGCGGTGGCCGAGGTGGTGCCAAAAAAAACTCCTGGTGGAACTGCAACAAGCCGCCGAGGTGCGTCGCCTCGCCGCCGCCCTGGCCGCTCGGCAGGCGCCTGATTTTGAAGCTTGGGAGAGCCTCCTGCTGCAAGCCGCCCGCCATGGCGGGGTGGGAGTCCTGGGGACTTTGCTGCGTCACTGGCAGCAACACGCTCCCCGGGAGGTGATCCTCTGCCCCTGTGGCCAGCGCATGAGCAGTCGAGGCCGACGCGGCAAAGGGTTGTTAACGACCCTGGGCCGGGTGCCCTTCGCGCGCTCCTTCTATCAATGCGCACCCTGTTCCCAGGGGCGCTTTCCCGACGACGAGCGTTTGGACATTGTCCAAACCACCTATTCGCCCGGCGTGCGCCGACTCATGGCGCGGGCGGGTAGTCAATCCCCGTTTGCGCAGGCCGCCGAAGATTTGCGCTGCTACGCGGGGCTAAGGGTCGAAGCGCGGGAAGTCGAGCGGGTGGCCGAAGCGGTGGGCCGCCAAGTCGAGCAGTGGCTCTCGGCGCAACAGGAGCGGAGTTTGCCGTCGGTAGGCACATCGACACCTGCCGTTGCCTCCGCGGCCAAGTTCTATATCAGCTTCGACGGCACCGGTGTCCCCGTACGCAAAGACGAGTTGGTCGGACGGCGCGGCAAACAAGCGGAGGGCTCGGCCCGCACCCGGGAAGCCAAGCTGGGCTGTGTGTTCACCCAAGTCGGCTTGGACCAAGAGGGCTATCCGCAGCGCGACCCCCACTCGACCACCTATGTCGGGGCCATTGAATCCAGCACGCTCTTCGGCTGGCGCATCTACGCGGAGGCTCTACGCCGGGGGCTGGAGCAGGCGAAGACGGTGGTCGTGCTGACCGACGGGGCTCGCTATAACCACACGATTATCCAAACCCATTTTCCCGAGGCCGTGCCTATCGTGGATTGGTTCCACGCCTATGAGCATTTGACCGCCCTCGCGCAGATTCTCTGGGGTCAGGAGGCCCAAGCTCCGAAAGCTTGGCGGGATCGGCTGGAAGCGGGCGACATCGGTCGGCTCGTTCGCCAAGTCGGCAAACAACTACCGGCCTCCGCTCCAAGCAAAAAGTCGATGCTCAAACAATGGCGCTACTTCGAGAACAATGCGCCGCAGATGCGCTATGCCGAATATCGTGAAAAGAAGTTCTTTGTGGGCTCCGGGGTGGTCGAGGCCGGCTGCCGCACGGTAATCGGTGAGCGCCTTAAACAATCGGGCATGCGCTGGTCCGTAGACGGAGCCAATGCCATCATTGCCCTGCGTTGCTGCATTCTCTCTGGTCGATTTGAAGACTTTTGGGCCTCGCGCACCCCGTACCCCCC
>Ga0181524_10003374_pt1 | contig 15546 bp, 7 predicted proteins | sample PEATcosm2014_Bin_34_FD_119761 | JGI IMG/M metagenome (GOLD analysis project Ga0181524, IMG submission 119761) | Peatland microbial communities from MTU Mesocosm Facility, Houghton, MI, USA - PEATcosm2014_Bin05_60_metaG | ecosystem: Environmental > Terrestrial > Soil > Wetlands > Peat | place...
AACGACGCCCACTCGACGCTCAAGCGGCGCGCCGCGCTTGCCTCCGTCGCGGCGAGTCTCACGCTCGCGCTGGTCAAATTCGCGGCTGGCTCGATGGCCGGTTCGCTGGCGTTGCTTTCGGAGGCAGCCCAAAACGGCCTCGACGTCGGCGCCAGCGCGCTGACCTACTATGCCGTGCGCGTCTCCGACAAGCCGGCCGACGAGGACCATCCGTTCGGCCACGCCAAGGTCGAGGCGGTCGCGGCGCTGGCGCAAACCGGGTTTCTCATCGTCCTGGCCGTCGCCGTCGCCCTCGAGGCGCTGCGCCGCATCGGCGAGCCGAGCGTCGTCGACGCCAATGCCTTCGCCTTCGGTGCGATCCTCATGTCGATCGGCGTCGATCTCGTGCGCTGGCGCGCCCTGGCGCGCATCGCGCGGGAAACGTCCAGCGACGCGCTCGCCGCCGACGCGCTGCATTTTTCCAGCGATCTCCTTTCCTCGATCCTCGTCCTCGTCGGCCTGGCGGCGACGCGCGCCGGCTGGCCGCACGCCGACGCGCTCGCCGCGGTCGGCGTCGCCGTCTTCATCGGCGTCGCCGGCTTTCGCCTGGGACGGCGGACCGTCGACGCGCTCGTCGACGCGGCGCCCAAGGGACTGGCGGGCGCCTTGCGCGTCGCGGTGGAGCGCGTGCCGGGCGTCGCGGGAACCGACTTTGTCCGGCTCCGCCGCTCCGGCGCGCGGATCGTCGGCGATCTCGGGCTGCTCGTCTCGCGCACCTTGCCGCTGGAACGCGTCGCCGCGATCAAAGCGGAAGTCGCCGCGGCGATCGCGCGCCGTTGGCCCTACGTCGCGCTGACCGTCACCGCCGATCCGCTCGCGCTCGACGACGAGACCGTGCTCGAACGCGTGCAGTTGATCGCCGGCCGGCGCCGCCTGTTCGTCCATCACGTCGCGGTTCAGAACGTCGACGAGCGCAAGTGCGTGACGCTCGACCTGGAAGTCGACGGCTGCATGAGTCTGGCGAGCGCGCATGACATCGCGACGCAACTGGAGAATGCGATCCAAGACGAATTGGGCGTCGAGATCGAAGTGGAGACCCATATCGAACCGATGGAGACGCGCGAGATCGGCGGCCACGCCGCCGACCCCGCGGCGGCGGAGCGAATCGAGCGCGCCCTGGCGCGCAACGCGGCGCGCGAGGGGGTCCTGCGCGATATTCACGACGTCAGGGTCCGCAGGGCGGCGAGCGGCTATTTCGTGATTTTCCACTGTCGCGTCGACCCCGACGTCACGGTCGAAGCGACGCACGACCGGGTCGACGCGCTCGAGCGTTCGGTGCGCAACGAGTTCCCCGACGTCGCTCGGATCATCGGCCACGCCGAACCAGCGCGCTGACCCCTGAAAACACGCGCGCACTCATGCGCGCCGACTGGCGCTTGCGCGCAAAGAGTCTATGCTCGATTCGAGCAGATTCTCTTGATTCGGCGCCGCCATGGAATTCGACAACGAAGCCCCGGATTTGCGCAGCGCTCATGTGATCGTGGTCGGCAACGAGAAGGGCGGCGCGGGAAAGTCGACGCTGTCGATCCATCTTTCGGTGGCGCTGCTCAAGGCCGGCTACAAGGTCGCCTGCATCGATCTCGACACCCGCCAGCAAACTCTGACGCGCTTCTTCGAGAACCGAAAGTCGTGGTCGGCGAACGCGGCTTGGCCGATCGAACTGCCGCGCCATTGCGCCATGGCTCGTGGGCAATCGAACGACGTGCGCGCCAACGAAGCGCATGAATTCGCGCTGTTCGCCGAGGCGATCGGCGCGGTCGAGCACGAATACGAATTCGTCGTCATCGACACGCCGGCCAGCGACTCCTATCTCATGCGGCTCGCCCATTCCCTCGCCGACACCCTGGTCTCGCCGCTCAACGACAGCTACATCGACATCGACGTCTTCTCGCGCGTGCATCACGACCGCTCGCAGCGCGGCGCCGTGGCCCATTACGCCGATCTCGTCATGGAGGCGCGGCGCAAGCGCCGCCTCGTCGACAACGGCGTCATCGACTGGGTGATGGTGCGCAACCGCATGTCGTCGACCGCGAGCAACAACGCCCGGCAGATCGCGGTCAGCATCGCGCGGCTGGCGGCCGAATTGCGCTTTCGCGTCGCCGAGGGCCTGCACGACCGCGTCATCTTTCGCGAATTGTTTCCCATCGGGCTCACCGCGCTGGACCCGATCGAGGACGCCGCCGCGGGAGCGTTGACGACTTCGCAACAGGCGGCGCGGCGCGAAATCGAAGGGCTCGTCGCCGCGCTCGATCTGCCCTCGCACGCGCCGGGCGTCGAACACTTGGCCTCGCGCCGCTCGTGGCATGCGCGCGTCGCGCACAACTACGACGGCGCCGGCGCCGCCGATCCGATCCACGGCTGAAGCGCCCGGCGCGGAGTTGCGGCGAAAAATGAAGACCGCGCTCTGCTTGACGCCCGACCTCGCCTTCTTCCGGCCGGCGGTTCGCGCTGCGGCGTCGCTTCTCGCGCAGGCCGACTCGGGCGCGTTCGACGTCTTCATCGTCTGCGAGGCGGGGGACGTCGCGCCCGGGTTCGACGCGCTCGACCCGTCGTTACGCGACAGGATCAAGCTCAGTATCGTCGATTTCTCGCGCATCGACGGCGGCCTCGCCGGTCGCGGCCGCTTCTCGCGGGCGGTGTTTCGCCGGCTGTTCCTCGATCGCGTCGCGCCGGAATCCTATTCGCGCATCGTCACCATGGACTCGGACATGCTCGTGGCGCGGCCGGGGCTCGCGCGGCTGGCGGACGTCGATCTGCGGGGCGAGCCGATCGCGGCGGCCTACGACATGATCCACCTCATGGATTTCGGCGGCGGCGCGCTGGCGCGGCGATTCCAGGCGCACCGTCGCTCGCTCGGCCTCGACCTCGCGACGCCCTATTTCAACGCCGGCCTCATGGTCATCGATCGCGCCGCCTGGCGCGCGGCGCGGCTCGGCGAGCGCGCCGTGCGCGCGCTGCGCGAGGCGCCGCGAAAATTTCCCTTCATGGAGCAGGACGCGCTCAACGCCATGCTCGCGGGCGGCTTCGCGCCGCTGTCGCCGCGCTGCAATTTCATGGGCGACTTCTTTCTTCTCGATCTCGAGGCGACGATCGCGCCGATCGTGCTGCACTTCGTCAACAGCCCCAAGCCCTGGGAATACCAGCGCTGGCGCGGCGAGGCGCGCTTCGCCGAGGCCTATCGAAGCTGGTTCGCCGCCTCGCCCTGGCCCGACTGGTCGTCGCCCGCCCCGGCCGGGCGCCCGCACGGGCCGCGCAGGACCGCCGCGCGCCGGCGGTTCGCCGAACGGCTGACGGCGTTCCTCGCCGCGCAGCGCTTCGTCGACGAATAGGGCGGCCGGCCGAATCCGCGCTCGGCCGTTGGCCGATCCGGCTCGATCGCGAACGCTTGCGAATTCCCGGCCCGCCCCTTGACGCCGCCGCCGCCGCGGCATTGTAGTCGCGCCGGATTGCGATAGGGCGGGGACGCAATGTTCGGCCAGCTGATGGGCTCGCGGCGCTTCGCGCCGCTCTTCTGGTGCCAGTTCTTTTCCGCATTCAACGACAATTTCGTTCGCCAGATGCTGGCGATGCTCATTCTCTTTCGCTTCGGCGCCGAGGACGCCGGCGCGAAAGTGTCGCTCGCCGTCGCGATTTTCGTGCTGCCGTCGATTCCGCTGTCGCCGCTCGGCGGCGAGATCGCCGACGCCCACGACAAGGCCGCCGTCGCCCGCAAGCTCAAGTTCGCCGAGATCTTCGTGCAGTTGGTCGCGGCGGCGGGGTTCTATTTCTCCTCGCTCGAACTGCTCTATCTCGCGCTGTTCGGCCTCGGCTGCATCTCGGCGCTGTTCGGGCCGATCAAATACGGCATTCTTCCCGATCACTTGAAGACCGAGGAGCTGATTTCCGGCAACGCGCTGGTCGAAGGAGCGACGTTCGCGGCGATCATCTGCGGCTTGGTCGTCGGCGGCTACGCCGCGGCGGAAGGCCGCGCGGCCTGGACGGTCGTCGCTCAGCTCGTGGTGGTCGCGGCGGCGTGCTACGGCGCGTCCTTGTTCATTCCCGCGACCGGGATCGGCGCGCCGAACCTCAAGGTCGACTTCAACCTCTGGACGGCGACGCGCTCGATTCTGCGCGAGCTCAGGGCCGACGATCGTCAGTGGGTCGGCGCGATCGCGGTGAGCTGGTTCTGGATGGTCGGGGCGATCACGCTTTCGCTGGTCCCGGTCATCATCAAGTCGCGCATCGGCGGCGGCGTCGAGGTCGAGACCGCGATCAACCTGTTCTTCGCCATCGGCATCGCTGCCGGGTCGCTGCTCGCCGCGGTGCTGTCGCACGGGCGCATCCAGCTCGCGCCGGCGCCGTTCCTGCTGCTGATCATGGCGGCGCTCGCCATCGACCTCGGCTTGGAGACGAACGCGCTGCCCCAGGCGAGCGCCGAAGTCGGCCTCGTCGAGTTTTTCGGCGGCGCGGCCGGGCGCGGTCTGGCGGTCAAGCTGATCGTCTATTCCTGCGCCGCCGGGCTGTTCGTCGTGCCGATCTTCGCGGCCGTGCAGACCTGGGCGAGCGAGGATCGGCGCGCGCGCGTCATCGGCGCCGTCAACACCTTGAATTCCATCTACATGGTGGCGGGGTCGCTCGCCACCACGCTGCTGCTGAAGCTGACCGGCCTCAGCGAATCGATGGCGCTCGTCCTGCTCGGGCTCGCCAACGTCGGCGCGGCGATCTATCTCTTCCGCCGCCTGCCGGCCAATTTCCTCGCTTTCGCATTGCGCGCCGTGTGGCGCGTGACGTTGCGGCTCGAGGCGGTCGGCCTCGAAAACCTTCCGAAGGCCGGCGAGCGCGGCGTCATCGCGGTCAACGACGTCTCGCTTCTCGACGCGCCGATCGTCCTGTCGCTGCTCGACGACGCGCCGATGCTCGCCATCGATCCGGAAATGGCCGAGCGGTGGTGGGTCAAGCCGTTCATGAGACTGTGCGACGCGCGCCCGCTGGACCCGACGCGACCGATGGCGATGCGCGCGCTCGTCAACGAGGTCAAGAACGGCAGGCGGCTGGTGATCTTTCCCCAGGGACGCGGCGCCGTCAGCCGCGCGCTGATGAAGAGCTTCGACGCCGCGGCGATGCTCGCCGAGAAGGGCGAGGCCGAGGTGACGCCGGTGCGGGTCGACGGGCCGGACCGCACGCCGTTCTCGCGGCTCCCCTTGAGCCAGATTCGGCGCCGCTGGTTCCCCAAGACGACGGTTACGTTCTTGCCGCCGCGCCGGCTCGTCGTCGACCCCGACTTGCGCGGCAGTGCGCGCCGCCGCGCGGCGGGCGAGGCGCTTTACGACGTCATGTCCGACCTGGTGTTCGCCACGACGAACACTCGGCGCACGCTCTTCGAGGCCTTCGAGGACGGCGCCCGGGAGCGCGCGAGCGGCCGGGTGATCCTCGAGGATCCGAACGCCGGGCCGCTCAAGCAGGGCCGTTTTCGCCTCGGCGTCGCCCTGCTCGCGCGCAAGATCGCCGCGCCCACGTCGGTGGGCGAGACGGTCGGCCTCATGCTGCCCAACGCCAACGGCGCCGCGGTCGCCTTCTTGGCGGCGCAGGCGGCGGGCCGGGTCGTGGCGATGCTGAACTTCACCTCCGGGCCCTTCAATCTGATCACCGCCTGCCGCACCACGGAAATCCGTCTCGTTTTCTGCTCGCGGGCCTTTGTCGAGAAAGGCAATCTGGACGACGTCGTCAAGCAGATGGAGCCGCACGTCCGCTTCGTCTGGCTCGAGGATTTGCGCCACGGCGCGACCCTCCTCGACAAGGCGCGCGCCTTTTTCGACCGCGGGCGCGCGCTCGCGCCGCGCCGCCCGGAAGACCCCGCCGTCGTGCTCTTCACCTCCGGATCGGAGGGCATGCCCAAAGGGGTCGTGCTTTCCCACGCCAACATTCTGGCCAATCTGGCGCAGATCACGGCGCGCTTCGATTTCACTTCGGCGGACGTCGTGTTCAACCCATTGCCGATTTTCCACGCCTTCGGCCTGACCGACGGATTGCTGCTGGGGCTGATGAGCGGCATGAAGGTCTATTTGTATCCGACCCCCCTGCACTATCGCCAGATTCCGCAGCTCTTCCACAGCGTCGGCGCCACCGCGCTCTTCGGCACCGACACGTTCCTGGCGGGCTACGCGCGCAACGCCAACGCCGACGACTTCCGCACGCTGCGCTATCTCGTCTGCGGCGCCGAACCGGTGCGGCCCGAGACGCGGCGCATGTACCTGGAGAAGTTCGGCTTGCGCATTCTCGAAGGCTACGGCGTCACCGAAGCCGCGCCGGTGCTCGCGGTCAATACGCCGATGTTCAATCGCAGCGGCTCGGTCGGACGCCTGCTGCCCGCCATCGAGCACCGTATCGAACTCGTCCCCGGCATCGACGACGCCGGCCGGCTGTTCGTGCGCGGCCCCAACGTCATGGTCGGATATCGGCGCGCCGACAATCCCGGCGAGATCGAGGCGCCGCCGCTCGGCTGGCACGACACCGGCGACATCGTCGCCATCGATCGCGACGGTTTCGTCTGGATCAAGGGACGGGCCAAGCGCTTCGCCAATATCGCGGGCGAAATGATCTCGCTCGCGGCGGTCGAAGACCTCGCGTCGGCCTTGTGGCCGGAGCATCCGCCCGCCGTCGTCGCGGCGCCCGACGCCAAGAAGGGCGAGCGCATCATCATGGCGACGACCAAGCCCGCCGCGACGCGCGCCGAAGTGCAGACATGGATGAAGATCAAGGGCGCGTCGGAAATCATGACGCCGGCCGTGGTCCTCGTTCTCGACGCGCTGCCCCTGCTCGGATCGGGCAAGGTCGACTATGCCGAACTGGCGAGGATCGTGCGCGAAAAGATGGCGTGAGGCGGCGGATTCGCGAGGCTCAAGCGACGGCGGCGAGCGCCAAGGCGCGAGGGCTGCGCGCGGATTTCGGCAGGCTCACCAGCACCACCGTGCCCTCGCCCGGTTTCGAGGTGATGCGCAGCGCGCCGCCGTGCAATTCGACCAGCGAATTGGCGATCGCGAGGCCGAGCCCGGAACCCTTCATGCCGTTGGCCATCGTGGTGTCGGCCTGCTCGAAGGGACGGCCGAGGCGCGAAATGTCCTCGCTGGCGATGCCGGGCCCGGCGTCCTCGACGTAGAAATAGATCTGGTCGGTGAAGGCCTGGGCGCCGATCGTCACCACGCCGCCCTCGGGCGAGAATTTCACCGCGTTGCGCAGCAGCGTCACGAGAATCCTCTCGACCGCGGCCGGATCGGCGTCGAGCGCGTCGGCGCCGTTCACCTCGATCTCGATGCTGACGCGCTTTTCGCGGGCGGTCGGGGCGACGTCGAGCACCGCCCGGTTGACGGCTTTTTCGACCTTGAATTGCACGGGTTTGAGGCGGATGCGCCCGGACTCGAGGCGCGACATGTCGAGCACGTCGGAAAACACGTTGAGCAGATATTGCCCGCTGGAGAGAATGTGCGAGCAGTAGTCGCGGTATTTCTCCGATCCGAGCGGGCCGAAGGTCTCGCCCTCCATCAACTGCGAAAAACCGATGATCGCGTTGAGCGGCGTGCGCAATTCGTGGCTCATATTGGCGAGAAACTCGGCCTTGGCGCGATTGGCCATTTCCGCTTGCGCCTTCTGCTCGTGATAGCGCTCGGCCAGATCGGCCAATTGCTGGGCCTGCGCCTCGAGCGATCGGCGCGACTGGCGCAACTGGGCGACCGTGGCGAGCAGCAGTTGCTCGGATTTGACCAGTTGCTGTTCGTGCTCCTTGAGCGCGGTGATGTCCGTGCCGACCGAGACGTAGCCGCCGTCGCGGGTTCGGCGCTCGTTGACCTGCAGCCAGCGCCCGTCGGCCAGGCGCGCCTCGTAGGTCCTGGCGCGGCTCTCGCCGAGCGCCGGCTCGCTGGGATCGACGATCGTCTCCCGGTCGACGAGCGGCGCGGCGCCGAGCGCGGCAAGTTCGCCGTAAGCCGCTCCGGGTCGGATCGCCTCGCCGGGAAGATTATGCAGCCGCTGGTACTTCGAATTGCACAGCACCAGACGATTGGACGAATCCCACAGCACGAACGCCTCGGAAATCGCCTCGATCGCTTCGCGCAGCCGCTGGTCGGCGGTCGCGGACCGTTCCGCCTCGCGCTTCTGGTCGGAGATGTCCACGGCGATGCCGACGAGGCGCCACGCCCCGGTCGCCGCATCCTCGACGAGTTCGGCGCGCTTGCGCAACCATACCCACTCGCCGTCGCGGTTGCGCATGCGGAATTCGAGATCGACGGAGGACAGCCGCGCCTCGAGGGCGCGATCGGCTATGGTGGCCAGCGCCTCGTCGTCGGGATGGATCATCGCCTGCAGCTCGCCGATCGAGAGATGGCGCGACGACGGCCGCAGGCCGAGCATTTCGAACATCGACTTCGACCATGCGACACGGCCTCGCGCCAGATCCCAGTTCCACAAGCCGCAGCGGCCGCGGTTGAGCGCGAGATCGGCGTGGGCGCGCGCGATCGCCTCGGTCCGCGCGCGCAATCGCGCGCGGCGCAGTTGCAGCATGTGAGCGCCGGTCGCGCCGACGAGGGCCAGAGCGGTCGATCCCAGCAGCAGGATCGTCGCCAGCGCCGATTGGCGCCAGGGGGCCAGCATTTCGCTCACCGGCGCGGCGAACGCGACCTGCCCGGAGGTCGAGCGCAGGTTGCGCGCGGCGGCGTATTCGTCGACGCCCTCGACCGTTTCGACCCGCAGCGCGCCGGCTTTTTCGGCCAGGACCATCAAGGGCGCGCCGGCGCCGAAGAGGCTCGAAAGCGTCGCCCCGATCCGCCCTCGCTCGGGCTCGCTGGCTACGATGAGGCCGCTCGCGTCGGCCAGCAGAGCCTCGCTCGAGCGCAAATCGGGATTGGCGGCCAGCGCCGTGCGCAGAACGTCGCCGGGCGCGAGCGCCGGCGAGGCCGCCAGCGCCTCGTCGAGGAGACGGGCGAGCGCCGTCGCGCGCAAGTCGAGGTCGCGGGCGGCGGTCGACAGGGCGCGCTCGCGCTCCGCGAGGAAATGCTGAAAGGCCAGTACGATCAATACGATAAGAAAGAGCGCGGCGACGATCGGGGGGATTGCGGGACGCCAGGCCGTCGCCGTGTCCGCCAAGCCGCGAGCCGGCTCGCCTCGCGGCGACGCAGGAGCGTCGGCATGGCCCGGCCATGGTCGCGACTCCTCGACTGCCGCGCTCGCACGCGTCATCGCAAACCCCCAATATCCCTATCGCGGTGAGATCGGGCGAACCGCCGCAACGACCCGAATCAGTATGATAAGAATCTCTGTGAGAATCTTTGTCCAGAGCTTAATGAATCCTTGACGCGAATTTTTTCGCGCCGGACCGGGCGCCGACTCGCCCGCCCGGAAAAACGGCGGGCGCCGTCATGGAACCCGCGAATCGGCGGCGCAGTCAGCCGAGCGAGCGGGTGACGATGTCGCGCACGTCGGTCGAGAGGACCGGCTGGCCGACGATGCGGCGCAACACGGCTTCCGCCTTGACCTGACGAACCGGTTCGAGAGATCGCCAGGACCGCAGCGCGGTCAGCAGGCGGGCGGCGACTTGCGGATTGGTCGGATCGAGGGTCAGCACGATCTCGCAGAGCAAGTCGTAGCCCGCGCCGTCGGCGCGGTTGAACTGCGTCGGGTTGGCGCTGAAACCGCCGATCAGCGCCCGCACCCGGTTGGGGTTGCTCAGCGAAAACGCGTGGTGCGCCATCAGGCGGCGCACGCGATCCAGCGTCTTGTGTTCCGGGATCTGCGCCTGCAGGGCGAACCATTTGTCGAGAATGAGCGGCTCGGCGGCGAAGCGACGCGCGAAGGATTCGAACGCGCGCTCGCGCCGCGCCCCGGGGATCATCGCGATGGCGGCGAGCGCGCCGAGCCGTGCGGTCATGTTGTCGGCCTCGGCGAATTGGCGATGGGCGCGCGCGCCGCCCTCGACGGCGTTGCCCGCCACGAACATGGCCAGCGCGCCGTTGCGCAGCGCGCGGCGGCCGGCGCTCGCTGCGTCGGGGCTGAAAGGGGCGGAGTCCGGCATGGAATCGTGCAGCGCGATCAGGTTCGCCGCATGCGCGCGCCCGAGCGCGCCGCGCAGGTCTTCGCGGGCGCGGTAGATCGCGTCGGGATCGACGTTCACCGCCATTTCGCGCGCGATGTCGGCCTCGCCCGGCAGACGAAGCGCCTGCGCCGCGAAAGCCGGGTCGATGCGCCCGCTCAACGCGTCCGCGACGACCGAGCCGTAGGCGTCGACAAAAGCGGCGTCGTGCGTTTGCGCGCTTGCGGCGCGGATCGCTTCGACGCTGCGCAACAACAGGCGCGTCGCCAAGGTCTGCAACGCCTGCCAACGATTGAAGTGATCGCGATCGTGCTCGAGCAGGGTGAGGAGATCGCCCTCGGAAAGGTCGTCGTCGACGCGAACCGGCGCCGAAAAGCCGCGCAGGAACGACAGCGCCGGCCGGCGCGAGACGCCGGTGAACTCCAGCGTCCGGCGCTCGCCCTCGAGCGCGAAGACTCCCGCGCGCAATTCGGCGGGGCTGGCGTCGGCCGAGGCCAGCGCGACGTCGTCGCCCTCGGGACCGACGAGGCCGAGCGCGATCGGCATCGTCATCGGCGATTTGCCGGACTGGCCCGGCGTCGGCGCGAGCGACTGCGCGATCTCGACGCGGAACGCGGCGCGCGCCGCGTCGTAGGCGGTGCGTACGGTCAGCAGCGGCGTGCCCGCCTGGGCGTACCAGAGCTTGAATGCGGTGAGGTCGCGCCCCGAGCTTTCGGCGAAGCACGCCAGAAAGTCCTCGACCGTCGCCGCCGTGCCGTCGCAGCGGGTAAAATAGAGGTCCATCCCGGTGCGGAACGCTTGCGCGCCGATCAGCGCCTTGAGCATGCGAATGACTTCGGCGCCTTTCTGGTACACCGTCGCCGTATAGAAGTTGTTGATTTCGTGATAGAGCGCCGGGCGCACGGGGTGCGCGAGCGGCCCGGCGTCCTCGGGGAATTGCGACGCCTTCAGCGCGCGCACGTCGGCGATGCGCTTGACCGGCGCGGAGCGCTGGTCGGCAGAGAACTCCTGGTCGCGAAAGACCGTCAGCCCCTCCTTCAGGCAAAGCTGGAACCAATCGCGGCAGGTGATGCGATTGCCGGTCCAATTGTGAAAATATTCGTGCGCGATCACGCCCTCGATGCCGGCGTAGTCGTCGTCGGTCGCGGTCTGCGGCGACGCCAGCACGTATTTGTCGTTGAAGACGTTGAGGCCCTTGTTCTCCATCGCGCCCATATTGAAGTCGGAAACCGCGACGATGTTGAAGCGATCGAGGTCGTATTCGCGCCCGAAGGCGCGCTCGTCCCAAGCCATGGCGCGCTTCAGCGCGTCCATCGCGTAAGAAGCGCGCTCCTCGCGTCCGCGCTCGACGTAGATGCGCAGCGCCACCTCCCGCCCCGACATCGTGACGAACGAATCGGCGACCTCGGCGAGATCGCCGGCGACGAGGGCGAAGAGATAGCAGGGCTTCTTGAACGGATCGCTCCAGACCGCCCAATGGCGGCCGTCCTCGGCCTCGCCGGCGCTTTCGAGATTGCCGTTGGCGAGCAGCACCGGCGCCTCCGCCTTGTCCGCCTCGAGGCGCACCCGGTAGGTCGCGAGAACGTCCGGCCGATCGAGGAAATACGCGATGCGGCGAAATCCCTCGGCCTCGCACTGCGTGCAATAGGCCGAGCCGGAACGATAAAGACCGATCAGCTTGGTGTTGCCGGCCGGATCGAGCCGCGTTTCGATGCGCAGCGTGAAGGCGCGGCGCGGCGGATCGCGCAGGACGAACGCGGACGGGCCGACTTCATAGGCGGCGGGCTCGAGCGTCGCGTTGTCGAGCGTGGCGGCGACGAATTGCAGTTCGTCGCCGTCGAGCGTCAGCTCGGCGCCGGGGCGCCCGAGCGGATTGGGCCGCATCGCCAACACGGCGACGACGCGCGCCGCGTTGCGATCGAGCGAAATATCGAGATCGACGGAATCGACGAGATAATCGGGGACGCGATAATCTTCCAGGCGTACGGGCTGTCCAACGGCGGTGCGCATTCAAGCGGCCTTTCGATGATCTCGGCGAGGAAGGCGGGACGCCGAGGTTGAATTCCCGCCCCGCGCATCCCCCGTCCCCATCGCCGCGGCTTCAAATCGCCGCCGCGCGCTCGCCCGCCGAGGTAGCCGTCAAGCCATGCCGGCGCAAGACTTTTTGCAATTCGGCCGAGGGCCGCCGCCCGCTGGTGAAGATCGCCGGCGAAAGGGCCTCGGGGCCGCGCGGCGCGCCGCGCTCGCCGAGCAGCGCGTCGACGCGGCGCGCGATGGCCGGCGCCGGATCGACGAAATCGACCGGCCACGGCGCGAGGCGGCCGAAATGCCCCATGAGCAGGGGAAAATGGGTGCAGGCGAGGACCACCTGATCGGTCCGGCGCTCCCCGCGCTCGACGAAGCATGGCGCGATTTCGCGCGCCACCTCGGCTTCGTCGATCGCCGCGCCGCGCAGGTGAGCCTCGGCCAGGCCGGCGAGAAGCGCCGAGCCGACCAGCGTCACTTCGCAATCGCCAGCGAAATCGCGCACCAGCGCGCGCGTATAGTCGCGCGCGACGGTTCCCGGCGTAGCCAAGACGCTGACGAGGCGCGTCAGTGAGGCCTCCGCCGCCGGCTTGATCGCCGGCACCGTGCCGACGAAGGGCAGCCGAGGAAAGGCGGCGCGCAACGGCGACAGGACCAGCGTCGAGGCGGTGTTGCAGGCGATCACCGCCAGATCGGGGGCGCAGCGCTCGATCAGGCTCGCCATCACCGCGCCGACGCGCGCGACGAGCGCGGCTTCGTCGAGCGCTCCGTAGGGAAAGAACGCGTCGTCGGCGACGTAGACCAGCTCGGCGTCCGGCCTCGCCCGCGCGACGGCGGCGAGCACGGTCAGGCCGCCGAGACCGGAATCGAAGATCAGAACCCGCGCGCCGCGCGCCTTGCCCCCGATGGTCATGGGCGGCAGACGACCGAAACGATCGAGGCGCGCTTCTCGCGCGCGATTTCGCCGGCGCCGAGATCCGCGGCGTCGGCCGACGCCTCGGCGCCTGCCTCGCCCAGAAAGCGCTCGATCGCGTCGAGCGCGATCACCGCATGCGGCTCGGCGAGCGCGACGCCGCCGACGCGCGCCGGTTCGGCCTTGATCGGCGCGACGAGCGCCTCGAGCGCGCCCTTGCGATCGAACACCGGCGCGCCGCTCGCGGCTTTGGTCAGCGCGGCGACGACCGCCTGGCGTCCCTCGCCGGCCGGCGCCGGCGTCGCCGCGCTCGCTTCGAGCGTCGCCTTGCCCGGCGTTGCGCCCGGCTGGAGGCTGAGCACGACGAGATCGGCCGAGCCGGCGCCAAAACGCGGCGGCTCGGCCCCGGCGCCGAAATCGCCGCCGAGCAGCGCAAGGCCGGTCGAAGACTCCGCGCGCAGGCTCTTGGCGGCCTTGCCGTCGACGGTCGGATTGGCGCAGGCGGCCGCGCCGATCGCCGTCAGCGCCTGCCCGGGGGCGATGATCAGGCCGGTCGCGATCCACTCGGGCGCGCTCGGCGGCGTCTCGACGCCCGCGTTCGCAGGCGCGCTCGACGGCCCCGGCTGGGCGCTCGGATTCGACGGCGCGACTTTCTCGATATCGCGCCATGTCAGGTTCGACGCGGCGCGCGCGGCGGTCGTATCGAGGCTCGCCGGCGACGACGAGAACGGCTCGAAGGAATTGGCGATCGCCAGGGCGAGCTTGTCGAAGTCGGCGGCCTGGTCGCTCGGGTAGGCGAATGTGAACCCGCGCAGCGAGGCCGCGTCGGGCCAGTTCGCCGGCGCCTTGGCGAAGCGCGTGTAGAATTTTCGCGCCGCCAGTTCGCCCGCGACGACGAAGAATTCGTCCGCCTTCATCGCCTTGTAGGAAATCTTGCGCCCTTTCTCGTCGGCGGTCAGCTTCGCATAGAGGGCGGCGAGGTCGGCCTCCTCGCCGGTCCGATACTCGAACGCCAGGGTGACGCTCCCGCCGGCCTTTTCGAGCGTCGCCGCGCCGCCGATCATCGCGATCTTGTCGAGAATCTTCAGCGGCGCGCCGAGGCGCACGCCGGAGCGGCGCTCGTCGATCAGCTCGAACCCGACCGCCGCCCGCGCCTTCTCGGCGGCGGCCTTCAGCGCGGTCAATTGCGACTCGGAAATCACCCCGTCCGCCGTCGCCTTGACGTTTGTTTGATAGGCGAGGATGGAGTCGCGCGTGCGCTTGCCGAAGGCGCCGTCGACCGCGCCGTTATAGAGGCCGAGCCAGCCGAGCGCGTCCTGAACCGCCTTGCGATCGGCTTCCGGCATCGCCAGAAAGGCGCTCTTTTGCGCCTCGGCCCGCGCGTCGACGCTCGGAGACGGCGACGGCGCGGCGGCCTGGGCGAACGCGCAACCGTGCGCCGCGCACGCCAGCAGCGCGCCGAGGAGCGCGCCTGCCCAACTGCGATATTTCGTCATTCCCCACTCCCTTCGCGCCGCTGCGCCATGCTACCATCCGCCATACCGTAAGGACATCGTCGTCAGACGTCTTTACCGTCTGACGCGCCCGACACGCCCGCCGGCGGACCAGCCGCCCGCCCCAAGACAAGGGTCGAGACATGCTCCGAGCCATACGCAATCTTCTCGCTTTCGCGCTGCTGATCGCCGCCGGCGCCGCCCTGGCCGCCGAGATCAAGCCCTATGTCCGGGAAGATCTCGCCAGCGACGTCGTGCGGCTGACCGAGACGTTGCGCAAGGAAACGGCGCAGATCGGGGCGAAAATCAAGGGAAAGACGGTCGAGCAATTGCGCAAGGAAGCGGCCGCGGCGGTCGTCGCCGCCAATTTCAAGGAGGCGAGCGCGCTCATCGGCGCGGCGGTCGCCGGCGCCCCGAAAGACGCCGCCTCGTGGCTGGCGCTGGCGCGGCTCGGCGCGCAGGCGGACGACGCACAGGCGGACGGCCGCTACGATATGGTCCAGCGCGGCCAGACCGCCGCCTACGCCGCCTATCAGCGCGCGACCGGCGCCCCGCAACAGGCCGAGGCGCTGGCGCTGCTCGGCAATCTCTTCGCCCGCCAGGAGATGTGGCGCCCGGCGCTCGACGCCTATCGCGCCAGCCTCGAGCGGCGCGACGACGAAGACACGCGCAAGATCTACGAGGACATGCGCGAGAAGCACGGCTTCCGCATCCTCGACTACAAGGTCGACAACGAATCCTCGTCGCCGCGGGTCTGCTTCAACTTCTCCGAGTCGCTGGCGCGCAAGACCGACTTTGCGCCCTATGTCGCCGTCGCGGGCGCCACGAATGCCGCCATTTCCAGCGAAGATCAGCAGATTTGCGTCGAAGGCCTCAAGCACGGCGAGCGCTACGCGATCGTCGTCCGCGAGGGCCTGCCGTCGGCGGTCGGCGAGTCGCTGCTCAAGTCGGCCGATTACGAAATCTACGTGCGCGACCGTTCGCCGCAGGCGCATTTCGCCGGCAAGGCCTACGTGCTG
>Ga0181524_10003377_pt1 | contig 15545 bp, 16 predicted proteins | sample PEATcosm2014_Bin_34_FD_119761 | JGI IMG/M metagenome (GOLD analysis project Ga0181524, IMG submission 119761) | Peatland microbial communities from MTU Mesocosm Facility, Houghton, MI, USA - PEATcosm2014_Bin05_60_metaG | ecosystem: Environmental > Terrestrial > Soil > Wetlands > Peat | place...
ATGAGCGTCACCTATCCCGAGCTTTACGCCGCGACAGGCGTTCACTCAGGCCTCGCTCATGGGTCCGCCACCGACGTGGTTTCGGCGTTCGCCGCCATGCGCGGCGGACCGAGTTCCGTGGCGTCGGCGCCAAGGAAGACTCGTCGCAAGGGGACGAATGATCACGTTCGCACCATTGTTTTTCATGGCATGTCGGATCAAACGGTACACCCGTCGAACGCAGAAATGATCCTTGCCGACGCTCGCGCCGGCCTCGCCGACCCGTTACTGGAGACGCAATACGACGGCTTCATGGGCGGCCGCGCCTATACGCGCAACGTGATCACAACCGCGAGCGGGGTTCCCCATATAGAACACTGGGCCGTCGACGGGTTGGGACATGCCTGGTCTGGGGGCAGCCCGGAAGGTTCACACACAGATAACAATGGGCCCGACGCGTCGCGCGAAATGCTGCGGTTCTTTCTGGAAAGCCCGGAGCAGTTCTCGAAGAGCTGATTTGCGGTGGATGGATCAACGGCGGACGTTGGAAAGCAGTCCTCCATGTTCATGAAAACACGGCTTAGCCCTAAGGCTTGCCTTCTTCACAGGGCCGCCGCTCGCCCTTTCGGCTTGTCCATCGAACGGCGGCTTGGGGTCAATAGTGGTCTCACGGCGACTGCTCGCGCCGTTCCATGTCGCGGGAACCTAGCGTAAGATTTCGACCACCAGCGCGCCAAAACACGCCGCGGGAGGCGGCCGAGCCGTAACTCCCGCGCCGATGCGAACCGGTTACTTCGTGATGAGATGACGATGCCTGAAGGGCGGCGGCGGCTGATCGGGAACGTAGGCAAGCGTCAGACTCTCGATCCCGGCGGTGAGGCCAACACCCGGGCCGCCCTCGACCTGCAGAGGCTGCAAGGAAACCGTGTTGTCGGAGCCGCCGACCAGCAAGGCGCCGCCGCCGCCCACGCCAGCCTTGACCGTGGTTTCGGGACCGGCGTAATCGCCCGCGAGCGCGCCCGGCCCCACGTGCCCGGTCGCCGCCGCGACCAGCCAAACGATGTCGCCGGGGCCGTTGACAGTCAGATTGGCCCCGACCTTGGTCAGCGTGCCAACGTAATGCGCGGGAGCCGCGCGTTCGTCGTCGCCTTGAAAAACGCAGTCCAACGTCTGATTTTCGACGATAACCGCGATGTTGTTGCCGGACAGGTGGCATTGCAGCGCCCCCGCCCTCTCGCCCGCGGAGGCGACGCCTGGAGCGAACGCCGCCAAAAGAACCGCTCCGCACAGCGCTTGCGCGGCTCTTTTTCGCCTGAAGTTCAATAAATCGCGCATGTCAGCCCTCCATTCTTTTGTTCTTCGACACGCCCCCACCGCCGCAAGGCGCCAAAGGAATGACGCAAGTCAAGCCGCGCCATCAGCTTAAACGTAGTCCGCGATCGCCCCAAAGCAAGGCGCGCGAGCGGTCAAGTCGACGTTTCACCCGGCGGATTGGCGCGGTCGACCGTCGGGGGTCTCGGAGCGACAGGGGTTTCGCGGGCGATTCTTGATCCTTCGGGCGGAATCGGGCACAAGTCCTCGCGAGGCTGGGCCATTCGGGGCGCGAGGCCTGTTTTCTTCACGAAAGGTCGCCATGTCCGATAGTTTGCGCGTCGGCGTCGCCGGGGTTGGGACGGTTGGCGCGGCCGTCACGCGTCTGCTGGCTCGTCAGGCGGACGCGCTCGCGTCGCGCACGGGCCGAAGAATCGTCGTCACGGCGGTCTCGGCGCGCGATCCCGACAAGGAGCGCGACGCCGATCTCGGCGGCTGCGAATTTTTCACCGATCCGGTCACGCTCGCCGCCTCGCCCAAGATCGACCTGTTCGTGGAGTTGATCGGCGGCGCCGAAGGGCCGGCGCGGGCCAGTGTCGAGACGGCGCTGTCGTATGGCAAATCGGTCGTCACCGCCAATAAGGCGCTGCTCGCCGCGCATGGCCTGGAGCTCGCCGCGCTGGCGGAGGAAAAACATGTCGCGCTCGCCTTCGAGGCCTCGGTCGCCGGCGGCATTCCCATCGTCAAGACGCTGCGCGAGGGCCTTGCCGGCAATTCGATCGAGCGCGTTTACGGCATCCTCAACGGCACTTGCAATTACATCCTCTCGCGCATGGAGCGCGAGCAATTGTCGTTCGAGGAATGTCTCGCCGAAGCGCAAAAGCTCGGCTACGCCGAAGCCGATCCGACCTTCGACATCGGCGGCTTCGACACGGCGCACAAGCTCTCCATTCTCACCTCGCTGGCCTTCGGCGTGCGCATCGCGCCCGAGGCGATCGATATTGAAGGCATAGAGCGGGTGTCGCTCGCCGACATCGCGGCGGCCGGCGAACTCGGCTTTCGCATCAAGTTGCTGGGCGTCGCGCAGCGAACCGCCGAGGGCGTCGAACAGCGCGTGCATCCGACCATGGTGCGCAAGACCACCCCCATCGCCGAGGTCATGGGCGTGCTCAACGCCGTCACCATCGACGCGGACGCCGTGCACGAACTCACCCTGGTCGGCCCGGGCGCCGGCGGCGAGGCGACGGCCTCGGCCGTTGTCGCCGACATCGCCGACATCGCGAAGGGCGTGCGCTCCGCGCCGTTTGGCGTGCCCACCGCCGCGCTCGGCGAATTGCGCCGCGCGCCGACCCGCCATCATGAAGGCGGCTATTACATCCGCCTTTCCGTGCCCGACGTTCCCGGCGCCTTCGCGGGCATAGCGACGCGCATGGCGGAACGCGGCATCTCGCTCGAAAGCATCATGCAACATGGCGGCGGGCGCGGAAGCTCCGACCGCGCGGCCCAAAAGACGCCCGGCGTCGGCGACGCGCTGCGCAGCGTGATCCTCATCACCCACGCGACCAGCGAATATCTGGTGCGCGAGGCTCTCGAGGCGATCTACGGCGACGGCGTCATCGACGCGCCCGCGCAGGTCATCCGCATCGAGCGCGAATAGCGCCGCGCCGGAAGGAAAGCCCTTGCCGCTGACGCCCATCGTCGACGAACAATCCATCGAACGCTTCCTCGCGTTGGCCTTGGCGCGCGTCACTGAACGCGCGGCCGTCGCGGCGGCGCGCCTGCGCGGACGCGGCGACGAAATGGCCGCCGACGAGGCCGCGGCGCTCGCCATGCGCGCGGAAATGCAGCGACTGCCTTTTCGGGGACGCGTCGTCATCGGCGAGGACGAGCACGCCGCCGCCATGTTCGTCGGCGAGGAAATCGGCGAAGGCGAAGGCCCGCTGCTCGACCTCGCCGTCGCGCCTCTGGAGGGCGCGACGCTCTGCGCGAAGGACATGCCCGGCGCCATCTCCATCGTCGCGATAGCGAACGCCGGCTCCCTGCTTCACGCGCCCGACGTCTACATGGACAAAATCGCCATTGGTCCCGGCTATCCGCCGGGCCTTGTCGACCTCGACCGCGAGCCGGGCGAAAACATCGCGGCGCTGGCGCGCGCCAAGAACGTCGACGACAGCGACATCGTCGTATGTGTTCTCGACCGCCCGCGCCATGCCGAACTGATCGCCAAGTGCCGACGGGCCGGAGCCTGCGTGCGGCTGATTTCCGACGGCGACGTGGCCGGCGTCATCTTCACCGCGCAGCCGGCGCAAACGGGCGTCGATATGTATCTGGGCCGAGGCGGCGCGCCGGAGGGCGTCTTGGCGGCGGGAGCGCTGCGTTGCGTGGGCGGACAAATGCAGGGGCGCCTCGTCCTCGACACGCACGCCAAAATCGCGCGAGCCGCCGCGATGGGGATCTCGGACCCGAGCAAAAAACACAATATGCGCGATCTCGTCAGCGGCGACGTGATCGTCTGCGCGACTGGCGTCACCGACGGCCCGCTTGTCGCCGGCGTCGACTTCGGCGGAAGCGCGATCACGACAGAGACGGTCGTCTATCACTCCTTCACCGGAACGGTGCGCCGCATTCGCGCCGAGCACCACGCCGGGAAGATGCAGGATTAAGTTCGCAAGTTCGGCGCGATAGGCCGCAGCCGCGGGGCGCGCCCGCTGCGGCCCATCGCGCATCTTAGTAGTTCCGGCCCGATTCCAACTGCGTTTTCGCGTCGGCCGGCTTGCGAGGCGGCGGCGTCAGATCGGGCGCCGGCTGCTGCGTGGCGCAAGCGGCCACCGCGAAAAGCAGCAACAACGCGACGGGACGAAGAATTTTCATTTAGGCCTCCGGTTAGACAGGGTGGACATGCCGCGATAAGCGCTCATGCCGCGTCCATCGACACCTTGGCTTTACGACATTGTTGTGGTCGCCACGGCCCAAACGGAGCGTTTTCGCCAAAACGCCCGCTCGAATTTTTGGCGGCGAAGCCCATTCTCGCGGTGCCGCGCGTTCGAAGCGCATGGCGAATCGAACGCGCGGCAAATGTTCGAGGCCTCAATATTGAGGATGCGGCGTGTCCTTGCCGCGCGGCGGCAGGATCGGATATTCAATCTTCGGCTGATCGCCGGTAAGCGTGCCGAGGAAGGCGACGATGGCGCCCGTTTCATCAGGCGTCAGCGTCTCGTTAAGCTGATCCGCCGCCATCAGATTCACGGCCTCTTCCAGGGTCCAGACCTGTCCGGTGTGAAAATACGGCGCCCGCAGCGCGACATTGCGCAGCGGAGCCGCGCGAAACACGAAATCATCCGCGCTGCTCTTGGTCACCGCGCTACGCCCCTTGTCGGCGGCGGGTCGGATCAACTCGCTGGGGTTTTGCGCGACGCCGAAGGGGAAATAAGCCGCGCCGCCGAGATTCACGCCGCCGTGGCAGCCGGCGCAGCCCTTATCGATAAAGAGCCGAAGACCATTCTTCTCCTGATCGTTGATCGCGGTCGCGTCGCCCTTGAGAAAACGATCGAAGCGCGCGTTCGGCGTGATCAGCGTCGTTTCGAAGGCCTCCACCGCCTTCGCCATATTGTCGAAGGACACCGGCGCCGCGTCGTTCGGGAAAGCTTTTTGGAATTCGACGACATAGGCGGGAATGCTGCGCAGCGTCGCCTCGACGGCCGCCGGCGTGTTGTTCATCTCGACGCCCGCCTGCACCGGTCCCTTGGCCTGCGCCTTGAGATCCTCGGCGCGGCCGTCCCAGAACTGCGCGACGTTGAACACCGCGTTCAAGACGGTCGGCGCGCGGCGCGGGCCTTTTTGCCAGCCGTGACCGACGGAGGTCGGGCCCGCGTCGACGCCGCCGGTGCTCAGATTGTGGCAGGTCGCGCAGCTGAGCAGTTGACTCCTGGAGAGACGCGGCTCGAAAAACAGCTTGCGCCCCAGTTCGACCTTGGCGGGCGTGATTTCGTTGTTTTTCACCACGCCGGCGACCAGGGAAGACTCGATCGGCTGGAAGACGGCTGCGGCGTCATGCTGCAGATCGCCCGCGGCGGCCGCGAGGGGAAAGAGGAAAATCGCGCTCAACGAGGCGATCCATGACCGTGACATGTGTTTCTCCTAGAATATTTTCCACCAAGATGATCGACGTGGGTTGTGCGCCGCGAGCGGCGGCCGCCGCCTCAGCCAAGTAACACAAGGAAGGCGCGACGGCAAAGTCAAGCATACGCTCTCAATGCAGGAATTTTGTTTTAAATACAACTTCGTCTGTCATAAGCCTGACTTATGCGTCTGGCAGCTTCCATCTGGCCGCGCCCGAGCCGACCGGCGCCCGAACTAAATATTTCTCGTAGCGTCTTTCGCTGAATATATTGCATCGCACAATTTCATGCACGGTTTATTCGTTTCGTATCGCCTTGAACTCTTCACTCGGCGCGAACAATGCTTGCCAGGATTGCTAAAGCAAGGCAGGATAGCCGCCGACGGGGACGAGGAGCGACCTGGAATAATATCAGGCGCCATCAGTCAAAAAACGAGGCGGAGCAATCCGTCGTCAGCCAAGCGGGAGGGGCGAGGATGGCCAAGCGCATGCAATGGGGAGCGCTTCTCGTGGCGCTTGTCGGTTTTACCGCTGTCGCCGCCGGGCGAAGCGGCGCGGAGCCGCTCGGTTTGCCGCCCGTTCCGATCCCCGCCGACAATCCGCAAACGCCCGAGAAAATCGCGCTGGGCGACAAGCTGTTCCACGACGCCCGTTTCTCGGGCGACGGGACGATCAGTTGCAGCACCTGCCACGCCGACGACAAGGCGTTCACCGACAGCCCGCGCAAGACCTCTCGCGGCATCCGCGGCCAGTTCGGAACACGAAATGCGCCGACCGTCATCAACTCGGCCTATTTCCACACGTTGTTTTGGGACGGGCGCGCGTCTTCGCTCGAAGACCAGTCGCAAAATCCCCCGCTCAATCCTATCGAAATGGGCCTCACATCCTTCGAGCCCTTCCTCAAGGTCGTGCGCGAAGACCCGGCCTATGCGGCGGCGTTCAAGAAAGTGTTCAACGCGACCGGCGCCGGGATCACGATCGAACATGTCAAGAAGGCGATCGGGAGCTATGAGCGCACGCTGATTTCCGGCGATTCGCCGTTCGACCGCTGGTATTTCCAACATGACACCATGGCGATCAGCGACGCCGCCAAGCGCGGCTTCGAGGTGTTCGTCGGCCAGGGGCGCTGCGTTTCCTGCCATGTGATCGAGCAGGACCAGGCCCTGTTCACCGACAACCGCTTCCACAACATCGGCGTCGGCATCAACAAGATCCAGGCCGACACGCCAAGGCTGGCGGCGGAGTTCCTGACGGCCAAGGCGGCCGGCGCCTCGGTCGACAAGGCGGTTCTGTCCGACCCCAAGACCTCGGATCTTGGCCGTTTCGCGGTGACGACGCGCTTCGACGAAATCGGCGCCTTTAAGACCTCGACGCTGCGCAACATAGCGGTCACCGGCCCCTATATGCACGACGGCTCGCTCAAGACGCTGAAGGATGTCGTCAAGCATTATAACGACGGCGGCAAGAGCGCCGGCGATCCCTCGGTCAACCCCTATCTCTCCGGCGGCATTCGTCCCTTGAATCTCTCCGAGCAGCAAATGGACGATCTCGTGGCCTTCATGGAGACATTGACGAGCCCCGCCTATGTCAACGCCAAGACGAAGGAAGGCGACGCGGCGCCATGACCCGGCGCCGCGCCCTCGAAGCCGGTTCGAAAAACAATAAGATGCGCCGCGAAACAAACGCGCGAGCGGGAGGATCAAATCCATGAGCAAATTGATCACGAGACGAAGCGTGATGGCGGCGGGCGCGGCCGGCGCCGTCGGGACGCTGACGACGCTTCCCATCAGCATGGTGCGACTCGCCTTCGGCGGCACGCGCGACGACTTCACCTTCACTTATATTTCCGACGCCCACATCCAGCAGATCAAAGGCGCGAGCTTCGTGCGCAACTGGGATCAAGGTTTAAAGCGCGCGGTGGCGGAAGCCAATCTGGTGAAGCCGGAATCGGATTTCGTCATGTTCGGCGGCGATCTCGCCCAGCTTGGCAAGAAGGACGAACTCGACCACGGCGCGGAGATTCTCTCCCATCTCTCGGCCAAAATGCATTGCGTGATGGGCGAGCACGATTACTACCTCGATCTCGGCGAGTATTGGAGCAAGCTTTACGGCCCACAACATTATAGCTTCGACCATAAGGGCGTGCATTTCATCGTTTTGAACTCGATCCTGACGACCGACGAATGGACCCTCCATCGCTGGCCGTCCGCCGAGCAGCGCATGCAGGAAATGGCCGGGCTCGACAATCCCAACGGCTCGCCCTTCATGGTCGGCGAAAAGCAACGCGCTTGGCTCAAGGAAGACCTCGCGAAAGTCTCCCACGAGACGCCGCTCGTCGTGTTCTCGCATTCGCCGCTGCAAAAAATCTACAAGGGCTGGAATTTCTGGACCGACGACGCCGAAGAGGTGCAGGCGCTGTTGCAGCCGTTCAACTCCGTCAACGTGATCTACGGCCATGTGCATCAGATTCAATACAATCAGATCGGCAACATCTCCTTCAATTCGGTGATGGCGACCGCCTGGCCCTGGCCCTATCCGCAAACCTACGCGCAGGCGGAAAGCCATCTGCCGGTGCTCACCGTGCAGATGAATCGCGGCGATCCCTTCTTCGAGCGCGACGCGACCGGCTGGCAGTTGATCGACGTGAACTCAGGGCGCATCGCGGCGCGCTACCAGCTTTGGGACAATGATCCGCGCACCGTGGCTTTCGATCACAAACAAGGACATCCGGTCGATCTCGCCTTTCAGGAGCCGACCAATCGCCGTCCCCCGCAAACCCATTATTGATCAGGAGCCGACGATGCGCCGCACCCTCGCCGTCCTCGCCCTTGGCCTTTCGCTCGCCGCGCCCGGCGCGCGCGCGGATGAATTCACCAAGGCCGACACCGACCGCTGGCAAAAGGAATATCTATCCGTCGTCGCCGACGGCCGCGCCCTCTGGACCAGCGGCGCGCTCGGAACTAATGGCGTCGCCTGCGGGCAATGCCATCCCAACGCCGCCAACACGCATCCCGAGACCTACCCGAAATTCCAAAAGCAATTGGGCAAGGTCGCGCAGCTGTTCGAGATGGTGAACTGGTGCTTGAAGAACCCGCTGGAGGGCAAGCCGCTCGCCGCCGACGATCCGAAGATGACCGCGATCATCTCCTATGTGAACCAAGAGCGGCGCGGCGTGAAGCTGGCGCCGGGGACGCATTAACCGGAGCCTCACGCCGCGAGGGTGGGAACGGCCCGAGTGGTCTCGCCCGCCTTCGCGGCGCGCCGAACGGTGGAGACGAACAGCAGGATCGTCGCCAGGGCGCCAAAGGGCAGCGGAATCACTGTCGCGATCGGGCGCGCGAGCAGCGGCGTGATAAAGGCGAGCGCCAATATCGACTTCTCGTAGGGCTCGAAGCCTTTTTGGAGTCCAAGCGCCACGAGCAGCGCCAGCGCCGGGGCCAGCGCCATCATATCGTAATCGAGACAATAGGGCGTGGTGAGCAGCGTCGAAATCAGCGTCGCCGCGATTTTGGCGCGGGCGTCGGCTTTTGAGCGCCACAGCCAAACCAGCGCGCCGATTGTCGCAAGCGTCGCCATCGTCTGGACCGCATAGGCGGTCGCGACATCGCCTCCCATCAGCCGCGCGCCGGCGAAGACGCTCTGGATTTTTTCAAAGCCCGCCGCGCCCTGCTCGACGACGATCCTGCGGGTGAAGTCGAGCCCGTCGAAAAACGCCCGCCAGCTCGCGACGCCAAAGGCGGCGATGGTGAGCAGCGTCATCAGCGCCAGCGTCGCGCCAGCCGCGGCGAGCGCGCGCCAGCGCTGGTCCAGGACCAGCGCCAGCGGCAACGCCAGCGCAAATTGCGGCTTGTAGGCGAGGAACGCGAAAAGCGCGCCGGCGAGCAGCGGACGCCGCTCCAGCGACAGAAATCCGGCGCCGAGCAGCGCGGCGGTGAGGTATCCGTTTTGGCCGTGTCCGAGATTGACGAGAACGGCGGGAAAGGCCAGCGCCGCGATCAGCGTTGGTGAGAGGCCTAAACCCTCGCGGCGGGCGATCGCGGCGATGACAGCGAGATAAGCGGCAAGCGTCGAAATCTGCCAGACGAGCAGCGCTTCCAGATAGGGCAGACGCGCCAGCAAAGCCGCCGGGGCGAGGAAATAGGGCGGGTAATGCCAGCCATAGACCGCGGCCTCGGGGCCAAATTCCGCGTGCTGCGCCATGACATGGCGCGCGATGTCGAAGGGCTGCTCCGGATGGCCGCGCAGCGTCTCCTGCCCGGCCACCCAGACCTGCGAGAAATCCGTGCCGAGCTGGTTATGGTCCGGCCCCATCCGGTCGTGCGTCAGAGCGAGCATCGCGCCGATCGAGACGACGGAGACCGCCAGAAGCATCAGGCAATAGACGCGCATCCGCGCCGGCGTGAGCCAGTCGCCGCTTTTTGCGAAGGTCAGTATGTTTTCCATTCTTCCCGACCGCTCCTCGCCGCGCGCGCGCTTCGCGCCTCGAGAGGACGTTACGCCGAGGGGAGTTAAAGCGGCGGAAACGCCGGGGAGCGCCCGCGCCGCGTCAAAGCTCCACCGCCCTGCCCGAGAGCCGCCGATATTCGCCGAGCGCGTAGCGGTCGGTCATGCCGGCGATATAATCCGCGACGACGCGCGCGCGCGCCTCCAACCCGCCTTTTTCGGCGAGTTCGGCCCATTCCCGCGGCATCAGGCGCGCGTTCGCCATGAAGGCGGGAAACAGGAATGAAATCGCCTCGCGCGCCTGTTCCCAGACGCTCATGACCTTCGCGTGGCGATACATATGCGCGAACAGAAATCGCTTCACCTCGCGCTCGGCGTGCGCCATGGCTGGCGAAAACCCGACCAGCGCGGCGCCTTGCTCGCGGATGTCTTGCGCGCTTTTTGGCGCGGCGCGAACGATCCGCGCCGCGGACTCGTCGATCGCGTCCTCGACGAAGCGGGTGATGACGCGGCGCGTCAGTTCGTGGATCACCCTTTGCCGTTCGAGACCCGGATAGAGATCGGCGACTTCGGCCAGCAGCCCGCCAGTGAAACCGACGCCGGCGATGTCGTCCAGTTCGAACAGGCCGGCGCGCAGCCCGTCGTCGATGTCGTGAGCGTTATAGGCGATGTCGTCGGCGACAGCGGCCGCCTGCGCCTCCGCGCTGGCGAAGAGCGTCAGCTCCAGCGGAAACAGCGCATCGAATTCGAGGATATAGGGGTCGATCCGCCGCTTCGCCGCCGGCCCCGCCAGCGGGCCGTTGTGCTTAACCAACCCCTCCAAGGTCTCCCAGGAGAGATCCAGCCCGTCGTAGCGCGCATAACGGCGCTCCAGCTTCGTGACGACGCGCAAGGCCTGCGCATTGTGGTCGAAGCCGCCGAAATCGGCCATGCATTCGGTCAACGCGCCCTCCCCCGCATGGCCAAAGGGCGTGTGGCCGAGATCATGGGCGAGCGCCACCGCCTCGGCAAGGTCTTCGTCGAGCGCCAGCGCCCGCGCCAAGGCCCGCGCGATCTGCCCGACCTCGATGGTGTGGGTCAGCCGCGTGCGAAAATGATCGCCGTCGAGCGGCACGAACACCTGCGTTTTATGGGCGAGGCGGCGAAAGGCGGTCGAGTGCAGAATGCGATCGCGGTCGCGCTGAAACTCGCTGCGCGTGCGCGACGGAGCCTCCTCGAACAGCCGCCCGCGCGAGCGCGGCGCGTCGCAGGCGTAAGGCGCCATGGGCGGGCGGATAGCCAAGGAAAAACTCCGGTCATTGAAAGGCCATCGAGGCGCGCCTATGATAAGCCTACTTAGCGCGGGCCGCGAAGCGCCCGCAAGATTTTCGCGCGATCCGGCGGCCGGAAAGGGACAAATCACATGAGCGGCGCACAGACGACGGCCCGGCTAGAAGTCAGCGAAGTGGCCGCGCGGCGAATCGCGGGCATTCTCGCCAAGGAAGCGCCCGGCGCCGTGTTTCGCGTCGGCGTCGATGGCGGGGGATGCTCGGGTTTCAAATATTCCTTCGCCGTGGACGCGGCGCCCGGCGCCAGCGATCTGCTGCTCGAACAGGCGGGCGCGAGACTCGTCGTGGACGAGACTTCGTTGGCCTATCTGCAAGGCGCCCGCATCGATTTCGTCGACGATCTGATGGGCCAGGCCTTTCGCGTCGAAAATCCCAACGCTTCGTCCTCCTGCGGCTGCGGCGTCAGCTTTTCCATCTAAAAACCCGAGCCGCCGAAAGGCGATCTATCGCGGAGCGAAGCCTTGGACGCGCTCTTCATCGGCCACGCCTATATCGACGTCAGCATGATCGCCGACGCCCTGCCCCACGGCGACGAAAAAACCGTCGCCAGGGACTATGCGGTGTCCTTTGGCGGCAATTCGGCGACGGCGGCCTTCGCCTGCGCGAAGCTCGGCTATTCGCCCGATCTGCTGATCCCCGTCGCCCGCGACTGGCTCGGGCACATGTTCCAGGATATGGCGGCGACCTATGGCCTGCGGGTCCACTCGCGCCGCGTGGCGCGAAGCTCGCTGTCCTTCGTGTTTCCGCAACATGGCCAGCGCGCGATTCTTCGCGCCCGCGACGACACTTATCTGCAATCCTTCCCGCGGCTCGATGTTTCCGGCGCGAAACTGCTGCATCTCGACGGCCATATGGGCGACGCCGCGCTTTATTACGCCAAGGCGGCGCGCCAAAATGGCGTGATGGTGTCGCTCGACGGCGGCGCGTTGCGCCCCGGCCTGCTTGAACTCGTGAGTTATGTCGACGTGGCCATCGTCGCAATGGACCTGTGCCGGCAAATGAAGCTGTCGGAAGTGGAAATGCTGGCCTTTCTCAAGGAGAAGGGCTGCCGCGTCGGCGGCGTCACCAATGGCGAAAAGGGACTGCTGTGGTACGAGGCGGGCGGCGAGACGCAAAACCTGCCGGCGCTGCATGTGCCGGCGGAAAAAATCGTCGACACGTCGGGCGCGGGCGATGTGTTCCACGGCGCCTATTGCGCATCCTTTCTCGACGACCCGTCTCGCCCATGGCGCGAGCATTTCGAATTCGCCAGCGCCGCCTCGGCGCATAAGGTGCAACATCTCGGCAATGAGGCGGGACTGCCGTCCCGTTCCGACATCGCGCTGGCGCGCCGGCATTTCGCCTCCACGATCTAAGCCAGCGCGCGGCCGCGTTATCGCGGTTTGATCAGCAGTATTTCGTACGGAATATCGAAGAAGTCCGGCGCCGCGCATCGTTTCGTCTCGCCGCCCCGCAACAGGATTTCGGGAATCCACGCCGATCCCAGTCCAGCCTTGACTTGCGCGAGCAAAGCCTCCGCCGAGGCGCTCTCGCAGACGGGCGACTCCTGAATTTGGATTCCATGACGCTCCAGCATGGCGGCGATTTGCGCGCCATATGTCGTGCCGGGCGTATAGACCATTACGGGGCCGCGCAGTTTCTTCTGGACCAAGGTCACCGGGCGCCGTTGCGTCGCGCCGGCCACGAGCATCAAACGATCCCGCCCGATTTCCCGCGTCGTCAGGCCCGCCAAGGCTTCGTCGCCGCCAAAATGCGGGATCAGGCCCATGTCGGCGTGGCCACGCCTGACCGCTTCGAGGCAGCCGGAAATCGAGGCGACGATCAGCGAATAATTCTCCAATTTGTTTTCCGCCAGCCACGTCGAGAGGAATGAGGCGGCGAGCGTATTGGTCGTATAAATGCGCAACGATTTTTTGAAATGGCTCGACGCGCTCAAGACGGCGCGGCGCGCGTCGAATATATCCTCGCGCAGGCGATGCGCGCGCGTCAAGAACTGCTCTCCGGCCGGCGTGAGGTCCACCGGGCGCCGCTCGCGATAAAACAGTGGCGCGCCGAGCCATTCCTCCAGTCGCCGCACGCGACGGCTATAGGCGGATTGCGTCGTGCAACGAGCCTCCGCCGCGCGCGTGAAATTCCGCGTCTGGCACAAAGCAAGGAAATCATCGATCCATTGCAGCTCCATGATGCATTAAATGCATCATATCATCGCAAACGACAATTGGATTTTCGGCGCGCGCCGCGCTTTAAATGGCCCTGACGCAACGAAACGAGGAGGCGGCGATGAACGGCGCGAATGGCGTTCTGGAATTGTCGGAGACATGCGTCAACTTGAATCATTTGCCGAGAAGCGTCCTGCTTCGCGGCGCGCCCTCGACACGAGACACTGCGGCGCCGCGGCCGCCCGCGGACATGTATGAATTCGAAGTCATCGCGGAAAACGCAGCCTATAGGAAAGGCGAGCGCTTCTATCTGACGCCCTCGCAAGCCAAGCGCGCTTATTTCTCGGATCGGCGCATGTCCTAGGTTCTGGCGCGGCAGGATTTCGCAAATTAAGCAGCACTCTCGCAGCCCTGCTGACAACTCACTGTTATTAAAAGATTAAGCGGCACGTGGCTTGCTTGGGACGTCAGTCGCTCCATTGATTCCGATAAAGTAAGGAGAGGTCCGATGGCGTCGCGCGATTTCTGTCGAATGATCGAGGGCTATGGGCTCACGACCGCGAATATCTTTTATCGTCTTCCCGACTATCCGGCGATCGTTCAGTCCTATGTCTGGCAGGATTACGACCTGCATCCGGACTTCCCCGAGCTGCACAAGTTTCTCGACTTCTGGTCAAGGAGCCTGGACGGCAAGCTTCACTCGGTGGTGGTGGCGCATGCGAGGCTCATTCGGCCCGCCGAAATTTCGATGGTGGACGCCGAATTCAGACTGCACTGAGCGCTTTCCGTTCGAACGGAACGTTCGAACGATAAGAAATCGCTCAAAATCAAAATATTAGAGCAAGCTCCTGTCGAAGAAGTCTATCAACTTTTTCGGAGCTTGCTCGGAGCATGGCGTCTTACTCCCGCCGCCCGTCCATGCCGATCCGGTGCATGAGGTAGCACAGGCAGTCCTGACGGATCGCGTTGGGGTCTTGCGTCAGCATGGCGGGCGTGGCGCCCCGCAGCAGCCTTATCTCGCCGCCCGAATAGTCGAAATAATGATCCGGCGCGCGGCCGCCGTCTCCCGGCGCGAGTTCCAGTCGCGCGCGGGCCGCGCCGAGCGTTCCAAAACTCTCGCCGGCTGGGAGATCGCTGAAGTTCAATCGGTCTATGTCCGAGCGGAATTGAAAATCGGCGGGCGAACCGTCGAAGGAGAAGCTGGCCCCCGCCGGCGTTTTCACTATGGCGAAGGTGCGCAGCAAATCGACGTCGTGCGGCGCTGGCGGATGCTCGGGCAAATGCGCGATCGAAAGCGCGGCTTCGATCAGTTCGGCGGCATGGGTGGAACCGGACCCGCCGCCGGCCTTGCCGCATTCGACGGTGATCGCCGGACATAAATGCGCGAAGGCGCCGGCCTGCACGCCGAGCGGACGCTCGAAATTCACGACGATGCGCGAAAACAGCCGGGCGAGCGCGACAAATTGGGGCTCGAGGCGCGTCACGCAAGCGTAATGCGGGTTGAAGCCCGTGTTGTTATGGATGTCGATGCTGGCGAAGGGACGCCGCCGCGCCGCGTAATCATAGACCCATCGCGCCATGCGCGCCTCGGGCGCGTCGGGCGTCCCGGTTCCCGGCCAGACGCGGTTGAAATCGCGCTGACCGGGCAATCTGCGCAGATTTTGAGCGGCGGCGCGAACATTGCCGATAAACAGTAGCAGCGCGCGCGGCCGCTCCCGCGAGGACCAGCGCCGCAGCGCCTCCTGCGCGGCGACGAGCCCGCTGTCCTCATTGCCGTGCAGCAGCGCCGAGACGAACAGCGGCCTGGGATCGCGCCCCGGGAGATCGAGCAATGTCGGCCCCGGCAGAAGATCGGCGAGCCGCAAAGCCGGACAATCCAGGAAGCCTTCGGGAATATGGTCGAAGACGGCGCAAATTTCGTCGCTCACTTTTGTTCTCACGGATCCCATTCATGCACCGGGCCGCCGGCGCGTTGTCTCTCGCAGTAATCGGCCATGAGCCGAAAGGCGTTCCCGCCATGCGCCGCGAAGGCCTCGCGCTGCCACGCCGCGCCCGTTCGCCCGGAACGCACTCGCGCCTCGACGACATCTAGCCTCCGATCCTGACTTGGGTCGAGGCCGAATCGCGGCAAGGCGCGCCGCGCGGCCGGAAGCAGCCGCTCGATCAACAGGCGTTCGGCCGTGATTTTGCCCTCGCCCGGCCAGATCA
>Ga0181524_10003384_pt1 | contig 15532 bp, 14 predicted proteins | sample PEATcosm2014_Bin_34_FD_119761 | JGI IMG/M metagenome (GOLD analysis project Ga0181524, IMG submission 119761) | Peatland microbial communities from MTU Mesocosm Facility, Houghton, MI, USA - PEATcosm2014_Bin05_60_metaG | ecosystem: Environmental > Terrestrial > Soil > Wetlands > Peat | place...
CGCTGATGGTGCAAATCCCTCCTGCGGTCAGGGACGAACCGCAGGTGTTGGTTTGCGCGAAGGGAGCAGTAGCGGTAATCGAGGCTAGAGTTAGAGTCGCCGTGCCGGTGTTGGTGACCGTCACGATTTGTGCCGCGCTGGTCGAGTTCACAACCTGAGAGCCAAAACTGAGAGTGCTGGCCGAAAGCGATACTGCGGGCGCGTTGAACCCCGAGCCCGCCAGAGGAACAACCTGGGTGCTGGCCGCCCCATTGTTGTTGTCCGTCACGGTCAGCGTGCCGTAAAGGTTGCCCACGGCGGTCGGCGTGAAGGTGACATAAATACTGCAGCTCCCTCCCACGCCAACACTCGCGCCGCAGTTGTTAGTCGCCCCGAAGTTGGCCGAGGCGGTGATCCCAACGATGAACAACGTGGCGGTGCCCGTGTTGGCAAGAGTCACTGTCTGCGACGTGCTGGTGGTCCCCACCGCCTGAGTGGGAAACGACACACTGGGAGGGGAAAGAGTTGCGATGGGCGCAGAGACTCCCGTGCCGGTTAGCGAAATCGTTTGCGGACTGTTGGCGGCATTATCCACCAAGGTGACCGAACCCACCGCGCTGCCCGCCGTCGTGGGAGTGAAAGTCACGCTGATGGTGCAAATCCCTCCTGCGGTCAGGGACGAACCGCAGGTGTTGGTTTGCGCGAAGGGAGCAGTAGCGGTAATCGAGCCTAGAGTTAGAGTCCCCGTGCCGGTGTTGGTGACCGTCACGATTTGTGCCGCGCTGGTCGAGTTCACAACCTGAGAGCCAAAACTGAGAGTGCTGGCCGAAAGCGATACCGCGGATTGGAGCACGCCGGTGCCCGTCAGCAGGATAACTTGGGGGCTGTCGGGTGCGTTGTCCGTGAGGGTGAGCGAATCGATACTCGAACCTGTCGAGGTAGGCGTGAAGGTAACGCCGATAACGCAATTCGACGGCGGAGTCGTGGCCTGGAGAGGCACCGTACAGCCGTTGGTTTGGACCGCAAAATCCCCACTCGCAATCGCGCTGGTCATATTCAACGCCGCCGTGCCGGTGTTCGTCACCGTCAGGAACAGGGGGGAACTCGTCGTGTTGACGGCCTGATTGCCGAAAGCCAAGGTGTTGGTTGATAGGGTGACCGTGGGCAAATTCCCGCCGGTGCCCGTCAAGTCCACTACCTGCGTGCTGTTGGGCGCTGGCGAGTTATCCGCAATCGTGATTTGGGCAGTAAGCGTTCCCGTCACTTTGGGCGTGAAGGTTACAGTTATAGTGCACTGGCCTAGGGTAGCCACGGAACCATCGCAAGTGTTGATTTGCGAAAAATCGGCGGTGTCGGCGCCCGTGAGCGCGATGTTGGTGATCGTCAGCGCCGTGCTCCCGCCGTTAGTGAGGGTCACGGTCTGCGGCGCACTCGTCGAATTGAGGGATTGGATCGGGAAGACCAAGCCCGCAGGGCTGAGCGACACCCCGCCCGAAGGGACGACTTTTGATACAAAGGCATCACAGTTGCCCCCGGGTGCGGCCTGCAATGGGTTCACAAGGGGGAAGTCCAAGGAACACGTCTGGCCGGTAACGTAGGCGCCGCCGTTGGTATCGACAGCGATGCCACTGCCAGTCTCCGTATTGCTGCCGCCGAGGTAAGTCGAGTACACCAGGGCGGTTGACGGCGGGTTCGATAGGTTCAACTCGGCAACAAAAGCATCGGCGTTCCCGCCGCCGTACACGGGTTGAAAGACCGTACCCGCGATTGGAAATGGGACCAGGGCCGCATTGGAGGAAACCGTCGACCCGGTGATGTAAACGTTATTGCTTGGGTCGAGAGCGATGCCCGTACCGGAGTCAGCAAGAGAGCCCCCCAGGTAGGTGAAGTAAAGGAGCGAGGCCGAGCCACTCAGGGTGGGGTTCAACTTGGCCACAAAGGCGTCGCCTTCGCACACGTTTTCAGCATCCAGAGCGCAGTTGGACTGATAGGCGGTTCCCGGTATCGTGAACCCAAGGGGGGCGATGGAGGTCGTCCCCCCAGTGACGTAAGCGTTTCCGCTCGAGTCCACGGCCACGCCGTTGCCTTGATCAAGTCCGCTGCCACCAAGGTAGGTCGAGTAAAGCAGGGACCCCGTTCCCGTCGCGTTCGTATTGACTTTGCTTAGGAAGGCGTCACCTGCTCCAGAATACGTGCCCTGCAACGGTGCAAGCGGTGAAGTGTAGGTCGCTGTATTGGTGAGGGGAAAGTCAGTTGAATAGGTGAGGCCCGTGAGGTAGGCATTGGCGCTGGAATCAACAGCAATGCCATATCCGACGTCTTCGTTACTGCCGCCGAGGTAGCTGGAATAGAGGATTTGCGAACCCGAGGCGTCAATCTTGGAGATGAAAGCGTCCGTGCCGGTCCCTCCGAACCCCGTGCTGCAGTCGCTCCCTCCGAAACAAGTTTGAAAACCCCCGCCTGTAGGGAAGAGTGGGGGAGGTGTGGCAGGCGGTACTAGCACCACGGTTTCAGCTATGTTCGGCCCAACCGCGCCCGTCACGTAAGCGTTCAGACCGCTGTCTACGGCAATCCCAAGGCCCTGAACATTCTCGTAGACTCCCAAGAAAGAGGAGTAGACGAGCGCGGACCCCGCGACATTCAGCTTGGTAACGAAAGCGTTCGAGACGATGTACCCTTGGGGATTCCAGGTGGCGCCGCATTGCCCATCACCGCCGCACAGGGAGTCAAACCCATTTGCCACAGGGAAATCAGGCGAGTCGGTCGTACCGGTCACGAAAGCCTCGCCGGCGGCATCCACGGCGATCGCGTTCGCCACGGCATAGTTCTTGCCGCCCAAATACGTGGAGTAAAGTAAAGTAGAACCGTCCGCGCTGATCTTGGCAACAAAAGCGTCCTCGTCGCCGGCGTAGGACTGCAACGGATGCTCGGTGGGAAAATCCGTCGAGAAAGTCCCGCCGGCGATGAACGCGGTGCCATCCGGCGCTACTGCGATCCCATTGCCAGAATCAATGCTGCTTCCCCCGAGGTACGTCGAATACGCCAGGACGGGGTCGATGAGCAGCGGCTGGCGCGTGTCATACCGAGCCAGACGAAACGCGACTTGGTTCTTGCCTTTCAAAACGTAACGAACCGGAACGGGACGCTCAACGCCGCCTTCTTTTTGATAGGCCACCGGCTGGCGGAAGCGCAGTTCTCCACTTGCGACCTTCACCAGCAGGTCACCCCTGGAATCAGTACGCAAGCTCTGAATGCCCTTTAGTACGAATCGGATTTTGCGCGGCTCGGCATGGGGAGCAACCTCAAAGTCATACTCAAGCTGGCCGTGGTTCCCGTGGTAAACGAGGTCGATGCCGGGATAAACTTCTGCCGCCGTTACCCTACCGTAATTAGGAATGTCGGTGTGCCACTGGGAGGGGTCATTTCCAAGGAAGTAATTGCTCTTGCCCGGCAACTCGTCCATACCCATCAAGCCGGCCGCGGCGTTGCTGCCCATCAACTGCATGCGCAGCACAGCCGGTGCCGCGAATTTCCAACTTTGGATTGCGGGCTTCGTGCCATTGGTTTTCCCTTCCGGCTTCCGAGTCTGCCCCGCTTGCAGGGTGAGCACTGCCTCGTTGGGCGTCAGAAAGAGCGAATAACCTCCACTGCGGGAAAGGAAGCGTACCCGGCTGTCAGTCTGTCCTTGATTGGCTTCAAAACCGAGGGGCAGGTTACCGTATGCCCTGATGGCACGTGCCTGCTCCGCGTGAGAGGGCCTGTGGTTGGCAAGGGTTGGTGCGGGTTGCAGGGAGTGTTCTGCCGAGTGGAATTGGGCACCTTCTTGCCTCGATGGTGACAATAGGGCGGCCGCAAGGAGCGACAAAACGACGACACCCGCCCTTCTTGGTTTGAAGGGCCTCGAAGGCCATGGTCGAACTCGCATAATACTCTCCAGCTTCTTAGGCTCCGACTGGCTCTTGGAAATTCATATAATTCTTGCGAGTGAGTCGCGAAGTCTTGAGTGATGCAGACGTAACCATACCTCAAGCCCACTCAGAACCCGTAAGAATCAACTCCGACGTCGAACTGTGCTGTTTTCGGCGAGATAGCTCTACTTCCTGAGCTTGAAGACCCCTAGCGACATGGCACCAAGCCCGGTCTAGGCCCAAAGAAAATAGTTGCGGCAGGCCTGAGTGACCGCCGTCAGGTCGAAATGCGGCTCTGTCCCCCCATAGCTCGCCGCCCAGCAGATCTGCCGAACGATGTCCCGGGGATAGCAGGGCCGCAACTGCTGCTTCAATCCGCCCAGCAAGCCCAGCATCTCATCCACGACGGAGGCGTCGTAGGTCAGCTTGTGTTTCTCGCAAACTCGTCGGAAGATCTCGTGGAATTGCTCTGGCGTGCAATTATCGACTTTGACCTTGCTCGGGATCCGGCGCAAGAAGGCCTCGTCGGCCAGCGAGGTGGGATCGAGATTGGTGGCGAAGGCCAGAAGCAAGTCAAACGGGACCTCGAATTTCATGCCGCCTGCCAGGGTGAGAAAGTCAATTCCGCGATCCAGTGGCATCATCCAGCGGTTGAGCAGCTCTTGCGGGCGTATCCTCTGCCGGCCAAAGTCGTCAATAATCAGGACGCCGTTATTCGCCTTCATCTGCAAAGGAGCGCTGTAAAAATTGGCGGTGGCGTTGAACTGCAGGTCGAGCATTTCGAGCGTCAGCTCTCCCCCCACCACAACGCACGGCCGGCGGCAGCGAACCCAGCGCGCGTCCGAACTGCCGGGAACCTGCTCGTCGGTTCTCGCGTGGACGCGCGAGTCGTAGACGACAATGATCTGGGCGTCGACTTCGACGGCATGGGGTATCCAGACGGGATCCTGATAAATCCCGGGGATGGCTTCCGCGATGGAGGTCTTCCCAGTGCCCGAGGGTCCATAGAGAAAGACCGTCATGCCCGAAGTCACCGCCGTCCCCACTTGGATCACAGTTTCCTTGGTCAGCACCAAGTGGCTTAAAGCCCGCGCGGCATCTTCGGGGCGAACCTCAGCCTCCCTCACGCTCTGGGCTCGAACCCGAGTCACATATTCCACCAAGGATACCGGCGCGGGCCCGGCGTAGTGGTTGAGGGACAGCAGCTCGAGCGCGTGCTCTCTTCCCCGGGTGGTGATGGCGATTTGGTAGCTCAGGTTCACTAAACCCTTGACCTCGCAGAGTAGTTCCTTGCGCAGGCGGCGAAAGAGGTCTTCCACGACGGCATAACTAACGTGCATCCCGTCAGCCAACTCCCGGAGCGACATCTCACCATGTAAGTAGAGAGTCTTCAGCGCGAGGTCCTCCAGCAAGTTTCGCGGGATGCCCAGGTCTTCAACGGTTTCGGGCACTTCAATTGCTGCGGTACTCATCGTGGCGTTGTTTGACGTAGCGCGAGCGTCTCGCGTCAGTTCCTCGATCTACTTCGCTCCAACCGATTTCACAACGCCGGCGCCACGCTCAGGCGGCGGGCCTTGCGCCTGTGCACCCATGGGTCCTATCTCGAACTGGTCACCTGCTCGAGTCCCGGTGCGAAAAATGGTGTGGGGCGGCAGCTCCAGCACGCTAGAGGCCTTCAGACTGACTGCCGAGATACGAAAAGGGCGAAGGTGCTCTTCGACGTGAACCACTACCTTCCGACTGTCCAGAAACACCACGTCGAGCGGGAACAGCATGCCGATGGTGTGCACGCCGTGCGACGGCACAATCCACAGGCCCTGACCGGGGCGCACCCAGCGCCGCGTCTTTCCCAGCAAGCCAACCAGCCGGGAGACGTAGCCGTCCGCCACTTTGGCTTCCGTGGCTACAAATGTTTCCCGGGTCTTGTTGTAGACGAACACCTGTCCCTCCTTGTGATTTCGCGCCGACACCGCTCCCCCTGTTTGAATAGAAGCGTTCAACTCGCCCATACAACCCTTCCCTTGCCGGCTTCGGAGCGCGGGTGACACTGCCGGTCCGGCATCCCGCGTTGGCTGCCGCCGAACTTTGACGATGCCGAACGTATCGCGCCCTACTCAGCAGCCTTGCGCTTCCGGCGCACGATTATGATGACGAGCACGATCACCGCCAGAATGCCGGCAATGACCTGAATGCCCCTCACGCTGATGTCAAATGCTAACAATGGCGTATGCATGGATTATTCTCCTCAGTCCCTCAGTATTTGTTCCTGTTTGCTATCTCGGCGTTCGAGCGATCTTGCACACTACATGTTGAAGTAGCGCGCTATCGAAATCACGGCCGGCCCTAGGACCACCGCGAACATCGCCGGAAAGATGAAGAACACCAGGGCCGGCACCATCTTCACCGTCGTCTTGGCTGCCTGTTCCTCCGCCCGCTGGCGGCGCAGGGTGCGGAGCTGGTCCGCCTGCACGCGCAGCGACTGCGCCACGCTGGTGCCGAAGCGGTCCGTCTGGATCAGCATCGCCACCAATGACTTCAGGTCGTCCACCCCGGTCCGCGCCGCCAGATCACGCAGGGCGTCGAGCCGCGCCTTCCCTACCCGCATCTCGCCGTTGGCAATTTCCAGCTCGCTGCACAGCTCCGGGTGCGCGATCCTCAGTTCCTGGGAAACCCGCATCAGGGCCTGGTCGAGCGCCAGGCCGGCTTCCACGCAGATCACCAGCAGGTCCAAAGCATCCGGCAGCGCCAGGCGAATGATGTGCTGCCGCTTGCGAATCCTCGAGGTCAGCCAGAAGTCGGGAAGCAGGTATCCGGCCAGAGCGGCGATGGCCAGGATGAAAATGGGATTCTGCTTGTAGAAGCCAGTGAAATAGACCAGGCTGAGCAGCCCCAGGGGGAGAAGAATCTTGACGCCCCGCATCGCCATGACTGCCTCGGGCTTGCGATAACCCGCCCGAACCATCAGGCGCTGGGTGCTGGACATATCCTTGGGTGAGGTCGGCAGCAACTTGCCCACCTCGCCGAGAGCCTTTTGCACTCGCGTCTTCTGCTTTTCTTTGAAGTTGAGTTCTTCTTCCTTCGGAGCAGGAGGGTTCCAGAGCCGGGTTAGGCGCTCACCAATGGGCAGGTGACCAGTCGTGAAGGCGTAGACCAGCGCCATGACGAATAGCACCGTCGCCGCAAACGTAACACTGGTTATTGCCCACGCCATATTGCCTCCAAAAAAGGTAGACAGTAGACCGGCTAAAGCGGGCCTCTCTTTCCTGTATGCCGTCTACCGTCTACTTTCTGCCTCTTCTCACACCTCGATATTCACGATCTTCCAGAGAATCAGTCCGCCAATCACCTGCATGACCGCAGCCGTTCCGAGAATCCAGGGACCCCAAGGGTCTTCGAAGAGCGGCCGCATGTATTCCGGATTGATTCCTTTCAGGAGCAGCACCAGGACGGGGGGCAAAGCAATCAAGATCGCGGCCGTCAATCGCCCCTGGGCGGTCTTGATCCGGACTTCACCCAAAATGCGGAAGCGTTCCCGGATCACGTGCGCCAGCTTGTCCAGGATCTCCGCCAAGTTGCCGCCGGTTTCCTTCTGCACCAGAAGCGCAGTAACAAAAAAGCGTACATCCACCAGGGGAATGCGCTCCGTGAGATTCAGCAGCGCGTCCTTGAGCGGCAGTCCGAAGTTCTGCTCCTCGAAGGTGATGCGGAATTCTCCCGCCAGGGGCTCCGGCAATTCCTGGGCGATCATCTCGAGACCGGTTGTAAAAGCGTGCCCGGCGCGCACCGCGCGACCCAACAAGTCGATCGCCTCGGGAAAGCTCTTTTCAAATGCTCGCAGGCGCCTGGAGCGCGTGAACAGCAGCGCGGCGAACGGAACAAATCCTGCCCCAGCACCAATGACTAAAGCGACGAGCGGATTGGGATAGAGCAGCCCGGCCACCAAATAGGCGCCCACACCCACCACCGCGCTTATAAGGACCAGCTTAGCCGGCTTGATCTTCCATCCGGCCTGGCTGACAAACTGACCTAATCGCGCCGGCCAGGACCAGCGCAGCAGGAAACGATTCAGCAGTGGTACGGTGCTGAGCAGTTCGTCGCGGAGCAGCCGCAGCTCAAGACTCCCTTGCCCGCGCCTCTCGGCTTTTAGTATAGCCTCCAAGCGCTTGAGCTTGATTGCACCCTCGCGGTCTTTCTGCGTGTGCATGGCCACCATCGCCAGGACGACAGCAATCACGAACAGAAGCGCTATCAGGGCTAGTAAGAATGCCATCTCGTTCCCCATCTAAAACGTAAGGGCGCAAAAGCTATACCCATCACTCTTGGCCCTTCATTCTGCTTGCTCTTGACAATGATGGCCGTTATCACATCGCATATTTCTTCGCTCTCTCTCATTAAAGGCCTCGAGCGCTGAGAGCGGACAGTGCCGGCCTCGGCCATCAACCGCAGCCAGTACAAACCCTCCTTGTTCTTGAGCAATTCCAGTACCCTTTACCCCCGGCCGTTCCCTTTCACCGCAAACAATTCCATCGGCAGGCGAATGCCCGCCGCCAACAGGCGCTCCGAGAACTTGGGACGAATCCCCGTGGGGACAAACTCACCCAGCGCCTCGCCCATCGCCCCCAGCCCCATCTTCTTGAACACGAAGATTTCCTGCATGCTCACCACTTCCCCTTCCATGCCGGTAATCTCGGCCACGCTCACGAGCTTCCTGGTGCCATCGCTCATACGGGACATCTGCACCACCAAGTTAATGGCGGAAGCGATTTGCCGCCGGGTGGCGGACTCGGGGATACCCAGGTTGGCCATCGCCACCATGACCTCCAGACGGCTCAAGGCGTCACGGGGAGTGTTGGCGTGGATCGTCGTCAACGACCCGTCGTGGCCGGTGTTCATGGCCTGCAACATATCCAGCGCTTCCTCGCCGCGCACCTCGCCCACGATAATCCGGTCCGGACGCATACGGAGACAATTGATCACCAGTTGCCGTTGCCGGACCGCGCCCTGGCCTTCCACGTTGGGGGGGCGCGTCTCCAGGCGGACCACGTGCGACTGCTTGAGCTGAAGCTCGGCGGCATCTTCGACGGTGATGATGCGCTCCCGATCGGAGATGAACGATGAGAGGATATTGAGAAACGTCGTCTTGCCTGAACCGGTGCCTCCCGAGACCAGGATATTTAACCGCGCCTTGACGCAGGCCTGCAGCAACTCCAGCATCGGCTGCGTCATCGTGTTATTGCGGAGGATATCATCGACTGTCAATGGGTCACGCCCGAATCGCCGGATGGAAACGCACGGCCCATCCAGGGCGAGCGGCGGGATAATGGCGTTGACGCGCGAGCCGTCCGGTAAGCGCGCGTCTACCATGGGGGAGGACTCATCCACCCGGCGCCCCACGGCGGAAACGATGCGGTCGATGATCTTGCGCAGGTGCTCGTCGTCGCGGAACTGGACGGCGGTCCTCTCCAGCAATCCGTTCCGCTCGATGTACACGCTCTTATGGTTGTTGACCAGGATATCGGAAATCGTCGGGTCCTTCAGCAACGCCTCCAGCGGTCCCAGCCCGAAGACCTCGTCCATCACCTCCTGGCAGACCCCCTCCCTCTCCGTATAGGTCATGGGGGTGGACTCTTGCACCACCAAGCCCTCAACGAGTTGCGACACTTCGCGCCGAACCGCCTCCCGGTCCGCCGACGTCACGCGCTCCAGGTTCAGCTTCTGGAGCAGCTTGCGGTGGATAGCAGCTTTCATCTCGCCTAAGTCGAAGCGACCGGGTAGCGCCGATATAATAGGCATCTTTCACTCCGTCGGTTAAGGTCGAAGGATTAAAGGGTAAAGGTTAACAACCCTTAGTCCTCATCCTTCACCCTTTAACCTGCATAGCTCATTTTCAGCTCGTCGCGTGGGAAAACATCCTAAGGACGCTGCCGACGACCTGCTTTTTGGCTTCTTTAGGGGTAACCCCCGAGACGAGGTAAGCCAGTTGCCGGATCCTCGCCACCAGCAGATTGGCATGGTTCGCCTCCAGCGGAATGCCAAGGCTGGTGGCCTCGCCCACTAGCTTATAATCATTGGGAAGGCGGGCAAGGATGGGCCGCCTCAGGTTCTTCTCCACGCTCGCCAAGGCCTCGTCGTCTCGCTTGTGCCAGCGATTCACCACGAGGTGGACCCGCTGCGGGTCAATCCCCAGATCGGTCAGGGTGGAAAGGTGCCGGCTCAGGGTCCAGAGCGACGGTACGTCAGCCTGGGTGATCAGCAGGACCACGCGCGCCAAACTCAGGATCGATCTCACCTCCGAGGAGTACATCGACCCGTAGTCCAGCACCACATAATCGAAAGCGCCTTGCGCCACGTGAATCAGCCGCACCAGCGCCGGCGTCGTAATCCGCAGCCACTCATCCGTGTGGGAGGTTCCGGCCAGCACTTCCAGGCCGCTCTTGTGTTTGGTCAGCAGCCCATTAAAGAAGTGGGCATCCAACCGGTCCAGGTTCTCGATAGCGTCGTGGACGGTAAAGCGTGGCTGCAAGTCCAGCAACAGCGCGGTGTGGCCCAGGGGAAAGCCAAAATCAAGCAGGCCGATCCGCTTCTTGGTGATTTGCGTGAGCTGCACCGCCAGGTTCACTGCCAGCGTGGTGGTCCCCACGCCCCCCTTAGCCCCCATCAGCACAATCAGTTTGTCGAACCCCCCCGGCTCGGAGCCACGGTCCTTCATGCAGCGGGTCAGCGCTCCATGCAGCGCGCCGTTCTGGAGCGGCTTGGGGAGAAAGTCCTGGATGCCCATGCGCATGGCCTTGAGCAGCAACTCCGGCTCCGGATGCTGCGCCATGGAAACCGCCACAATGTGGACGGTAGGGCGCTCCCGCCGCAGGTGCGCCGCGAAGGCAAAAAAGGGCTCCGGGTCCTCGCCCAGGTCCAGCAGAATAATATCCGGCACAGGCTCCCCCGTAGCCGGGTAGAGCTCCGGGTCCGGGGTCCATACCGCCACTTCGGTTATCGAGCCGCTCTGCTGCAAAGAAGCCTGCAGCGAGGCACCGCTTTTGGAATCTCGACTTACTACGGCTGCTGTTAACACGGCAACACTCCTTCCCGGGATTCGGGGTTCTGGGAAAGAGCCGAATCCCGTTTCTATCTGCGAATCCCGATCACTTCGGTTTCGGCACCTTCGCGGGCGGCAAAAACGGCACCGTGAACATCGGCGATGCCGGCGGAGCCGCCGGCGGTGAGGGCTTCACAATACGCGGCGTCACCACCACCAGCAGCTCGTTCCTGGTTTTACTCGACGACTTGCTCTGGAAGAGTTTGCCCAGCACCGGTATATCGCCGATTCCCGGTATTTTGCTGAACTGCTCCGTCACCGTATTGTCAATCAGCCCGGCAATGGCAAAGCTCTGCCCGTCCTCAAGGTCCATCTCTGACTCCACTCGCCGCGTGGAGAGCGCCGGAATCGTGAAGCCCGAGATAGTGACCGCGTTGGAGAAATCGAGCGCGCTGACCTCCGGCCTCACCTTCAAATGGATCTTTCCATCGGGCGCCAGCGTCGGCGTGAAATTAAGCTGCACTCCATAGGGTCTGAACTGAATGGTGATCAGGGGCACGCCGCCCGCACCGCTCGGCTGCACGACGGGAAAGGGGAATTCTCCGCCGGCCAGGAAGCTTGCGTCTTTCCCGCTCTCCGTCAGCACATTGGGCTCCGCCAGGATCTGAAGCACGTTCCGCGTCTGCAAGGCCTCGATGGCGACGGCAAGGTTGATGTCCGGCCGGTAGACAAATATGTTAAGAAGGTTGCTCAGCGAGAAACCATTCTGGGTGGTAGTGGTAACACCGTTTGCCGCCGTAGTTGTGGTACTGCCCGACGTGGCCAGGGTACCCGTGTACGAAGGGGGGCCATACTGTTGCGTGGAAATGGAGCCGACATTCTTGCCCCCCGGCAGGCCCAGGATGTTCGCCCCAAGCTGAGTTAGAGCAGTGCGGTCAACTTCGGCAAACTTCACCTGCAAAAGGATCTCTGCCCCGGGGGGGGCGACGGGCACCTCTAATAGGCTCACCACTTTTGGCGTGCTCGCTTTTCCCAACTCGAGCGCTTTGTCCGCCACGGCCGGCGAGGAGACCTTGCCCGTGAGGATCAGCACGTCTTTTGACGCTGCAACCTGGATCGGCTCCTTAGGGAAGTCGTCCCGCATTTTCTGCTGCAAGTCCAGCACGTCAAGCTCTACCAAAACTTCGAAGCTCTGGTTCTGCCCAGACTCATCCCAAAGCACCAGCGATACGGCGCCCGGCGCTTTGCCGTTGACCACGATCTGCGTAGGGCTCACGATCACCGCATCGGCGATAGTGGGATCGGCAATCGAAACGCGCTTCAAGCGAGTGGGCGTGCTGATCACCAGCGACCGTCCCACCATCACGTGCAGTGACTCCGGCGCCTCCTGAGCCTGTTCAGCGGGCTGAACCTGTTGCGACTGGCCGGCCTGCTGGCTGGGCTGCTGATTTGTCTGCTTCTGGACCTGCTGAGCCGCCATCGTGAATGTTGCCAAGAACAACACCGCGCAAAAGCATCTCAGGCAAAGGTGGGAAGTAAAGGGTAAGCGACTCTGCGTATCCTTCCTGAAGTATATTCTTCCTGCCGGTCGTTTGTTGACCATGGTCCCTGCCTTTACCCTTCTTTACCCGTTCTTGACTTCTTTCGTCTGGCTTAAGAAGGGGCACGGCTCCTAAATTTCCTATCGACCCATTATCCTTTACGTTTACGCTTTGCCTTTCTTTTTCCTTCTTCGCTAATCCCTAGCCCCCAGTCCTTGCTCTTCAATGGGTGGGAAACGTGGTCGTGTCCTTCTTGTCCCCACGGATCACCTCAACCACCGTGGGAGGCGGTGGTGGTGGAGGGGCGGTGGCTTTGCCCTTCGACTTGGCCTTCGGCGCCGGCTGGGGGCGGGCGCCCAACAGGCTAGTCATGTAAACTGGGGGGGGCTCCACCAGCTTCGTATCAATGGTGTTGCGCAGCGCCAGGTGGATGCGCCCGTCGGTCGAGGCCATGGTCAGCTTGTTAGCCTGTTCCGGGTTCACCAGCAGGGTCACTACGCTGACCGTTTGCGGCTTGCCTTCCTTGTCCTGCTCTACTTTCTGCCCCGCCGCCAGCACCCGCACGGCCTGCAAAATGGTGTTGGTGACGCCCCCTCCTCCCTCTGCGTTGGCGGTTACCTGAACGTCCACCATGGTCCCCGGTGTAACGAACCCCGCCACGCCGACCACGTCATCCACCCGCACGGAAACCGCCCGCATTCCCTCCGGGATCGTGGCCGGGAGGCCTGCCCCGGCTTCTTTCGGGGCGAGCTTGGCTGCCAGGATCGGCTCGTTCTCCACCACCGCCGTAATCAAGGCGCGGTCCACGCAATCCTCAACCCGGCTGAACGACCCTGCCAACGCGGTCCCTGCCGGCCAAGCGATCAGCCGTAAGTCCTTAGCGCGCAGGCGTGATCCCAGCGGCAGGGGCGCCGCCGCCACCACCAATTGGCCGGTCGCCACGACCGGCTGTTCGACAGCCGCCTGCTGCAACCGTTTGTAAACGAAACGGGCAGTCAGCAATCCGACCACCAGAGCTACCGCCAAGCCCACCAAGATTCGATTCCTATTCATTGCTCACCCCGGGTTCGAAACCAGAAAATCGAAACTGGTAAGTCGAAACTCGAAACTGGAAACTCGAAATGCGGCCGCCGTTTACCAGTTCCCTTGCCTTCCGAGTTTCGAATTTCGATTTTCCAGTTTCAAGTTTCGGGGCTGGATTGGCTATCGGCGTGGTCATGGTCGGGAAAACCTCAAGGCCAGCACCAGACAGAAGAATAGCACTGTCGATAGCGCGGCGGCCACGCCGAAGGGTAGCGCCATAAGTCCTGGATTGTCAAGGGATATGTTTTCGCGAGCGGAACGATGCCCGAAGGTGACGATGATGAGGATAAGCGTCCAAAGGTTGGCGAGCGTCTGCTTGATGCGTTTTCGCCGCACCATTTCCGCCACCGCCATCGCCCCAGCAATGAAAACTGTCCCCAGCAGGACCACCAACAGGCGGGCTGGTCCCAGGAACGCCCCCAGTGCCCCCATCAGCTTCCAATCACCGGCGCCGAGGCCCCGGGCCAGAACAAAGGGCAGCAATAACCCCAGTGCCAGCCCCGCTCCCTCCAGCGCCGCCTTGGCTCCAGGCCATCCCTCCGCCAACGCGTTGGCCCCGAGACCCAAGAGCAATGCCGGAACCGTAAGCCAATTGGGAATACGGCGCGAGCGCCAATCGAGCCAGCCTCCCCAGACTGCAAGGGACAGGGTGAGCCCCGCCAAGACGAACGCCCAAAGGGAAGCGTGCATTAGCCTCAAAGCCTAATCTAAAAATTCCGGCCGCCGCATAAGGTCAACAAGCACGTACCCTCATTCGCTGCGGCTGGGCGGTTCCTCTCCCGTATCGCGGCCAGAAAGCCAAGCGTCGTCCCAAAGGAATGGGTATAAACCTCCCCTCGCGGCTCGACGCTTCGTCTTCCGCGTTGCGGCTAGAGAGATCCACGTGCTACCCCGAACTGAGTAGCCCTGGAACCTAGCTGAGGCTCGTCGACGCACTGTTGAAGACCTTGCTAAGGGCGGTCGCCAGCGGTTTCATGGAGGCTGTGATGGCCAGAGCGATCAGGGTGACGAGCAGGCCGTACTCGATCAGATCCTGCCCTTCCTCGTCCTTCCATAGCCTGTCCTTGAGGTTCCTGATCGCTCGCCTTATTCGGAATGACATGGCATACATTCGCTCCACCAGGACTAACTAGAGTATGATAGCACCAATCGCGCCATAAAGTCAGCAAACACACACACAGATTCGGTGCGGCTGATCAGTTCCTCTCCCGTATCGCGGCCAGAAAGCCAAGCGCCGTCCCACAGGAATGGGTAGAGGTGTTCCCTGGCCGCTCGACGCTTCGTCTTCCGTCTTGCGGCTAGAGAGAGACCCACGCGCCATCCCGAACTGAGTGGTCCTGGAGCCTAGCTGAGGCTCGAGGACGCATTGTTGAACACCTTGCTGATGGCTGTCGCCAGGGGACTCATGGCGGCTGTGACGGCCAGAGCGATTAGGGTGATGAGCAGGCCGTATTCGATCAGGTCCTGCCCTTCGTCTTCTTTCCACAGTCTCTTCAATAGTTGCTTCATCTGAGTTTCTTCCTCCATAACGGATTTTGTTGACGCGGAACTTCTTCCCTCTGCATTTAATCAGAGCCGGCGCAGCCGCGCAATAGTACTGCCGTACTGCCCGGCTGCCGAAGAGCCAAGCCCTCAGTCGGGGCAGGCCTACGAGAGGCTGGAACTTGCACTGTTGAAGACCTTGCTGATGGCTTTCGCCAAGGGAGTCATGGAGGCTGTGAGGGCCAGAGCGATCAGGGTGATGAGCAGGCCGTACTCGATCAGGTCCTGCCCTTCGTCGTCCTTCCATAGCCTGTTCGTAAGGTTCTTGATAGCTCTCCTAAATCGAACGACATATTGGACACTCGCTCTACCCAACATAAGCCGAACTATCATAGTACCAACAGCCCCATAAAATCAATAAACACACCTACTCGGTACCGGCTCAGTTTGGCGTAGCGCCGACCCCGCAAGGCGGGGCCGGCATTTTGGGGCTGTGCCGGGCTAAA
>Ga0181524_10003387_pt1 | contig 15501 bp, 14 predicted proteins | sample PEATcosm2014_Bin_34_FD_119761 | JGI IMG/M metagenome (GOLD analysis project Ga0181524, IMG submission 119761) | Peatland microbial communities from MTU Mesocosm Facility, Houghton, MI, USA - PEATcosm2014_Bin05_60_metaG | ecosystem: Environmental > Terrestrial > Soil > Wetlands > Peat | place...
CATTCGCGCCGCCAAGCAGGCGGTCGAAAAGGCGATGCAATATTCGTATCGCGACCGCAAGAACCGCAAGCGCGAGTTCCGCGCGCTGTGGATCCAGCGCATCAACGCGGCGGTGCGCGAGCATGGCCTGACCTACAGCCGATTCATTTCCGGCCTGATCACGGCGGGCGTCGAAGTCGACCGCAAGGTGCTCTCGGACCTGGCCATCAGCGAGCCGGCCGCCTTCGCAGCGATCGTCGAAACGGCCAAAGGCCACCTGCCCAAGGCGGCGTGAGTTATTCCCCTTCCCCCCTTGCGGGGGAAGGTGGCGCGAAGCGCCGGATGAGGGGTCGGCGCGACAGCGCCGCTCCACCGCGCGCCTGGCGGCGCAACCCCTCATCCGTCGGCCTTCGGCCGACACCTTCTCCCGCAAGGGGAGAAGGGGCGCACGGCCGGCTGCGAGAAACGACCATGACAGATCGAGAGACAATCCGGGTCGATACGCTGAAAGCGATCGAGGCCGCAACCAATGAAGCCGAGCTCGAGGCGATCCGCGTCGCTGCGCTCGGCAAGAAGGGCAGCGTCTCCCTCCTCTTGGCCTCCCTCGGCACGATGCCGATCGAACAGCGCAAGATCGAAGGCGCGGCGAATAACGAACTCAAGAGCGTCATCAGCGGGAATCTCGAAGCGAAGCGCCTGATACTGAAATCCTCGGGGCTGGAGGCGCAGTTGGCGCGCGAGGCGCTCGACATGACGCTGCCGGTCCGCCGCGCAGCCATCGAGACAGGGCGCATCCACCCGATCAGCCAGGTGTTCGACGAAATCACCGCGATCTTCGCCGACATGGGCTTTTCGATCGCCGAAGGCCCGGACATCGAGAGCGACGATTACAACTTCACCAAGCTCAACTTCCCCCCCGGCCATCCCGCGCGCGAAATGCACGACACCTTCTTCTTCGCTCCCGACGCCAACGGCGAGCGCAAGCTGCTGCGCACACACACCAGCCCGGTGCAGGTGCGCACCATGCTCAGCCAGAAGCCGCCGATCCGCGTCATCTGCCCGGGGCGCACCTACCGCTGCGACGCCGACCAGACGCACACGCCGATGTTCCATCAGGTCGAAGGCTTGGTGATCGACACGTCCGCGACGCTCGCCAATCTCAAGTGGGTGCTGGAGGAATCCTGCAAGGCGTTCTTCGAAGTGCCGCATGTCGGCATGCGCTTCCGGCCGAGCTTCTTCCCCTTCACCTCGCCCTCGATGGAGGTCGACATCCAATGCCGGCGCTCGGGCGGCGAAATCCGCTTCGGCGAGGGCGAGGACTGGCTGGAAATCCTCGGCTGCGGCATGGTGCACGCCAACGTGCTGCGCAATTGCGGCATCGACCCGGACGTCCATCAGGGCTTCGCCTGGGGCATCGGCATCGACCGCCTGGCGATGCTCAAGTACGGCCTGCCGGACCTGCGCGACTTCTTCGACGCCGATCTGCGCTGGATCGACCACTACGGCTTCAAGCCGCTCGACGTGCCGACGCTGGCGGGGGGATTGAGCGGGTGAGAGTGAGATTCCGGACCCGGAAGAGCGCGCTCGCGGCGCCAACCGCACTCTTCGGCAATCGGTAGACCCCGAGCCGAAGCTGCTATAAACACCGCACGATATGTTCGGGAGCCGGACCCATGCAAAACGCCGTCAAGTCTGACGAAGCCGAGCGCGCGATCAGAACCGTGATCTACGATCGAGTTGGGAAATCCGTCGTCGACAGCGTCTCCGTCACGTCAAGCGACGACGCGATCGGCGAACCGTCGTTTTTCGTGACGGTCTATCTGAAGAATGGACGCGACCGCCCGAAGGCGGAAAAAACGATCGAAATGATCAAGGCAATGCGCGACGCGCTATTCGACCTCGATGACGACCGATTCCCGCACCTGAGCTTCCGTGCGCCCGAAGACGAAGAGTCGGAAGACACGCGCCCCGAGCGCTGAGCCGGAAGTGATGTGGAAGTTCGTCTCCGATCAGCTCGATAACGCGGAGTTGCTTGCGACCACCGGCTCCACCCGGCCGCGTCAGGCTGCGCTGCGTCGCGCCGTCTCAACCGCCTACTATGCGTTGTTCCAAGCGCTTTGCGAACTGGCCGCGAGCCAGCTCGTCGGCTGGAAACAGCCCTGGGAAGCCTTTACTCCGATTTATCGATCGCTCGATCACGGCCATGCTCGGACCGTCCTCACCGAAACTCGGGGCAAGAGACATGCGCTCGGAGAGGCGGTCGAGAAGGTCGGCATCGCCTTTCGGGAATTGCAGGATGCGCGTGAATGGGCCGACTATAATCCTGAACCGCACCCGGACCCGGAAAAGGCGCTCGCGGACGTCCGATTCTCGCGCCAGGACGCCTTGGAGCTGATCCAAATCGCGCGGCAAGCGTTGCTGTCGCTCGACGCCCTGGACGATCACGCCAAACTCAGGCTTGCGACGCTTCTCGTGGCCCGACGTCGAAAAGAAACCCGTCGATGAAACTCACCCTCTCCTGGCTCAAAGATCACCTGGAAACCTCGGCTTCGCTCGCCGACATCGTCGACGCGCTGACGCGCATCGGCCTGGAGGTCGAGGGGGTCGAGGACCCCAGCGCCAAGTACCGGGGATTCGTCGTCGCGCGGGTGATCGAGGCGAAACAGCACCCCAACGCGGATCGCCTGCGCGTCTGCCTCGTCGACGCCGGCGGCGAACCGGTGCAGGTGGTGTGCGGCGCGCCCAACGCGCGCACGGGCATGCGAAGCGTGTTCTCGCCGGTCGGCACCTTCATTCCCGGCAAGAACATCACCCTCGCCAAGGGCGTCATCCGCGGCGTCGAATCGCACGGCATGCTGTGTTCGGCCGCCGAGCTGGAGCTCTCCAACGACCACGAGGGCGTCATCGATCTGCCCGACGACGCGCCGGTCGGCGTCGCTTACGCTTCCTACGCCGGCCTCGACGATCCCGTCATCGACGTCGCCCTGACGCCCAACCGCCCCGACGCGACGGGCGTCGCGGGAATCGCGCGCGATCTCGCCGCGGCGGGGCTGGGGATGCTCAAGACGCCCGCGCCGCAACCCGTCGCGGGAACCTTCGATTGCCCGACGGCGGTCAAACTCGATTTCAGCGCCGCCGACGCGCATCTCTGCCCTGCCTTCGCGCTGCGCCTGGTGCGCGGCGTCGAGAACGGCCCCTCGCCCGAGTGGATGCAGAAGCGTCTGCGCGCGATCGGCCTCAGGCCGATCAGCGCCCTGGTCGACATCACCAATTACGTCACCTTCGATCGCGGCCGCCCGCTGCACGTGTTCGACGCAGCCAAGGTCGCGGGCGCACTGCATGTCAGGCGCGCGCGCGCCGGCGAAAGCGTGCTCGCGCTCGACGGCAAGACTTACGCGCTCGACGAAAGCATGGTGGTGATCGCCGACGATCATGGCGTCGAATCGATCGCCGGAGTCATGGGCGGCGAGCATTCCGGCTGCGACGAGCATACGCGCGACGTGCTGATCGAGAGCGCGCTGTGGGACCCCGCCAACATCGCGCAGACCGGGCGCAAGCTCGGCGTCGTCAGCGACGCGCGCTATCGCTTCGAGCGCGGCGTCGATCCCGACTTCTGCGTCCCCGGCGCCGAACTCGCGACGAAACTGGTCATCGACCTCTGCGGCGGCGAGCCCTCGCGGCTGATCGTCGCCGGCGACCCGACGACGCCCAAACGGGCGATCGATTTTCCCTATGGCGAAGTCGAGCGCCTCATCGGCCTGGACATCCCGCGAGAGGAGGGCGAAGCGATTCTCGCCCGCCTCGGCTTCAGAATCGAGAACGGCAAGGCGATCGTTCCCAGCTGGCGCCCCGACATCGACGGCAAGGCCGACATCGTCGAGCAGATCGTGCGCATCGTCGGCCTCGACCGCGTGCCGATGACGCCGCTGGCGCGGCTCGAAGAGGGCGTGCCCTCGCCTGTCTTGACGCTGCTGCAGAAGCGCACCCGCGCCGCCAAGCGCGCGTTGGCGGCTCTAGGCCTGCGCGAAGCCGTGACCTGGTCGTTCGTCGCCAAGGCGAAGGCGGAACTGTTCGGCGGCGGCGGGCCCAAGCTGGCGCTCGCCAATCCGATCGCCGCCGATCTCTCGGACATGCGCCCCAGCCTCGTGCCCGGCCTCGTCGCCGCGGCGGAGCGCAACGCGCGGCGCGGCCTCGAGGACGTCGCGCTGTTCGAGGTCGGGCAGATCTTCCTCGGCGACGGCGAGAACGACCAGCGCATCGCCGCCGCCGCCGTGCGGCGCGGCATGGCCAAGGCGAAGGGCGAAGGGCGCCACTGGTCGGGCGCAAGCGGATCGCTCTCGGCGGTCGACGCGTTCGACGCCAAGAGCGACGCGCTGACGCTGCTCGCGGCGCTGGGCGTCGCGGCGAACGCCGTGCAGGTCGTTCCCGGCGGCCCGGCGTTCCTTCATCCCGGGCGCTCGGCGACGCTGCAATTCGGTCCGAAAATCCAAGCCGGCTGGTTCGGCGAGCTGCACCCGAGCGCTTGCGAGGCGCTCGACGCGGAGGGGCCGATCGTCGCCTTCGAGATCACGCTCGACGCGATCCCCGCGCCCAAGCCGCGAGCGACCAAGGCGAAGCCCAAGCTGGAGCGCTCGGAATTCATGCCGCTCGAGCGCGACCTCGCCTTCGTCGTCGCGGAGGGCGCGCGCGCCGGCGATATCCTCAAGGCCGCGCTCGGCGCCGACCGCGCCCTCATCGCGAGCGCCGAGGTGTTCGACGTCTATCGCGGCGCGAACGTGCCGCAGGGCCATAAATCCGTCGCGATTTCAGTGACATTGCAGCCGCGCGAACGCACGCTGACCGACGCCGAAATCGAAGCGGTCGTCGCCAGGATCGTCGCCGAGGTGAGCAAGAAGACCGGCGCGACGTTGCGGCTGTGAGGTTCTCGACGATGCGTGACGCCCTCATTCTCGGGATCGGCCTGGGCGCCCTCGTCGCCGGCGCGCCGGCGCGCGCCGCGGGAGTCGCGGCCTGCGCCGGCATCGAAGAGCCGCTCGCCTACAACGCCTGCCTCGCCCGTTTCGGGCCGCACGCGCCGGCGATGCGCGGCGCGAGCGCGCCCGACGACGAATCCGACCCGCCGCGCGCGGGCGACCGGAAAGGCGCTCACGACGGCGCCGAGGCCTCGCAAGGCGGCCACGGACGCGCGCGCGTCGAGTTCGACGTCGGCGGGCGACGGCGGCGACCGTAGACGTCGCGCCCAAGTCGCGAGGCCGCGGCGAGAGGCGCGCGGCGGCGGGACACGATCGACGCGACCGCCCTACCCGCCCCTGCCCGCCCCCGCCCGCCTCGTGGAAACGACCCGGTACGCCCTCGGCGTCAGCCCGACCGACTTGCGGAATTGGCGGGTGAAGGCGGCCTGGTCGGCGTAGCCGCATTCCTGCGCGACGAGGCTGATCGGCGCGTCGGTTCGCCGCAGCGAAGCGCAGGCGCGCTCGATTCGCGCCCGCGTCAGATACTGTCCGGCCGAGAGCCCGAACAGGGCGCGAATGCGCCGATCGAACTGGAACGTCGACAGGCGCGCGCGCGCCGCCAGATCGGGAATTCGCAAGGGCGCGTCGAGGTGGTCGTCGACGAAAGCCAGCGCTCGCGACAGCGCGGCGGCGCCGGGATGGGCGCCCGCCATATCCGGCAAGTCGCGCGAGATGCCGGCGAGCCCGACGATGCGTCCGCGCCGATCGGCCAAGGGCTCCTTCCAGGTCAGGCACCAGCCTTGGCGGCCGTCGGGGTAGAGGTGCAGCTCCAACCGCCCGGCGATCGACCGCCCCTCGCGCAACACGCGCCGGTCCTGATCGTCGAAGTTCTGGCCGAGCGGCGCGGGGAACACTTCGCGCGCGGTCCGCCCGATCAGACCGGCCTTGCCCTTCACCTTGCAGCGTCGCGCCAGCGTGTCGTTGACCGCGACGTAGCGCGCCTCGCGGTCCTTGATGAAGAACACCGTGTCCGCGACGCGGTCGAACAGCTCCTCGCCGAGAAACGGGCGGCCGAGGGCGGCGAGAAAAGCCTGAGCGGGATCGACGGACGATGTCATGACCCTCGATATTGTGCGGATTCCCGATCGTCCGCCAGAGATTCCGGCAAGACTGGCGAGGCGGCGCGCGCCATGCTTCCCTTTCGCCGCCGTTTCCCCGCCCGGCCGGCGCGATCAGGAGCCCCGCCATGGCCTCGACCATCTTCACCGGCGTCATTCCAGCCCTGATGACGCCGTGCCGCGCCGACCGCACGCCCGATTTCGCGGCGCTGGCGCGCAAGGGGCGCGAGCTCGTCGAGGCCGGCATGTCGGCCGTGGTCTACTGCGGCTCGATGGGCGATTGGCCCCTGCTGACCGACGAGCAGCGGATGGAGGGCGTCGAGCGGCTCGTCGCGGCCGACCTTCCCGTGATCGTGGGAACCGGCGCGCAGAACACCGCGCGCGCCGCGGCTCTGGCCGCCCACGCCAAGCGGGTCGGCGCGAAGGGCCTGATGATCATCCCGCGCGTGCTGTCGCGCGGGACTTCGGCGCCGGCCCAGCGCGCGCACTTTTCCGCCGTCCTGGAAGCCGCGGTCGATCTGCCCTCGGTCATCTACAACAGCCCCTATTACGGCTTCGAGACCCGCGCCGAGCTGTTCTTCGATCTGAGGAGCCGCTATGCGCACCTCGTCGGCTTCAAGGAATTCGGCGGCGCAAGTTCGCTGAGCTACGCCGCCGAGCACATCGCCGGGCAGTCGCGCGAGATCACGCTGATGGTCGGCGTCGACACGCAGGTGTTCCACGGTTACGTCAATTGCGGCGCGAGCGGCGCCATCACCGGCATCGGCAACGTGCTGCCCCGTCAGGTTCTGCGTCTCGTCGCCCTGTGCGAGCGCGCCGCGCTGGGCGACCCGCAAGCGCGGCGCCGCGCGCTCGAACTCGAGGGCGCGCTGAGCGTCCTGTCGAGGTTCGACGAGGGCGCCGACCTGGTGCTCTATTTCAAGTATCTCATGACGCTGGCGGGCGACCCCGCCTACGCGCTGCATTTCAACGAGTCGGACGAATTGAGCCCCAGCCAGAAGCGCTTCGCCGAGACCCAGTTCAGGTTGTTCAAGGGGTGGTGGGACGCCTGGCCCGGCGCCGAAGGCTGAAGGAAGATGCGCGTCATCGATTCCCACACCGAGGGCGAGCCGACCCGGCTCGTCATCGACGGCGGGCCGCCGCTCGGCCGCGGCCCGCTCGCCGAGCGGCGCAAGCTCTTCGCCGAGGCGTTCGATCACGTCAGGCGATTCGCCGTCGCCGAGCCGCGCGGCCACGACGCGCTGGTCGGCGCGCTGCTTTGCGAGCCGGACGATGCGAGCTGCGCGGCCGGGCTGATCTTCTTCAACAACGTCGGCTATCTCGGCATGTGCGGCCATGGGACGATCGGCGCGGCGGTGACGCTGGCCCATCTCGGCCGCATCGGCCCGGGCGAGCATCGCTTCGAGACGCCGGTCGGCGTCGTTGGCGTCGAGCTCGTCGACCGCAACCACGCGATCGTCGACAACGTCGAGAGCTTCAGGCATTTGAAGGGCGTGCGCGTCGACGTCGACGGCCTCGGCGTCGTCGCCGGAGACGTCGCCTGGGGCGGCAACTGGTTCTTCCTGACGCAGGACGCGCCCTGCCCGGTGCGCGCCGACGCCATCGAGACGCTGACCCGCGCGGCGCGCGACATCCGGCTCGCGCTTCATGCGCAAGGCGTGCGGGGGGCGCAGGGCGAGGAGATCGACCACGTCGAAATCTTCGGCCCGCCGCGCTCGGCCGACGCCGACAGCCGCAATTTCGTGCTTTGCCCCGGCGGCGCCTACGACCGCTCGCCGTGCGGCACCGGAACCAGCGCCAAGCTCGCCTGCCTCGCCGCGGACGGCAAGCTCGCGCCGGGCCGTCGCTGGGTGCAGGAGAGCGTCATCGGCTCCCGCTTCGAGGCGAGCTATCGGCCGGCCGGCCCCGGGCGGATCGCGCCGAGCATCGGCGGGCGCGCTTTCGTCTGCGCCGAGGCGAACCTCTACGACGATCCGGCCGACCCGTTCCGCGCCGGCTTCGGCTGGGACGGCGCGACGGCCTAAAGCGAACGCGCCGCCCCCTTCCCCCCTTGCGGGGGAAGGTGTCACGCGAAGCGTGACGGATGAGGGGGCGCGCCGCAAGGCGCGTCGCTTCAGCGAGAGCGCAGGTTTGCTTATCTAAACCGTGCAAATAGCCGCGGATCGCGGCTATACGGACAAGCGCGCCTTGCGGCGCGACCCCTTATCCCAAGGCGAATGCGAAGCATTCGTCCGCGTCGGCCTTCGGCCGACACCTTCCCCCGCAAGGGGGGAAGGGGCGCGCGTACGGCTAAATGCGGAACGCCCTAATTCTCCCGCCGCCACGTCAGCGCGACGGCGCCCAAGGAGCCGACCTTCTTCCGATTGCCCACGATCAGTTCGTCGCCGCTGAACGTGACGAGCCGTTTCTCGTCGCGTCCGGCCGCGCCGGGGCGGCTGCTGGCGGCGATGTGCATCGTCACCGTGCCGCTGGCGTCGTCGACCGTGTAGTCGCCGAAATAGGAAATGCTGGTCGCGGCGCCCTCGCTGACCACGACGACCGAATAGTGACCGCCGGCGTCGAGAAACATCGAGCCTTGCGGATGGGCCCCATAAGGCTGGGACTCGCCGATGCTGACCGAGACCAGCGCCCAGTGGCCGACGAGCTGCGCCTCGAGCGAATTGGCCGGCGTTTGCGCCAACGACGGCGAGGCGATCGACGCCAGCGCGAGGAGGCACGCCAAGCCGGCTGCGGCGCCGCGGGCGGTCTTCATCGTCATGCGCGCTCCCTTCCCCTCATCGCCGGCGCCATGCGCGACGAAAGCAAGGCGATTATAGGTTGCGACGCCGCCTCGGCGCCAGAGCCTTGTGAGGCGCGCCTCGAATTGACCTTTTGTCGCGCCGCGGCCTTCGCTATGGTCGCGGGGTTGAATCCGTCGGGGGGCTTTCCGGTTCGACGGCGCTTCGGACACGAGGGGGAAAACGATGCGTTTGCTGCGCTTCGCCGTCGCCTTGATCGCGCTCGCGGCCGGCGCGGACGAGGGCTGGGCGTACGGGATCGACGCCGAGGCGAGCGCCCCGCCGAAGGCGCGCGGCGACGAAATCCGCCTCGCCCAGATCGTCCCCGAGACGGCGAAGCCCGAGGCGACCACCGGCAACCCGAGCCTGGCGCCGCTCAAGTGGGTGGGCATGCTGGTCGTTCCGAACCCGACGCAAGCCAACCCCAAACAGATAACGGAGTGCACCGCCCAGTTCATCGCGCCGAGCGTGCTGCTCACCGCGGCCCATTGCGTCAAGGACATCATCGACAATCAGGCCGGCCCCTGGCCCGACCCGACCAAGGGGACGTTCTGGCTGCAGTACCAGAACCAGCAAGGCACGCCCTACAAGATCCGCTGCGCCGCGCCCAATCCCCTCTGGACGCTGCCGGCCAACTACGCCTCGATGTCGCAGGCCGAAAAGAACGGCGCGCAGCGGACCGCGTTTCAGCACGATTTTGCGATGATCCTGGTCGACGGCGTCAGCACGACCGGCGTGATGCCCTACGAGCTCGACTGGAAAGGCACGGTCCTCTATGTGGTCCGGGTCGGCTACGCCGGCGACATCCTCGACGGCCAGATCGTCCAGGAATCGGGAGGCCCGGTGTTTTTCGCCGACGCCATCCCGATGTTGCCGAAATCGTACCCGAACATCGTGGTGCAGTGGGCGCCGATCACCGATCTCACCGAGGGCACCAGCGGCGGCGCCTGGATCGCCAATTTCAACACCGTCGAAAACCCCAACAAGAATCTCCTGGTCGCCGTCACCTCGTTTTCGTTCGACGCCTATCCCGGCGGCGAGGGCGCGGCCTATCTGACGGCGGCCGAATTCAACCCGCTGCTCGACTTCGTGTCGAGGGGCTGCCAGTGACGCCGACGCGACGTCGGCTCGCCCCCGCGCCGGGGCGATCCCCCTCGCCCCGCTTGCTTAGGAGAGGGCGGGGGCGAGGGGCCGGGTGATTGTCCGCTCTGTTGCGGCTAATCGCCCCGCCCCTCATCCCAACCTTCTCCCCGCAGGCGGGGAGAAGGGGCTTCGAAATCGGATTCTGATCGGGGAGCAGAACATGACCTTCGCGCGATACCCCAGTCTCGACGGCGCCGTCGTCTTCGTCACCGGCGGCGCCTCGGGAATCGGCGAGACGATGGTGCGCGCCTTCGCGGCCCAGGGGTCGCGCGTCGGCTTCGTCGACATCGACGAAAAGAACGGGCGCGCGCTTTGCGACGCGTTGACCGGCGCCGGCGCGCTCGTGCGCTTCGAGACGTGCGATTTACGCGACATCGAGGCGCTGCGCGCCGCCTTCGCCGCGCTGAAAGGCGCCCTCGGCCCGGCCGGCGTGCTGGTCAACAACGCGGCGCGCGACGACCGGCACGGCTGGGAATACGTCACCCCCGATTACTACGACGAGCGCATGGCGACCAATCTTCGCCACATGTTCTTCGCCATCCAGACGGTCGCCCCCGACATGATCGCGGCCGGCAAGGGCTCGATCGTCAACTTCGGCTCCAATTCCTGGTTCGAGGCGGTCGCCGGCCTGCCAGTCTACGCCACCGCCAAGGCGGCGGTGCACGGCATGACGCGCTCGTTCGCGCGCGAGCTCGGCAAACACCGCATCCGCGTCAACACCATCGTGCCCGGCTGGATCATGACCGAGCGGCAGAAGGCGCTGTGGGCCAAGCCCGAAGCGATCGCCCGCCACCTCGAGCGCCAATGCCTGCCCGACCTGATCGAACCCATCTACGTCGCCAAGATGGCGCTGTTCCTCGCCTCGGACGACGCGGCGATGTGCACGGGGAATAATTATATGGTGGAGGGAGGGTCGATTTAGGGGGGGTGGGGGGCGAGGCCACCACGCGCCGTCATTGCGAGCGACAGCGAAGCAATCCAGACGAAGCCACGCCCGCAATCCCCAAGTCTGGATTGCTTCGCTTTGCTCGCAATGACGGAGAAGGCGGTTATCTTCCTCGGGGCCTCTAACGCGATCGAGCCGGTGAGTTCTCCATGGCGATCGCCAGTACGAGCCAGATGAGCGCCCTGTCGCCACCCGCCGCCCTTCCCCGCCACCACAATTCGCCATCGATCTCTTGACGAGACCCTTTTCCGATTGAAACGGCCTGTCAAGGGTCCCGACCGCCGGAGGCGGCGCGCGCATAGGGCGTCGAGAGACGCCCGTCTCTCGACGGGCTATGGGCGCGCCCTTGACAGCCCGTTTCAATCGGAATTTGCGCATCCAAGAGATCGACGGCGAATTGCGGCGGCCTTGCGGTTCGAGCCCGCGGCGGGACGCCGCGACATTTTCTTCCGGAAAACGGAAGAGCGCGGTAGTGTGAAATCGAACGCCGGCGAGGGTTCGCGCGCCGGCTGCTCGCAAATGCGCCCCCTTCCCCCCTTGCGGGGGAAGGTGTCACGCGAAGCGTGACAGATGAGGGGTGCGCCGCAAGGCGCGCTTGTCCGACGAGCCGAGGTCCGTGGTTAAAGAGAGGACATAAATATGCGGCGCCCGTTTACGCCGAAGCGACGCGCCTTGCGGCGCGACCCCTCATCCGTCGGCCTTCGGCCGACACCTTCCCCCGCAAGGGGGGAAGGCCGAAATCGGCCGGCGCGGCCGCCAACCCGCTGATTTCGCTGGAAACCGCCAAGGAAAATCCTTGTATTTCCTTGGAAAAAGCTTGGAAAAGCTTGGATTTTCCTTGGAAAAGCTTGGAAAATGCTTGGAAATCCTGGGAAAAGTTTGGCCGCCCGCGCAGGCGCTCCCCCGCCCGCCCGACCGGACATGCCCATGTCAGGGAAGCGCGCCGCCGCCCTCGGCGCCCGCGTCGCGCGTGCGCTCCAGGAGATCGCAGGCGGCGCGAACGACGCTCGCCACGCTCAAACCGGTCATATCGCCGACGCCGTGCCCGCTGGTCTCGAACGACGGCTCGTGGTCGCCAGATTCGTTCGCGCCTCTCACGAAGGCCGCTCGCGGGCCCCAAGGGCGATACCGCCGGTCGTCGGTCGGCCCGAAGAGGCCCAGCGTCGGCGCCCCCGAGGCGGCCGCCAGATGCATCAGACCCGAGTCGTTGCCGATGAACAGCCTGACCCGTTTGAAGCAGGCGTAGGTGGTCAACGGGTCCAACCCCATGAGGTCGATCACCTGAGACGGCGCGAGGGCGGAGCGGATGGGCTCGCAAAAGCGTCCGTCGCCGGGACCGCCGGTCAACAGCGCACGCCCGCCGGCGAGCGGTCCGGACGGGCCGAGCAGCTCGACCGCAGTCTGCGCGAAACGCTCCGCAGGCCATGTCTTCGGCGGCCAGGTGGCGGCCGGCGCAATCGCCAGGATGGGTCGTTCAGGGCCGACGAGTTCATCGGCGCGCGCTTCCCTGGCCGCGGACGTGTAGAGGAATGGCGAGGGAGGCCGATCGAGACAGCCGATCGTCCGGGCGGCCTCCAGCACCTTGTGCAGCGGCGGCGAGCCGAGACGTTGATGGATGGAGCGATAGACGAACCTGCGCTTGGCCCACAGCGTGTAGGCCAGGCCGGACCCGCGCATGTCGATCACGACCTTCCAGCGGCGGCCCCCCACCTCGCGCCACAAGTCCAGCCAATGCATCGAGTGCGGCCTCTTGCGCAGGGCGATCAGCTGTTCGAGGCGGGGCGTGTCGAGAAACAGGGGCGCCGCCACCGGACCCGCCGCAACGGTGAATGAGGCTCGCGGCTCGGACTCGACAAAATGGCGCAGCAACCCCGAGGTCAGGACAGCGTCGCCCATGGAGCCCGCGGTGATGAAGAGCACCCGATCGCGCGGGCCGTCCATGTTTCCGACCTCGCCGCCAAGCCGACCGGACGTGGGTATGCGACGACAGGTTGCGCGCCGTCTTGATCGGCGTCAATGGGCCGCAATCGCTGGATTGACACTGACGGCGCGATCGGCGGCGGCCTCTCCTGTTCGCGCGCGCCAGGCGCCGGCTGTCGGCCTCACCCGCCCCGCGCCGCCTCCGCGAGCGCCCGCCACCAATGCTCGTTGCGCCCCCAGTTCCAGTTCGCCGCCGGCGAGGGCGAGGGCAGGAGCCACAGGCGGGTCGCGCCGATCGTCTCGCTCTGCTCGCCGAATTGCGCCTCGCGGTCGAGGTACCGGCGGCCCGCCGTCAGGCTGGTGAAGGCGAGGATGCGGGGCTGGGCGCGCGCGATTTTTTCCGCCATCGCCTGGCAGGCGGCTCGCCCCAGCGCGCCGGCGGGCAGTTGCTTGTCCATGCCGCTGACGGTCTTGGCGATGTCGGTCAAGCCGAGGCCGAAGCGCGGCAGCTCGGCGAAATCGGAAGGGTCGATGAGCCGCGGCGTCAGGCGAACCGCATGGAGCGTGCGCCAGAACTTGTTCCGGGGATGGGCGTAATAGCAGCCGCGCGCCGCCGAGACCGCGCCCGCCGCGGTGCCGCAGAAGACGAGGCGTAGGCCGGGCGCCAGCACATCCGGCAGGATCGGCCGTTCCGCCGCGTGCGGCTCAGATCGTCTGGTTATAGGCCCCGACCTCCGGGTTTTCGCGCAAGACCGCGTCCACCGCGTGGAACATCTCGCGCATGCGCGCCTCGGAGACTGGGCTCTCGACGACGACCGCCAGCTCGGGCTTGTTGGAGGAGGCGCGCACCAGCCCCCAGGTTCCGTCCGCCACCGTCACGCGCACGCCGTTGACGGTGACGAGGTCGCGGATCGGCTGGCCCGTGAAAAGTGCGCCCGCGGCCTGCATCGCGCGAAACCGCGCGACGACGCGCTCGGCGACCCCGTATTTCACCTCGTCCGGGCAATGCGGCGACATGGTCGGCGAGCCCCAGGTCTTCGGCAATTCGCGATAGAGATCGGCCATCGACTTCTCAGGATTGCGGTCGAGCATGGCGAGCGTCGCGATCGCGGTGACGAAGCCGTCGTCGTAGCCGCGCCCGATCGGCGCGTTGAAGAAGAAGTGCCCCGACTTCTCGAAGCCGGCGAGCGCGTCGAGATCGCGCACGCGGCGCTTGATGTGGGAATGGCCGGTCTTCCAATAGTCGGCCTTGACGCCGCGGGCGATCAGCTCGGGGTCGCAGGCGTAGAGCCCGGTCGACTTCACGTCGACGACGAATGTCGCGCCTGGGTGCAGCTTGGAGAGATCGCGCGCGAGCATCACGCCGATCTTGTCGGCGAAGATCTCGTTTCCCTCGTTGTCGACGACGCCACAGCGGTCGCCGTCGCCGTCGAAGCCGAGCGCGAGGTCGGCGCCCGCTTCTCTCACCGCCGCCGCCATCGCGTGCAGCATATGCAAGTCCTCGGGGTTGGGATTGTAGTTGGGAAAGGTGAAGTCGAGATCGCAGTCGAGCGGGACGACCTCGCAGCCGAGCGCGCCGAGCAGTTGCGGGGCGAAGGCTCCGGCGGTGCCGTTGCCGCAGGCGGCGACGACTTTCATCTTGCGCGCGAATTTCGGCCGCGCCGTCAGGTCGGCGATGTAGCGGGCGGGAAAATCGGCGACGAACTCGTAAGCTCCGCCTTCGCAGGGGCGAAAATCGCCGGCGAGCACGATTTCGCGCAAGCGGCTCATTTCCTCCGGCCCGAAGGTCACCGGCCGCGCCGCCCCCATCTTGACGCCGGTCCAGCCGTTGTCGTTGTGCGAGGCGGTGACCATAGCGACGGCGGGGACGTCGAGCGCGAACTGGGCGAAATAGGCCATCGGCGTGATGGCGAGGCCAATGTCGCGCACCCGGACGCCGGCGGCGGTCAAGCCCGAGATCAGCGCGTACTTGATCGCGCCGGAATAGGAGCGGAAGTCGTGGCCGACGACGATGTCCTTCTCGACCCCCAATTCGCCGAGCAGCGCGCCCAGGCCCATGCCCAGCGCCTGCACGCCCATGAGGTTGATTTCCTTCTCGTAGAGCCAGCGCGCGTCGTATTCGCGAAAGCCGGTCGGCTTGACCATCGGCCGCGATTCGTAGGCGTAGGTGTTGGGGCTGAGCTGGGGTTGCGGCTGGGGGAACAAGGCGGCCTCGGGCGACGGAGCGCAAGGCCCCTGCCTAGCCGATCGCCCGCCCGATAGAAAGCGGGTCGCCGCGCTTCGCCCCCCGGGCCGAGCGAATCGCCCTATTGCTTCAGCACGAGCACGCCATCGCGCTGCTCGACGCTGGCGAGCCGCTTGAGAAAGCTCGCGCCGAGAAGATCGGCGGTTCCCGTCCCCGGCGGCATCACCACCGCCTCGACGTCGTTCATGTCGATCGAGCCGAGCCTGACCTGCCGGAGGACGACCGGCGAGACGAGGGAAACGCCGTTGGCGGTGTTCGCCTGCACCTTCGGCGCCGACGGATCGACGGCGACGCCGAGACGCGCGGCGGTGTCGGCCGTCAGCGCGACCATCGAAGCGCCGGTGTCGATGAGCACGTCGACGTCTTGGCCCTCGATCGAGGCGTTGGCGTGGAATTGGCCGCCCGCGTCCGCCGGGATCGA
>Ga0181524_10003389_pt1 | contig 15499 bp, 9 predicted proteins | sample PEATcosm2014_Bin_34_FD_119761 | JGI IMG/M metagenome (GOLD analysis project Ga0181524, IMG submission 119761) | Peatland microbial communities from MTU Mesocosm Facility, Houghton, MI, USA - PEATcosm2014_Bin05_60_metaG | ecosystem: Environmental > Terrestrial > Soil > Wetlands > Peat | place...
CAGCCGCCAGTTCCGGGCCGAGAACCCCAGGCTGCGCGTGGTGGTCACCCCTGCCAGCAATGACCGGAACCTGGTGCTGGAGGCCCCCACCAACATGATTGCCCGCATCGAGGAGGCCATACAAACGCTGGATGCCGAGCCGGCCCGCAGCGCCTTCGAGATACGCACCTATCAACTCACCGGGGCCGTTGCCGGCGACATGGTCCTGAGCCTCACCCGGCTCTTTGCAGAACGGCAGGACTGGCAAAAGCACGGACCCGGGCTCGTGACCCAGCCTCGTTTCGAGGCCGATCCGACCTCCAATACACTGATTGTCGCGGCGACCAAGGAGCAGTTCATTCAAATCGATGAATTGATCAAAGAACTCCGCGCCTCGGTGGAAGTCGCAACGGAAATCCGCATTTTCAAGCTGAAGTACTGCGACCCCGATCAGATGGTGCAGTTGCTGGACACGATGCTCCATGAACAAACGCCGGCCATCACCAATCGCGTCCGGGCCGCTTCTGTCGCGAATTACGGCGCCGTGACCGATTACGGCAAGCTGCGCATCGCCACGGCGCCCGCCCTCAACGCCGTTGTCCTCCAAGGCCCGCCCGACAAGCTCCGTCTGGCCGAACAACTCATTACGACCTTGGACAAGGAGAAGGCCGACCTTGTCTGCACGATTCGGACGGTGCATCTGAGCAAGGCCCGGCCGGAGGCGGTCGCCGAAGCGGTCAGCAAGACACTTGAAGGCCGGGGCACGCGCAACCAGACCCGGCGGACGACCGTCACCCCCGTCGCCGCCTCAAACAGCATCATCATTGACGGCCCGCCCTCCGAAGTGGAAGAGGTGTTGCAGATTATTCAGGAATTGGACCGCGAAAGCTCCAACGGCAACATCGAGTTTCACATCTACCGCCTCGAAAACGGCAATCCGCAGGAGACCTCGCGTATCCTGGGCCAGATGCTCCAGGCCCTGGCCCTCAGTGAGTCCCGCTTCGGCAAAGCCGCCCAGCGGGTGCCCGTAACGGTGGCGGTCGATGCCCGTTCCAACAGCCTCATCATCTCCGCCACCCCGGAGTCGTTCAAGGTCATCGACAAGCTCCTGGCGGCCCTGGATAAGGCCCCGAAACGGCCCGACCGCAGCATGAACCTCTACACACTGGAGAACGTCGACCCTTTCGAGCTGGCCTCCAAGTTGGAGGCCCTCTATGCGGATCGGCCCAAGGATGAACAGGTGAGCGCCGAGGCGGACCCTTACTCCAACAGCCTGACGGTCATCGCCCCGCAGGAGGATTTTCCAGCCATCGAAGAGATGATTCGGCGCATGGACGAGGCCGCCATCGATCGCAGCTTGCAGGTGCGGATGGTGCCTTTGGCCAGGATGCCGGCCGCGCAGATGGCTGCCATGTTGACCAATGTCTATTCACAAATTGCCTCCGGTGAAGTCAGGCTCGTCGACCGGCTGCCTCCCCGCTCCAGGGAGAGGAGCCAACTCAGGGCGACGCCCATCTCGATGTCGCGCAGCAACTCGCCCGCTTCTTTGACCAACCAAACCAAGGCCGCCGCCGCTGCCTTGCCCTCAACCAACCAGCACTCTGCCGCCCTTTTTTTTCCCGAGGTCGTCATAGCGGTGGACAAGGCCTCCAATGCCCTGCTCTTGTCAGGGCCGGCCCACGAATTGGACGAGATTCAAACCATTATTCGCGACCTGACTCGAGCCGCCTCGAGCAATGACACCGAGCTGCGATTGTACTCCCTGCGGGAGGCCGACCCGGTTGTGGTTGCCCGGACACTCAACGAACTCTTCCGTCCGGACCAGGGCCAAGGGGGTTTGGGCGGCGGAGCCAATGCGGGCGGCGGGCGTTCCGGGCGAAGGTCCGCCGAGGCGCCCCTGCCCGGGCAGCCGCCGGTCCAGGTTCCGCCGGCCAGAATTGTCGTCGTGTCCGAGCCGCGCACGCGCAGCATCATCATTCGCGCTCACCCGAACGACTTCTCCCTGGTCGAACCCTTGATCAAACAACTTGATGCGGCGGGCCTCAACGCCCAGCTTGGCTTCAGGCTGGTGCCGTTGGAAAATGTGCATCCCGAACAACTTCTGCCGCTCGTCACTCAAATGATGGCTGAGTTGCGCATCGCGCGCCCAGGCGATCCCGTGACGGTGGTGGCCGACCCTCGGGGCCGCGCCCTCTTCGTGGTGGCCCGCAACTCCGTGCTCGACCAGGTCGAGGCGATGATTCACGAGTTGGATACCGCGGCCAATTATGCGGAGGCCGAGGTGCTGCTTTTGCCGCTCAAGCATGCCAATGCCCCCCAGCTCGCCGCCATTCTCCAGGGCATGCTTAGGCCCGGGACCCAGGGCGAGGTGACCGTTCCAGCCAGGGAGTTGCAGGAACAGGTCCGCCGCCTCAAGATTCAGAACGCCCACGGCGAGCCTGTCGTCCTGGACCTGGCCAAGCCGATCAAAATCATGCCCGACCCGATTCAGGGCGCGCAGGGTGGCGCCAACCGCCTGGTTCTCGTTTCGACCGCCGACAATCTCAAAGCCCTGAGTTCCGTCATCGCCATGATGGACACCGTCCCTTCCACGGCCAACATCCGCATCTTTCCGTTGCAGTATGCCGACGCCGCCACGCTCCAGACCCTGATTACCGAGCTTTATCAAGGACCCGGCTTCTCCAGAATGCGCCCTGAAGAGCGGCCCAGCGTCGTCGTGGATGACCGGACCGACTCCCTGATTGTGTCGGGCAACGAGACCGCCTTTTCCATGGTGACCAACCTGCTCGAGCACCTGGACAAAGAGGGCCTGTCCCTGGCCGGCCAGATTCGCTTGCTCCCGCTCAAGCACGCCACCGCCCAGTCGCTCGCCATGGCGCTGACAACCCTTTTCAACCAGCGCGCCCAGTCCTCCCGCTCGCCCGATGCGCAGCGCAAGCGCCCGGTCATCATCCCGGACCCGCGCAGCAACAGCCTCCTGGTCTCCGCCGGCGTGGAGGACAGCCAGGCGCTGGACGCCCTGCTCGAGAAGCTGGATCGGAAGCCGGAAAATGCCGCCGTCTCGATCACCGTCATCGGCCTGCGGCACAATGATTCGGCCCAGGTCGCCTCCATGCTCACCACCGTGTTTGCCGCCCGCCGCAGGAGCATTACCGCCCCAGGCCAGCCTCCGGCGCCCCAGGACGAAGTCGATGTCGCGGCCGACCCCCTCGTCAACGCCCTCATCATCTCCGCCAGCCCGGAGAACCTCGAGCTGGCCAGGAACCTCATCACCCAGGTCGATGCCGAGCCTGTCGTGCAGGAGGGCCTCATTCAGACCTTCACGCTCAAGCAGGCCGACGCCCAGCGGGCGGCCACGATGCTGCGCTCTCTCGTCGATCAGGGAATCTATCGTCCGGGCATCGCGGCCGCCGGGAACCGCCGGACCTCCCGCGATGCGATAGCGGTCACGGTGGATGCCCGCTCCAATACCCTCATCATCTCCGCCAGCCCGGAGAACCTGGTGGTTGTCAAGGAGCTGATCAAACAAATCGATTCACAGAATTATTCGGCTGACGCCGACATTCGGTTGTTCCAACTCAAGCACGCCAAGGCCTCCCAATTGGCAACGGTGCTACAGCAGTTTTTCACCTCGAAACGATCCGGCGAGGCCTCCGCGGGGACCACCGAGCGCAGCATACCGGTCACCGTGACAGCCGATGACCGGACCAGCACCCTGCTGGTCACCGGCGGGCGCGAGGTCTTCGCGGCCGTCGAGCGAATGGTGGCTCAACTGGACGCCGAGCAAGTCGTTGCCCGAACCAGCTTCAAGGTCTTCTCGCTCAAGCAGGCCACCGCCGCCAAGCTCCAATCAACTTTGACCCAGTTGTTTGCCAAACGTCCCGCGACGATACGGGGCGAGCCGCCAGACTCTATCACGATTGTCGAGGATAGCTGGGCCAATGCCCTCATTGTCGGCGCCTCTCCGGAAGACCTGGTCATGGTCGAATCGCTCATCTCCCAACTCGATAATGGACTGACCGAGGCCGGGATGGAAGTCCAGGTCATGCCCCTGGCCAAGGCCGACGCCCGCCAGGTCGCCCAAACCATCACGACCTTATACCGCTCCGGCGGACCCGGGACCGTTTCCCCGGTCACTGCCAACGTGGACGAGCGCCTCAATGCCGTCGTCGTCTCCGCCGGCCAAAGCGACATCAAACGAATCGCGGATTTGGTCAAAAAACTGGACACCGACCAGGTCACGCAGGTCAATGAGATTCATGTCTTCACCCTCACTAACGCCCGGGCCACGCAGTTGTCCGTCATCCTGACTTCGATTCTCAACTCCAAGCCGACCTCCTTGACCGGCCAAAGCCCCAGCCGCCAATCCCTCCTCCAGTTCATGGGGCAAACTCCCGAGGGCAAGGAATTGCTCACCTCCGCCCTGAAGGAAGGCGTCTTGATCGCCCCCGACGTGCGGGCCAATGCAATCGTCATTTCAGCCCCCGTCGAATACATGAGACTGCTCCAACAATTGATTGGAAGGCTGGATGCCACTTCACCCCAGGTTGCTATCATTAGAGTCTTTGCCCTCAGGAACGCCGACGCCCGCCAGATGATGACCGTCCTGACCAGCCTCTTTCACCTCCAACCGTCCAGCCAGTCCACTGGCCAGTCCACCACCCAGCCCGTCAGCAACAACCGAACCGTCAAATATAACCTCACCAGAGAGGTGCCCGATTTTGACCCTTTTGCCTCTGGCGCGGACGAAGTCGGCGCTTCGGCCGTGCTCGGAACGGCGGAAGAAACCGCCCTGACCGTCAGTGTGGACATCCGCAGCAACAGCCTCATCGTCGGCGGCTCCGACCATTACGTGGCCCTGGCTTCCGAGATCATTGAGACCCTGGATTCCAGCCCGGCCCAGGAACGCAAGTTCGAGGTCTATCATTTGAAGAACTCGCGCGCCTCTCAGATTCAAGGCTCGCTGCAGACCTTTCTCACCCAGGATACGCAGTTGCTCATTACCGCTGTCGGCCAGCAAGCCATGACCCAGGAACTGCTCGACCGCCAGGCCACCATCGTGGCGGACACCAACAGCAACACCCTCCTCATCTCCGCCACGCCGCGCAATTTCCCACAGATCAGCAAGCTGGTTGAGGAACTCGACCAGCCTCAGCGCCAGGTCCTTATCCAGGTGCTCATCGCCGAGGTCACTCTCACCAAGGACGATGAACTGGGCGTGGAATGGACCTATCAGACCGGCGGCAATCCCAGCACCAAGACCGGCACTGATTTCGGCGTGGCCAACGCGCTCAAGAGTGCCGGCGGATTCGGCTCGGCGATCTCGGGCGACAAATTCAACTTCCTGTTCCGCGCCTTCCAGAGCGAAGACCGCCTCCACGTGCTCAGTCGCCCCCAGATCCTGACCTCCGACAACCAGCAAGCCACCATTATGGTCGGCCAGGAAGTGCCTCTGGTCACCGGCAGCCAGGTCATCGGGTTGACCGGCAACAGCGTCAATACTTTCAACTATACGAACGTGGGTGTCACTTTGTCAGTGACTCCCAACATCAGCCCTGACGGCTTCGTCAGAATGGTTGTCGCCCCGCAGATTACCGAGTTGACCACGGACACGGTCGAGGTCAGCACGGGCATTAATGCCCCGATTCTCAACCAGCGCACCGCCACCACCTCCGTCAGCGTCCAAAGCGGCCAGTCCATCCTCATCGGCGGCCTCATCAGCACCACCGACGAGCTTACCAGCAAGAAGGTGCCGGTTCTAGGCTCGCTTCCCCTGCTGGGCCCCCTTTTTCGCAGCAATATCAAGACCAGCACCCGCACCGAATTGCTCATCCTCCTGACCCCGCAGGTGCTCATCAACGGCGAGGCGATGGCCACCACCAACTCCGCCCTCTCGGTTACGCGCGAGCAATTGGATACTTCCGCCATCAAGCATGATTACCAATCGGGTCCCCTCTATCGCCAGATGCTCGGACCCCTTTATCCCGAGTCTAGCACCAACGCCCCGGCTGCCCTTCCGTCCGACGAAAAGTCCAAGGCCACGCCGCACGAGGACAAATGATGAAAAGTAACCGATCAGCAAGGATGGGGCAGACCTCTGGTCTGCCGGTTAGCCGGGCCTCCGGCCCGGTGTTTCGACCGCACTACGTGCAGGTCATCTCGTCGGCAACGACTTTGGTTCCTCAATGGAAACGATATGAAGCGGGTCCAGCACATTGACGTAGCCCTTTCGATCCGCAATCACAACGCGCCGTGGCGTGAGGAAGATAAACTCCCGATGCGGCATGGGGAACTTCTCGCCGTCCGACGTTCGGAGGGTGAAGGGGACGAAACCGCCGCTCAAACGTTTTCGGATGTCTTCAACCGTCATAACAGGAAAAGCATCGCACGCGCCATGAAGCGTGGTCAAGATGATCTCACCTGAAGTTAATCGGGTAGGGCCTATTAGATCTTACACACAATGAGCGCCATATTTATAGACAGTGCGTCCGGAGAACCTCAAGCTGCGCCAGGAGCGGCAGGTTGCGCCAGCGCCCATTCGCGTGAGGCTAAGACGAGGCCTCCCCGCTCCAACCCCAACGGGGTTGTGGACCAAAGCCCAGGGTTGGCGCGGCGCCAACCCTGGGTAAGCGCGCGGCAATGCCCCTCAACCCCAACGGGGTTGTGGCCCTGGGGCCGGAAAACCAGTCGCCTGTGTTCCCCACCGGCCACAACCCCGTTGGGGTTGAGGGTCCCTCCATCGCCTCTACCCAGGGTTGTCCCTTCGGTCCAACCCTGGGCTTTGTTACACAACCGCGTTGCGGTTGAAGGCGCGCCCTATTTATCTTCATTACCAGTTAGCCTGACGCGCATGGCCAGCGCCGCAACGTCCACGGCCATGCCGCTCCTCTTGTGGCTGCTCCTGGGCTGCTCCGGCTGCGTCACCTCCGGGCCGGCGGCAAAGCCGGCGCCCGCCGGCCCCTCCTCCGGGTCGCGGATAGATGAAATCAACCTGGTCACGATGCCCGTGGTCGTCAACCTGGAATCCAAACTCGGCCTCAATGGCGTTCAGGTCAAAATCTATGCTGTGGATTACAAGCGCCCCAAGACCCAGCCGATCAGGGATGGCGCCCTTGAGATACTCATGTTTGAGGGCCTTGTCGGAGATTCCTTTGACCAAACCAACCTCTGCCGCCATCTATGGTCTTTCCTGGCTCCGGAGCTTCCCGCTTACGCGGCCACCACGGCCGTGGGCACCGGCTACCTCCTTCCGTTAGCCTGGGGCAAAGACCGGCCCCGCGCAGACAAGATAACCCTCGTTGCCAGGTACCAGCCGCCTCAAGGCCCGATGATTTACTCCGCTCCGAGCTACATCTCCATTCCCCCGCCACCCTCGCCCCCGCCCAAGCAGCCACCCGGCGCGAAAGCGGGTAAAGCGTGAAACTCCAGGCCCGTTTCAACTGGCTTTTTTTCGCGCACTCCCCTACAACTGCCCACAGTGCAGGCGAGACCGGGCGTGTGCAGACAGAGAGACTCGTCCAATTTATGCCGAACCAAACGATTGACTCGGGCAGCAAATGACGCATCCTCAAAAGTCGGTTCCTGAGTGGACATCAGTGGCCGCCGACGGCGATAAAGCCCCGACAAACGGCACAGCGTGAGCCATTCTCCAAGGGCGAAAAGTACGGCCTCGGATGCTTGCTGATCACTCAGAGAACTGCCAACGTAACCAAGACGATCCTCAACCAATGCAACACCGTCTTTGCAATGCGAACCTTCGATGACACCGGCAAGGAGTTTCTGTCAAATTACATCGGCGGCGGGCACGCATCACGATTACCGTCGCTTAGAGGACGCCACGCTGTGTTCTTCGGGCGTGCCTCAAGCTGTGAGAATCCGGTAATGATCCGACTCAATGATCGCCAGGATTTCCTGCGCTTGTTCAGACTCACGGAGCCGCGGCAACCCGCCGACGCGCCCAAGGGTGCAAGCGCCACCGGCGAGGCCAAAACACCATGAGCGCCATCCAGGTCCCCCGCCTCAAAGCGGCGTCCGTGCTGAAGGTGTTGTCGCGCGGTAGAACAAAGCCGTGCCTCATTCTCGCCGAGGACGCGGAAGGAAATGACCTCGAAGTAGTGCTGAAGTGGCGCGCCGCCCCCGAGTTGAAAGCGACTGGCTTGGTCTGCGAGATCATCTCGCCGCTCCTGGCGGAGGACCTCGGCCTGCCGGTGCCAAAGCCGTTCCTGGTCGAGGTGCCGGACGGTTTCCACACCGGCATTGGCATCCCGGAAGTCTCAAAACTGGCACAGGCCAGCGTGGGCCTGAACTTTGGCAGCCAGAAACTGCCCCCAGGCTTCACGACTTGGGCAAAGGACAAGCCCATCCCGCTCCTTCTGCGCCCCACGGCGGCGGAAGTCTTCGCCTTCGACGTCCTGACACAGAATCCCGACCGCAGGCAGGTCAACCCCAACCTGCTCACCACCGGCGAGGAACTCTACCTCTGCGACCACGAGCAGGCGTTTTCCTTCTTGGCAGGCGTCATCGGCTGGCAGCCGCCCTGGACAGGGCGCGGTCTCGACTTCTTTCGCAACCATGTCTTTTTCCAGCAGTTGCAGGGCGGCGAGCACAGGTGGGAACGCCTGCTCGGCGCCTTGGAGGCTTTGACGGACAGCCGCCTGAAAGAGTATCTTGCAGCGGTTCCGAATGAATGGCGTTCCAACAATGCGGCGGCTGAGCGGATTTCCGAGTACCTGCAAGATGCTCGGCAAAACCGGGGCTCGCTCTTTGCCGCAATTAACCGGCTCCTGAAATGAAAACGACCTTTACCTACACCGTTCTTCGATACGTCCATGACATCGCCACCGGCGAGTTCGTCAATATGGGTGTGGCGCTATATGCGCCCGAGGCCAAGTACGTCAGCGCCATCTGCAACCCGCGCTACCGGCGGCTGAGCAAGATGTTTCTGGAGGTAAACGGGGAGAGCTTGCGTTCGCTCGTCCGCTACATCCAGGCGCGGTTCGAGGAATTCGCCCTAAAGCTCAACCGCGAACTGCCCCTTGACGGACGCCCGAAGACCATCATGGAGATAGCCGCTGGCATCCTGCCGCCGGACGATAGCTCCCTTCAATGGTCCGAGCCTTACGGCGGCATCACGGAGGACCCCGCCGCGACTCTCGACCAGCTTTATGTTCGCCTCGTTGAGAAGTACGAGGAGCGGGCGCAGGCGCCAAGCCGCACCGACGACGACGTCTGGAAACACTACCGCAAGGAGTTGGAGGAAAAACAGGTTTTGGCCCGCCTGCAGTCCAAACGCATCGTCGCGAAGGACTACGACTACCAGTTCGACCACGCGTGGAAGAACGGCGAATGGAACCTCCTTGAGCCGGTCTCAATGGATTTGCAGGACGCCGACACCATCCTGGACAAGGCCAACCGCTGGCTCGGACGGGCCACGAACCTCAGAGATTCCCCGGACGATTTCCGTCTATGGGTGCTGCTCGGCGAGCCGCGTCTTGAGAAACTCCGCCCCGCCTACGGCAAGGCGCTCAACATCCTGAACAAGATGCCGGTGAAGAAGGACTTCGTTCGCGAGGATGAGGCCCCGAAGTTCACCCGCGAACTGGCGGCGGAGATGGCCAGGCACCCGGTAGTATAACAAACTGCTAACTCGCCCAACATGCGAGGACTGTCGTAGCCGAGCCGCACATTCCAGCGGCGCTCTGCCGAGACGCCGCTACGGCGAGGTTCATGGTCCCAGTACATGCGCCAAACCAAAAGGAGGCTCCACCCGCTCCGCGCTCCACCCCCTCTCCACGGCCCCTACTGCCCCGGCTCGACGTTGACATTGCCGGGGTGGCGGATGTCCCGGGCTTCGCAGAAATAGACGACTTCCTCGGCGACGTTCTTGGCGTGATCGGCGATGCGTTCGAGGCTCTTGGCAACGACCATGAGGTTGAGGCAGCGGCCGATGGTGTCGGGGCTTTGGACCATCTGAGTGGCAAGCTGGCGGTGGATTTCCTTGTTCATGGCATCGACCTGCTTGTCCTGGGGGATAAGGGCCCGGGCAGCGGCAGGGTCGTGGTTAACGAAGGTGTCGAGGGCGGCTTTAAGCATCTCGAGGGCGAGATTGGCCATTTCGGGGATTTCAACGACCAGTTTGAGAGGGGGTTCCTGGCTCAGATCGCGGGCGCGCTTGGCGATTTGCGTGGCTTCGTCTCCCACTCGTTCCAGGTTCTGAGAGATTTTCATCGCCACCGTGATGAGGCGGAGGTCGGTGGCGAACGGGGCCTTGGCCAGGAGGTTGATGGCCAGCTCGTCCACCTCGATCTCGAACTGGTCGATGGCCCCGTCCTCGCTCCGGACGCGCAGGGCCAGCTCGTGGTCGCGGGTGACCAGGGCCTGGACGGCGCCCCGCACGGCCGATTCGGCATAGCTGGCCATCCTCAAGAGTTTCTCTTTGAGCGCGTCCAGTTCGGTTACAAAGTGCTGCATGGCTCAGTTCCCAAATTTCATCCAAAGCGTCCGGTGACGTAATCTTCCGTCTGTTGCTTGGCGGGATTGGTGAAGATTTTCACCGTAGCGCCGTATTCGACGAGTTGGCCCATGTAAAAAAATGCGGTGTAATCCGACACGCGCGCGGCCTGCTGCATGTTATGCGTAACGATAACAAGGGTCAGGCTCTCTTTGAGCTCGAGGATCAGGTCTTCGATGCGGGCTGTGGCCAGCGGGTCGAGGGTGGAAGCCGGCTCGTCCATCAGCAGGACCTCCGGCTGGACGGCCAGGGCGCGCGCAATGCAGAGGCGCTGTTGCTGGCCGCCCGAGAGGCTGATGGCGGGGGCATCGAGCCGGTCCTTGACTTCGTCCCACAGAATGGCCATGGCCAGCGATTCATGCAAGCGTTCGGCCAACACCGCGCGATCACGCACCCCGTTGAGGCGCAATCCGACCGTGACGTTGTCCGCAACCGACATGGTGGGAAAAGGATTCGCCTTCTGAAACACCATCCCGACGCGGCGGCGGATGACGACGGGCTGGATGCCGGGACCATAGATGTCGGAGCCAAACAGCCGGACTTGGCCCTCAACGCGGGCCGAGGGGACCAGGTCGTGCATGCGGTTGAGGGCGCGCAGGAACGTGGATTTGCCGCAGCCGTTGGGCCCGATGATGGCCGTGACCGCCCGGGCCGGGATGTCGAGGGAGACTTGTTTGAGGGCGAGGTTGGCGCCAAAGGAGACTGAAAGGTCCCGAACGGCCAGGGCGGCGGCAGCAGGCGCGGCGGCAATCGCCGCCTGGGCGCCAGGCGCGCGCCTCGGCAGCGGCCAGGCTGGCAGGATGGGATTGGCTTTGTCCAGGTTGTGGTGCATCGGCGGCCTTGGTCAACGGAGTTTGGCCAGCCGCTCGCGCGTGAGGACGCGGACGGTGATATTGATGATCGCCACCATGAGGAGCAGGACCAGGGCGCCGGCCCAGGCTTGGCGATGCCAGTCTTCGTACGGTGAAATGGCGTACGTGAAAATCTGCAAAGGGAGGGCCGCGATCGGCTCGGAGAGATGATGGTTCCAATAGAGATTTCCGAAGGCCGTAAAGAGCAGCGGGGCAGTTTCACCCGCCACACGCGCCAGCGCCAGGAGGATACCGGTGACGACGCCTTTGAGCGCGGTGCGGGCGACGATGCCGAGGATGGCGCGCCAAAGGGGGATGCCCAGCGCGAGGGCGGCCTCGCGGTAGCCTTGCGGGACCAGGCGCAGGGCCTCCTCGGTAGTGCGCATGACCAGGGGGATCATGATGAAACCCAGGACGATGCCGCCCGCCCAGGCCGAGAAGCCTTTCATCGGCACGACCACCAGCGCGCAAACGACCATCCCCCATATAATCGAGGGGACGCCGTTCAAAACATCGGCGGCAAAGCGCATCCACCAGTTCAGCCGGGTGTGCCCGTATTCGGAAAGGAAGATGCCGCCGCACACGCCAACCGGCACACCGAGCAGCGCGGCCAACCCGAGCAACTCGAATGTCCCCACGATGGCGTTGGCCATGCCGCCGCCCGGCTCGCCGACGGGCTTCGGCAATCGGGTGAAGAAGGCCCAGTTCAAAGCCCCAATGCCGGACTTGAGGACATGATAGAACACCAGCGCCAGCGGCACGACCACCAGCAGGGCGCAGGCGCAAGTGAGGGCTTGCATCGAAACGTCCTTGAATTTGCGCCACTGGTGGCAGGCGGTATTCATGGGTTTAATTCCAATGAGCGTTCATTGGAATAGGATGCGGAGAGGGCGGGACCGGAGAACGTCGTCAAGAGGAGGCGGGCCAAGGCGTTGACCAACAGTGTAATCCCCAGCAGGACCAGGCCGATCTCGAAAAGGGCCTCCAGGTGAATGCCGGGCGGGGTCTCGGTGAATTCGTTGGCCACCACGCTGGCCAGCGTGTAGCCGGGGGCGAAAAGCGACGCGGCGATTTCCGGCCGGTTGCCGATGACCATGGTCACGGCCATCGTCTCGCCCAAAGCGCGGCCCAGACCCAGGATGACGGCCCCGAACAAGCCCTTCCTGGCATAACTGAGCACGGCGATGCGGGTCACCTCCCAGCGCGTCGCCCCCAGTGCGTAGGCGGCCTCGCGCTGCAATCGGGGGACTGACCGGAGCACTTCCCTTGAAACCGAGGTGATGATCGGCACGATCATGATCGCGATAATGATGCCCCCGGCAAGCATGCTCACCCCGTAGATCGCCCCTTGGAACAAAGGCAGAAAACCCAGCGTACTTCGCAGCCCGGGGAACAAATGCTCGCGCAGCCAGGGGACCATGACGAAGATGCCCCAAAGCCCGAGGATAACGCTGGGCACAGCCGCCAGCAGTTCGATGAAGAGCGTCAGGGCCTGGCGCAACCACTGCGGCGCCAACTCCGTGAGGCAAACCGCCGTGGCAATGCTCAGCGGCACCGCGATCACCAGCGCGATGACCGAAGAAACCACGGTGCCGAAGATAAACGGCAACGCGCCGAACTGTTCGTTGACCGGGTCCCAATCTGTGCTGGTCAGAAAGCGCCAGCCGAATTTCACAAGCGCGGGCTGCGAACCGCGGGCCAGCTCGCAGCCGATGATGACGATCAGCGCGATGACTGAGAGCGCCATCATCAGCATCAGCCCCTTGAACACCCGGTCGCCTGCCCCCTGGCGCCACAGGGCGCCCGGGGCGGCTCTGAGCGGGCTTCTAGTACTGTGACCCATAAATCTCGTTACATGGGCGGCGAGGCATTTTTGGCGCGGACGAGGCGCGAGCGACGAGCATACCCGCAGAGGTCTGTAAGGAGCGAGCAACGAAGTCCGCGCCAAAAAGGACCGCCGAATATGTAACGAGATTTATGGGTCACAGTACTAGTTGTCATTGGACGCAATACTCATCCGCCTTATATCCGAGTCTCATCTTGAAAGCGAATTGGAATTAGTACCTGATGGTCTTAATCCGCTGGAGAATCCTCGCCCGGAGCATCTCCGGCAGCGGCGCGTAATCCAGGGCGGGGGCCATGGCCTCTCCTTTGGTCGAGGCCCAGTTCAGGAACTCCACCAGTTTCCTGCCCTTGAGCGGGTCCTTCTGCCGTTCATAAACCAGCAGCCAGGTGGCGCCGGAAATGGGGTAGGCCCTCTCGCCGGCCGGGTTGGCCATCGAAAAGCGGAAATCGTCCGGGATACTGGCGGCCGCCATCGCCTCGCTCACCGATTCCAGGGAAGGGGCGACGAAGGCCCCGGCGGCGTTCTTGACTTCGGCAAAGGGCAATTTGTTCTCCCGGACGTAAGCCAGCTCTACATAGCCAATGGCGCCGGGCAGTTGTTTGACCTCGCCGGAAACGCCTTCGTTGCCTTTGGCGCCAAGCCCCGTGGGCCATTTGACGGAGGTATTGCGGCCCACGCGGGTCTCCCACTCCTTGCTGGCGTTGCACAAGTAATCGGTAAAAATGTGGCTGGTGCCGCTCCCGTCGGAACGATGCACTACAACGATGTCCGAGCCTGGCAACTTCACCCCCGGGTTCAGCGCCACGAGCCGGTCATCGTTCCATCGGATGATTTTGCCCAGGTAAATGCCGGCGACCGCCGGGCCGTCCAGCTTTAGCCGGGGCGAGCCGGGAAGGTTGTAGGTCAGCGCCACCGCGCCGGCAACGGTGGGAATGTGAAGGATTCTGCCCGGAGCCTTGGCCAGGTTCGCGTCGCTCATGGGGCTGTCCGATGCGCCGAAGTCCACGGTTTGCTCGAGGATTTGCCTCTGTCCTCCGCCCGAGCCGATGGATGCGTAGTTGAAGCGCACCGACGGATCGACCTTGGTGTATTCATCGAACCACTTCGAGTAGAGCGGATAGGGAAAGGTCGCGCCGGCCCCGTTGATGAGCATCTGCCCCAGCGCCCCTGATTGGACCGCCAACAGGCAGCCTGAGAGACACAAGGTGAAAATTATCCGCCTCATATCTCAGGCCCACACCGTCGGCAATTCTCTGTTTGTCTGGTCATCTCGTCCGGACTCTCTATCGGCTGCTTAGCCTCAGGCACCAGTGTTACGAAAGGATGTCGCTTCTGTTACTGTTTGGTGACAAAGGGCGCATTCGCGAGTGCTTGGTGGAGCGCCGACTTGCAGTCGGCTTTGCGCGTACCCCGTCTTCGAATTCGTTGCTCTTGGTTCGGTCTAAGCCGACTGCAAGTCGGCGCTCCGCATGGGCACCAAGCACTCGCGGATGCGCCTGGTGACAAAGGGTGCGCTCGTTTTCAGTTGACCTCCTGCGGGCGGCTCCTCAAACTGGCGGGACCATGCTGACTAAACTCTTCATCGGAACCGCCAGCCTCTCTGTAGCCGGCCTCTTCGCCGCCCAAGCCGCCGATGCCAGCGCAGCGCCGGCGTCAACCCACGGCGTTCAACTCACTCAATTGACCAACCGCATCCGGGTCGAACTCAACGGCCAACTCTTCACCGAGTATTACTTCCGCGATGTCCCGCGGCCGTACTGTTACCCGGTCATGGGCCCTGGCGAGCTGGCCATGACGCGGGATTGGCCCATGAAAAACAGCCCCAACGAGGTGCATGATCACCCCCATCACCGCTCGCTCTGGTTCGCCCATGGCTCGGTGAACGGGCACGACTTTTGGTCCGAGGAAAAGGACTTCGGCAAGACGGTCCATGACGCGTTCATCGAGCTCGAGTCCGGAATGAAGTCCGGCGTCATCAAGTCCCGAAACAACTGGGTGGCTGCCGATGGAACGGTGGTTTGCCGCGACGAACGCACCTTGCGCTTCTTCAACCCGGAGGATCGCCCCGAGCGAATCATGGACTTCGATATTACGCTCTTTGCCTCCAACGGCCCCCTCACGCTGGGCGATACCAAGGAAGGAACCATGGCGGTGCGGCTGGCCGAAACCATGCGCCTCCACGGACCGGTTGGACACGGCCATATCGTCAACAGCGCCGGTGTCCGCGACGACGCCACGTGGGGCAAGCGCGCTGATTGGTGCGACTATTACGGACCGGTTGGGGACAAGACCGTCGGCCTGGCAATCTTCGAC
>Ga0181524_10003397_pt1 | contig 15458 bp, 11 predicted proteins | sample PEATcosm2014_Bin_34_FD_119761 | JGI IMG/M metagenome (GOLD analysis project Ga0181524, IMG submission 119761) | Peatland microbial communities from MTU Mesocosm Facility, Houghton, MI, USA - PEATcosm2014_Bin05_60_metaG | ecosystem: Environmental > Terrestrial > Soil > Wetlands > Peat | place...
GAGGGTGAATTCCACCGTGGCAGCTCGTCCGGCGTGATTTCTTCGATGGACAGGCCGGCCGGAATCTCGATCTCGACGTAACCTTGGCTTCGCGGGACGCTGCCGGAGGCGTGGACCAGGATCGCCAACAACGCACCCGCATACGTCTCGGCGGCATAGATTACGCGCCGGCCGGGAGAATTCCAGCGGGCGCCGTGGAGCATGGCGCCACTTCCGTCGAAGATGGGATGCCGCATATCGGCGATGCGGAACGCTCGCAGCGGGCCGCTACGCCGGAAGGCCATAGACAATGCGGGCCATGACCTCCTCCACCTGCCGCGCACCCAATTCCGTGAGCGCGGCATCGAGGGGTGTCTTGCCCCCAATCTCCGGATGAGGAGTCGTCAGAAAGCGCCTGGCCTGCTCGCGATTCTGCCAGACGTTTTCGGCCGTGGCCACCACCCGCGCCAGGCGCTCCGTCCGCTCACTTTCCGCGGGACTCAGACGTTCCCGCCGCCGCTTATACGTTGCCTCCGGTACGATCCGCTGCATCATGGCGCGCTGGTCGGCGGCGTCCGAAAAGACGCGCCGCGCCACGTTGCGAAGGGTTGCCTTGGGCAAGCCGCGTTCGACGGCGTCATTCAGTTCCAGGATGGACGTGATGGGCGCGCCCAAAACGCGGTGACCTCCGAGGACTTCTCCAATGTGACGTGGTTCCACTCGGTATCATTATACACTATAAAGTGGATCAGATGATACCAAGGCCGGGCCGTGGGGCGGCCACTCACTCCACGCGCAAAGCGGCGATCGGGTCGGCGTGCGCAGCGCGGCGGGCGGGGAGCGCGGCGGTCGCCAGCGCCACCAGGGTCACCAATACCACAGCGGCCGCCAGCATCCAGAGATTCCAGGGATTGACGCCGTAGAGCAAGCCGCGCAGCAAACGCTGGCCGGCGAGCGCCAGGCCGCAGCCCAGCACCACTCCAACCACCGCCAGCCGCAGGGCTTCGCGAATCACCTGCCGGGCCAGCAGCGCGGGAGTGGCGCCCATGGCCACACGAATTCCGAATTCGCGCATGCGGCGGCCCACGGCGTAGAGCGTCACGCCGAAAAGACCAGCCGCGGCCAGCACCATGCATAAAAGCGCCATGCCGCCGCTGACGTCCGCAGCCAGTTCCTCTTCATTTCGCTGGCGGCGCATGTGTTGCGAAAAGGTGAGGAAGTCATACGCCGTGAAGGCCGCATCGGCTTTGCGGATACGCTCCCGGGCCGGCGCTGTGATGCGCCCCGCGTCGCGGGTGGTTTCGAGGAAATAGGTGATGTCGCCAGACGGCCGTTGTGCGAACGGAAAATAGACAAATGGCTCGACGTTCTCTTTGAGGTCGTTGGCAGGACCGTCTTCGACGATGCCGACAATCTGCCGGTCCTTTCCGCCCAGCCGCACCCAGGCTCCCAGGGCCTGCTGGGCCGGGAAAAACTTCCGGACGAAGGTCTCGCTCACCATCGTCACCAGGGTGGCATCCGGGCCGTCGCTTTCGGAAAACGTGCGGCCCATGAGAACGCGCGCTCCGGTGGTTGCGAAATAGCTCGGGCTAACCTGGTTGAAGCGGAAGTTGAGCTTGGGCTGGCCGGGACGCTCAAAGGCCGTCCGCACGCCGCCCCCCGACCCCGCCAGCATCACCCGGCGGCAGTAAGCGACCCTCACCACGCCGGGAAGCGAGCTCAACTCGCCGGCCAGGCGATCGGAACGGGTTGCCAGCGGGCCGTCGGTGTCCCATTCACCGGCCACGATCAGCAGCTTGCGGTCCGGGTCCATGGCGGGGCGAATGGCGGCCACGTTTTCGAGACTGCGCCACAACAGCCCCGCTGAATTGGCCGCCGCCGTGACGAGGGCCATCTGCACCACCACCAGCGCGGCCAGCCAGCGGTTGGCCGATGGCGAGGAAACCGCCTGCAAGGCCGGCATGACCCCCACCTTCCAACCGTCGCGCAGCGGAATAAGCGCCCCCACGGCCGCTACCAGCAGCATGGCGCCCGCGCTGAAGGCGAACACGCGCGCGTCCAGACGGATGTAATACTCGCTCGACCGCTCCCCGGCGTAGAGCACCGCCGGGGCGAGATCGATCAGCCAGGAGGCCAGGAGCAATCCGAGAGCGGTGCCGGCCGCTGCCAGGAGCAGGCTTTCCGAGAGGTGCTGGCACAACAGGGCCGCGCGCCCCGCGCCCAGCGCCAGGCGGACGCCCGTCTCGCGCCTTCGCATCTGGTTCTCAATCAACCGCAGGCCGGCGAAATTGGCCGCGGCAATGGTCAAAACCAGCAACACGATCCACGGAAAAACGTCGCCGGGCGTGGTTTCGGGTTTGACCTCCGGGCGGGTGAACGAGAGCACGACCGCCGTGCGCCCCGCCTCGTGGGCGAGTCCAGCGGCTTCCCGCTGCCGCAGCACCTGGTCTATATCGCGGCGCGCGGCTTCGAGTGTCGCACCCGGTTTCAGCCGGACCAGAGGCTCGAAATCGGTGTCCTTGAGATTCACCGGGGAGGCCATGTGTAATGCGCGAAACATGGTCTGGTGCGGCACGAACAAGTCGACGGCCAATCCGCGCCCCGATCCCGAGAAGCCAGGGGGCAGGACTCCGATGACCGCCAGGGCCGCCCCGCCTACCGACACGGTGCGGCCGCAGATAGCGGAGTCGCCGCCGAATGCGGTCTTCCAATAGCGGTCGGTGATGACCAGTTGGCCGTCGGCGCCGGAGCCGGCATGGAACACCCGCCCCATGGCCGCCTGCACACCCAGCACATCGAAGAAGTTGTCCGAAACGCCGGCGGTAATGGGGAAATCGTTGCGGTCGGGCAGCTTCACCATCGGCCCACGGCGATTCTGCACCATGATTCCATCGAGCGTACGCGCCTGTTGCTGGATGGCTTGAAACTCCGCCCAATTGAGCCCGTCGAGGCGGCCTTCGCGGTCGCGTACCCAGGCATAAGCCAGCCGGCCGGGCTCCTTCACGGGCATCGCGCGGTAGTAATAGGCGTCCACCACGCTGAAGGCCGCGGTGCTGAACCCGATGGCCAAGCCGAGGGAAACCACGGCCAGCAGGGCCGCGCCGGGGCGGCGGACCAGCTTCCGCCAGGCGAGAAACAAGTCGCGCAGGAACATATGCAATGATCATCAGCACGTTGCGTGCCGCCCGTAAGCTGTTGGGTTAACGGCGGATTGCGGACGGGACTGTCCGGTTATGGGATGGCGCGTGGCGCGTCCGGTTATTCCGGCAACGGCTGCCCCTTGGTCTCCGGCGCGAAGGGCAGCGCCGCCAGACCGACCAAAAACACCAGGCACATGGTCACGCCGGCGTAACGCATAGGCTCGGCGTGTCCGGCGAAGACACGGCTGGTCAGCAGGCCGAGCGTCAGCGGGCCGGCGGCCGCGGCCAGGCGCCCGACGTTGTAACAGAAGCTCGTTCCGGTGCTGCGCAGACGCGTGGGGAAAAGCTCCGGCAGGTAAATGGCGTAGCCGCCGAACAACGAGAGCTGCGCGAAGCCCATCAGCGGGACCATCCAGAAGATCTGGCTGAGCTCCTTCAGTTTCCAGAAGGTGAAGGCGGTGGCCAGCATGGCGGCCACAAAGCTGACCGCGAATGCCTTCTTGCGGCCGGTGTAGTGCGTCAGATAGGTAAACGCATAGACGCCAAAGAAACAGCCCAGGTTCTGGAGCAGGGAAGTGATCCCGATCCAGGTGCCGGTCTTGCCCGCCAATGCGGCTCCCGTGAGACCCTGGGCGCGGAAAGCCGTGTCGAGCACGGGACGAAGCAGGTCGTAACTGAAGAAGCCGATTCCCCACAGGCCCACCACACCGGAGAACGCCAGCAGCATGCCGACGATGGCATTGCGGCGCCAGCGGGGCTCGGCGAAGAGGTCGTGGAACGATCCCATCCGCTTCTTTTCGGCGCGCGCTTTCAGCCACTGGGCAGGCTCCTTGAGCTTCATGAAAACCACCAGAGCCAGCGGGGCGGGCACGGCGCCGGCCAGGAACAGGTAGCGCCACTGGCCCACGATCTGGCCGGCGGCCTCCATCTGGCCCAGAACAATGCCGGTGAGCGCGGCGAGCATGTTGCCGACCGCCGAGCAGGCCTGCACCAGCCCGAGGGCGTACGGCCGCGCGCGGTCCGGCACCACCTCCGCCACCATCGAGACTCCTACCGCGAACTGCCCGCCTACTCCCAGACCGCACAGGAAGCGATACACGTTGAAATCCCAGACGCTGGTGGAGAACACGCTCAGACCGGTGAAGATGGTGTAGGACAAGATGGTGATCATCATGGTCTTGGCGCGTCCGAGTCGGTCTCCGAGGACGCCGAAATAGATGCCGCCGATGGCCCACCCGATCATGAAGATCATGGTGGCGTATCCGGCCTGCTCGGAAATGGTGGCGTCGCTGGCGCCGCCGCCGAGCAGGTCGTGCATGGCCGGCCGGCGCGCCAGGTTGAAGAGCTGCTGGGCCATGGTGTCGAACATCCAGCCCATGCTGCAAACGGCGATCACGAACCAGTGATATCCGCTCAGTTCGCGATACCAGGCGTACTTGCGTTCGCCGGCAAGCGCGCCAGGGGAAGAACCATTCGGGGACATGAAGCTGCTATTCTACATCGCGGCGGCCACGCGGTCGCCGGGTTTCAGCGGGATGTCGGAGGGCAGCGCCACGGCATCGCCTTCCGCCAGCCCTTCCACCACGTCCACGGGAACGGCGGCCTCGTGGCCGGAACTGTCCGATTATGGGATGGCGTGTTGTGAGAGCGGAATAGCCTACTTCTTGGCGACCTCTTGAATTCTGATGTTGCGGAACATAACCAGCGCATTCTGATCGTGGAGTTGCAGCCCGATCGGCCCGGTCTTGCTGCGCTTGGGGTCTCCAGGGGATTCCGTAACCAATTCGCCATTCAGTTTCACGCGGATCACATCGTTACGGGATTCGATATCCAGTGAGTTCCAGTCGAACTGATTCTCTTTCGGGTTCTTGGCCGGCGCCACATTGTAGAGGCTGCCGGTTGGGTTATGGTCGTCATAGAATTGGATCTGAATCTCGTAACCCACCTTCGAGGGCCTGGAGCCGGTCGGAATATCCCATTCCTTGGCGCGGGAAACGTCACGAATGGAAACGCCGCTGTTGCCGTAGTAACGGTTCCAGTATTCGACGTGGAGATCGAACTCGCCGTATTCCTTTTTGGTGTACACCCACGACTGGCCCTTGGCCTTACTCGGATTCCGCTGACCCACCAGCGTGCCGTCCTTCATAACCGTCCAGGAACCGTCACCGATGATCTCCCAGCCATCCAGCGTCTGTCCCTGGATCGGATTCACCCATTGCGCGGAGCCCAGCGGGGCGCAGGCCGCTACCAGGGCCATCAACCGAAAGCCTCGCGCCAATCGGTTTGTTCGAATGCCGTAAAGCAGCTTCGTCATGCGTGTCGAATCTCCTGTCAAACTTTCTCCGGCAGCACATAAGGCTTCCGGTATTGCCGCGTAAGGAACTTGTCGGCTTCCGGGTCGCTCACGAATTTCTCGGTTTCGGGATTGAACACCAGCTTCCGGCCCAGACGATAAGAAATATTCGCCAGATGGCAGAGGGCCGCCGAGCGGTGGCCTTCCAGAATGTCGCAATGCAAATCCCCGACTTTGCGGGAACGCACGCACTCCACAAAATTCGCCCAGTGCAGGTAATGGCCCTTCCCGTTCGCGGCGCGGTCATACTCAACCGGAGGTCCTGGTGTGTAAGCCGTCTGAGGGAAAGAAGCATCTCCGGCACGCTCCGATAGAGCCATCTCCTCGTCCGCCGCCCTCGTCTTTCGGGGCGTGAACTTCCCGAGCATGGATTGCCAGCCACCCCTGGCGGAAGCCAAATACCCTTCCGTGGTGTAAAACCTGTTGTCGCCCGGCCCAGATGGCGAATAAAGGTTGGATAACTGGCAGTCCAGTATGCTCCCGTCGTCATATTCGAAACTGGCCGACTGCACATTGGGCGTCTGCTGATCGGAATCCCAGATATAGCAGCCTCCGCTGGAGTGAATCTTGACGGGATGCGTGGTCTTACCCATGCCCCACCGCGCGATGTCGATGTTGTGGATCGCGGAGTTCCCCATATCGCTGGTGGAGGTGTCCCAGAAGAAATGCCAGCCGTAGTGGAACCGGTTGTAGGTGAACGGGATCATCGGGGCCGGGCCACGGTAGAGATCCCAGTGGACGCCGGCCGGAATCGTGGCCTCTTTGGTCCGGCCGATGCTGCCGCGCGCCTTAACTATCTCCACACTGGCACGGTAGACCTTTCCCAGCTTGCCCCCTTGCAGCAGGTCGACTGCGGCGCGCACGCCACTCTCGCTGCGCATGTTCTGCCCGGCCTGCACGATGCGGTTGTACTTGCGCGCTGCCTCGACCATCTTGCGGCCCTCCGCGATGGTGAAAGACACGGGCTTTTCGACGTACACGTCCTTCCCGGCCTGGCAAGCCCAAATGGTCATCGGACCGTGCCAATAACCCGGCGCCGCGATGGAAACGGCGTCCACGTCCTTGCGTTCGAGCACTTTGCGGACGTCGAACTCGGTTTGCGGGCGGTAGCCCTGTAGCTTTTCGACTTCGGCGACCGCCGCCGGGAAGAGGCGCTCATCCGCATCGCACAGGACCGACACGCGGGCGTTCGGAATGATGGCGTAGTTCTGGTAATGCTCCCGCCCCTTACTGTGAAAACCCACCACCGCGATATTCACGCGGTCGCTTGGCGGGCCTTGTGCCGCCCAAGAGGCATGGATAGCCGGTGCGGCCACAACCGCCCGGCGTAGAAAATCTCTTCTGTTGCTGGAGTCCACTTCCTTTTCCTCCCGATAGACCGATATCTCAAAGGACCGTGTTTTAGACGGGTAGTCCTCTTCGAAACTCGATTCTGGGCCGATTCCGGATTCGAAACAAGTTCTCGAACCGTTCTGCACGTCGTTCCGCGACAAATGCCCGGGCGGATCGGCACGACTTACTGATACCGTAGCAGCTTGACTCGCAGGATTCTGGGGCCGTCGCCGGACGACCGCAGTCCGCTGCCGGTCTGGTTTTGGGCGGCCAGTTCGGCGAATCCAGAACTGAGCATGATGTCATCGCCGTTCAGCCGGCGGCCGGGGATCCAGCGGCCGTCCACGAAGGCCCCTTCATCGATGGAGGCGGGAGCGGCGATGGGGGGCCCCGGCGAATCTGGAGAGAAGGTGATCAGCAAGCCATCGCCGCCACGGTTCGAACGACGTTCTGCCATACGTTGCGAGGTTAGGGCAGAGAGGGGTTATAATGCTGGGTGGCGTTTGGGAGGCGATAGGCGTGCGATCACAGGATGCGACGGCCATCACGTCCGAGGAGAAACGGCAAGCTCTTGACGGTGTTCTCAACAGCCGGACGTTGGCACGTTCCGGCAGGCTGAAGGACCTCCTCCGGTTCATTGCCAAGGCGGAGATTGAGGGTCGTAGCGCCCAACTGAACGAGTACTCCATCGGCGTCGAGGCGCTGGGCCGGCCGGAAGGGTACTCCACGCTTGAGGATTCTTCGGTGCGGAGCCGCACGCATGAGCTGCGGCAGAAATTGGAACGCTACTACTCGAGCGAAGCGCCGGGCGCAGCGATTCGGATCGAAATCCTCAAAGGCTCGCATTGCGCGGCGTTTACCCGGAACCACATTTCCAAGCCGCCGTCTCCAGCTTGGGGCGGCTTGGACAGGCGCCTGCTCGGCGCGCTCGGGGCCGGACTCGCAGTCGGTGTGCTGGCAACGTGGTTGCTGCTGGCGATGCGGCCTGGCCGGCCGGCGCTCCGGGACGCCGTAGAGTGGACGCCGGCGTTGGAGGCCATCTGGCAGCCCTTCCTTGATCCGAGCACGCCCCTAATGGTTTCTTTTGAAACGCGCCTGTTTGTCAGAGGCGGGGATCTTGATCTTGGTATCCGAGACTTTCAGGTGAACGAGATGGGCCAAGTGGAGTCTTCAGCGCCACTGATGAGAATCCAGAAGTTATTCGATCTCCCTCAGTTGTACGAGGATCGAAACTACACCGATTTCGGCACCGCCCAGGCGGTATTTCTGCTCGCCCGGCTACTCAGCACAAAGAAGCCGAACATCGCTTTGAAACGATCCGTCGATGTAACGTGGAACGACATACGGGACAATAATCTGATTCTCCTCGGCAAGCCGAACACCGACCCGGAGATCCAGCATTTCCTCGCGAAGAGCGAGTTCATCGATGAGTTCACACGGATTCGGGTGCTCCACCCTAAGGCGAGCGAGCCCTCGGAATACGTGGAAAGGTTCGACCCTACAAGTCCCTCGAATTGGAACGAGAAATATGCGGTAATCTCCATGGTGCCGGGAGCTGGACCGGGAAAGCACGTTCTGAGTATGGCAGCCTCGGGTTCCGAGCACCCGTGGGCGGTGGGAGAGTATATTACCACTCCAGAGCACGCCAAAGAGCTTGTCGAGCATCTTCGGCTACCCTCGGGCAGGTTGCCGGCCGCTTACCAAGTGGTCATTCGCGCCCGATTCAGAGGCCAGGAGCCGACTCGGGTCGAGTACGTCACCCACCGGGTGCTCTCAGCTCAGTGACTACGGCTCCGCGTTAAGAACACCTGAAAGGGCCCCAGGCTACTTGAGCACGCTCATGGCCGGGAGCGCATTGCCTTTGGCGTCGAACAGGGACCTGGAGTCCGGACCCCGGCCACCGGTGGCGCCAGGCACGTAGGTGCCTTCCGGATGCCAGTAGTTGACGCCGATGCCACGGCCGTCGGGAGTCGCTTTGACCGTCTTGATCAGGTCCGTCAGGAATTGCTTCTGCCCTTCCGGCGACCTCGGCCAAATCATGTTCTTAGCGGCCGCGGGAGTGCGGGTGCGGTTATCATTGGTGTCGTAGGCGGTTTCGACGACCATGATGTCCTTGTGGTAACGCCTGGCGGTCTCCCGAAGACAATCGCGTAGGTTCTCGATGCTGCCATGGACGTCCGGGTAGTAACTCTGGCCGATGATGTCGAAGTCGACCTTGGCCTGGGTTGCATGATCGAAGTACCACTTGGTCACGGGCCAGTCCCCGCCGGAGTCGATGTGGATGATGGTACGGACGTGGTCGGCTGGCTTGGCCACGGAACGAACACCTCGGATGCCGGCTTTGACGATGCGGGCCAGGTGGTCCCATTGTTTGACGTCGTCGTACGGTTCCGGAGGCTGGTACGCGGCGACTCTGTCGGGACCATAGAGGACATGCACGGTGGATATGGGAATAACTTTGACTTGGGCGTCCGGCCAGAGAGCACCGCCGGTGATCTCGTTGCCGATCTGCACGAAGTCAGGCAAGGCGCCGGCCGCCTTGAGCGTTCGCATCACGTCCGCCGTATAACTTTCAGTCTTTTTCTCAAGTCCGTCGAAGTCGAGTTTGGCCCAAGCGGCGGGCTTGACCTGGTGTTTCGGATCGGCCCAAGTGTCCGAGTAGTGGAGATCCAGCATCGACGTTGCGCCGGCATCCTTGATGCGCTTGGCCAGCTTGGTGGTGTATTCGAGTCCGGTGGCGCCGCCGGACGGATCGACCCAAATCCGCACGCGCATGCAGGTCCAGCCGTGTTTCATGAAGATGGCAAGGCCGTCGCCTGGCTTGCCCTCGTCCATATAAACGCCTCCGCGGGCCTCCACGCTGGCGAGCGTGGAAATGTCGGCGCCGAGGTAGAACGGGGGAGCCTTCTTGGCCGCCGAAACGGCGCCAGGGCGAGCAACGTAGAGTCCCAGGCACGTCGCGACGCCCAGCACGACGGCCAGGGAGAATCGCCGATCATTGCAGATGATTGAGAATGTCATTTTTTCGGTTCCGACATCGGAAATCCTGCTTAGAAACGGTAGATCTTGACATGCACGATGCGGGCGGCCTGCCTGCCCCCGAGCGTCGCCAGCGCCTTCCGGAAGATGTCGTCGCCAGCGGCTAGTTGTAGACCGCGAACCCAGCGGCCATCCACGAACTTGCCGTCTTCATAAGTCGTGAATCCTGTGTTCGGCGGGCCTGGAGTTCTCGGAACGAAATTGATGCTCATGCCGGTGCCGGCCAGGTAGAACTCGTCAGGCGCCACGGCCACAAAGATGCCCGCTGGATCCGGCGCCGCGGCTTGGGCTCCCGGAGCCGGTTCGGGCATTCGCCCGCCGCCCGCCGCCGGTGTCGCCTCCAACCTGTAATCCCCAAGATCCACTTGCAGTTCACGGGTGAGTGCGTCAAACCAAACGCCGTCTACCCAGCCCTTGCCCTTGACGCGGGCTTCCATGATGAGAGGGGCCAGTTGAGAGATGATGTCGTAGCTTCGCCCCAGTGGACTGCCGGGCCTGTCTCGTTCTATCCCGAATGGCTCGTACCCAACGGCATTGAGGTGTCCGACGGCGTAGAACACCGAGGCGGATCCCAGGGCGCCTCCCCCGGTTTCCGGAACGAAGAACGGATTACGCGGGTAGGTGAACAGGTTCCACCAGTACTTGTGGTTACCGGTCGCCCCGTTATCCGGCGCGAGCATTTCGATATTGGGGGCGCCGGCCTTCCAGATGTCATGCACCTTCGGCACCGCGCCGCCGCTGGGGTATTGCCCGGGCCGATAGTCGGGGCGGATCAGCCATACGTTGACCCACATCGGCAGCGGGATCTCGGCTTTGCCCGCCGCCGCCACGCGATCGTTGTAGCGGGCATAGTACCACGCCATGAAGATCTCGTCGGTGTATTCGCCTTTGCCGAAAACCTCTTCCCAATTCCCGGTCATCCTGTACCCGGCGGCGCTCCAGGCCGAGCGGAGCTCCGGCATCAGCACCTCCTTGTTCTTCTGGAGGTAGTCCATCAACTCCTTCGGCACCGCTTTAGCGAAGGCTTCGTCGGCCAGCGGGGAGTGGTCCCGCGAATCGCCGCGGAAACCGACTTCGTTGTTCACCTGCATCATGATGACGGTCTGCTGGCCGCCCTCGATTTGGCGTATGTGGCTCATGAGCGCGCGAAACGCTTTGGCGTCGGCTTCCCGAGTCGCCTCGCCAAAGATCGAAAAGGTCTCATGCGGCCGTCCGCCGCCGATCATGGCGCGTGGAAAACGCTTGGTGTCGGTCTTCACCCAACCAGGAGCGTAGCTGGAAGTGCTGTTCTTCCAGCTACCGAACCACACGAAAGCGATCCGAAGATTATGCCGCTGGGCCTCCTGGATCATGCCATCCACCAGGGTGAAGTCGAACTGGCCCTCCACGGGCTCCAGTTGCGACCAGTAGAGCGCGGGGGTGATGGTATTCAGGTGCAATTGCTGGGCTTCGTCCCAGAGCGGCTTGAGGTTCTCCAGGGTGGTGGCAGCGGAATTGCCCCACTCGCCGGACAGGGCCAGAAACGGCTTGCCATCGACCACCAATTGAGTACTGGCGCCACGCTTCTCCAGATGGGGAGCGGCCTGAGCGGACGCGGTTTGCGCGGGTGCGGCGATGCTGGAGAAGCAGCACAGGGCCGCCCAGCGGAGTAGAGTCGAGGATGTCATTGTTTCCGCTCTCCGATTACCGCTTCAAAAGTGGAACTGCGCCACGATCTGTCCGCTTCTGGGCCCGAAGGCCACCGAACCTATGTTGATATATCCGAAGCCGGAAGCGGTCACGCCCTTAGTCACGACCTGGGTCGCCAATGCATTGCTCCCTGTCGGGTTGTTCATTTCGGTACGGTTGAAAATATTGAAGAACTCCGCCCGTATCTGCAGGTTCATCCCCTCACGCAGGCGGAAGCTGCGGCCAAGGCTCATTTCTTCATCGGGCCGGCGCTGGTAACGATAGTCGTTGTAAAAGACGGCTGACGTTCCGAACTGGCCCGCTGGGGGATCGGTCCAAGCCGCGGGATTCAATACGAATGTTTTGCTGGGGTCGAAGCAGTGACAGTTCAGGTCGTCCAGGAACAGGGGCACACCCGGAACCCGGTTCGCATACGTCGACGAGCCGGGAAGCACGTTACCCAAATTGTTGTTCGCGGATGGAATCTGAATGGGCGTGCCGCTGGCGTAACGCAGCATACCTCCCAGGGTCCAGCCGTGGAGGGCTGCCTTGGCGATTTTGCCTGGCCCCACGCCGGGCAACTGGTAAGAATAGGCCACCACCAGCACCAGCGGCTGGGAGTTGGCAGAGACAGCTTTCTGGAGGGACCTGTTGAAAACGTCGTTCACCGCCGCGCTCTCCGCAGTGGTAAGTTCTTGCTGCCATGTGAAGGTGGCGTTGAGCTGCAGACCGTTCGAATACCGTTTGGTGAGCTTACTCTGCAGGGCGTCGTACCAACTGTTACCCAAGGGAGCCCCCACGGAGGTTATGTTTCCGAATTGGGGAAACGGGCGGAGTGCCTGCGCCAGGGTAAGGGTGGTGGGCCACGTTGCATACGGAGGAGTTGTGAAACCGGCGGCTTTCACCGCCGAGGAGTTGAACGGCGAAGCCAGCAGCGTCAGGTTGGCCGGGTTGTTTAGGCTCAGCCCAAAGGTCGCCAGACGTTGCGGCGACAGGGCGTTGTAGCTAACCAGATTATTCGCGTTCAACCAGACACCCCGGTTACCCACGAACGCAGCCTCGAGGAGAAGATCCTTTGTGATTTCCCGCTGCAGTGAGATGTTCCACTGAGAAATGCGGGGCGGCCGCCCGGCGTTCCGGTCGATGATGTAGGGAGGGACATTGATCTGGCCGGGCGTAGGAACGATTCCCGGATCGTAAGAGGCGGCGTTCAGCGCCGTCATGCTGTACTGCAGTCCCTGGCTTAATACCACAGCTGGCGTCCCAAAGGCGGAAGAAGTGAAGTTCAGCGTGTTGTATCCTACGCCAATGCCGGTAGCAGGGTAATTGAACGGGGGCGTCAACCCATAGCTAAGACCCCAGCCAGCGCGCAGGACCATCTTCGGAAGAATCTGATAGGCCAGCCCGAGGCGGGGTCCGATGGCGAACGGGTAAGTCTGCGCGAACGTGCAGTTGCAGCGTCCCGCTCCGTAGCCCTCATACGTCGTGGCTCCGAGCAACCCCCCCGCGGATGGATTTGGCTCGGTCGGGTTGAAGGAGGACTCCCGGTAGTAAAGTTCATGCCCATAACTCTCCCAATCCCAGCGCAAACCGTAGTCGATGGTAAGCTTTGGGGATACCCTCCAGGCGTCCTGGAGGAACAGCGCAAAGGCGTGTCTCCGCCATTGTGGATCGGAAATATTGCTGACGGACGCCGCGTCCGCGTCGCCAAGCAGGAAGCTGGCGTACGGACTGCCGATGGTGCCACCCCCGACGTTGGTGGACTGCAGATAAGGCAGTCCAGTCTCGTTGCCGCTAAAGGTGAAGATGCCGGTTGTGCCAACGGAGTTGCGGTTCGTGAAAGCGTCAAGCCGGAACTCGGCGCCCGTCTTGTAGGTATGGTTGCCGCGCACCCAGGTCAGATTCGTCACCCCGGTGGGTTTTTCAGTTGTGTATTGGTTCGCGCTCGCGGGTCCCATGACCGGAGACATGCCCCCAAATGCATTGCTGAGGCTGTTGAGGCGCGGAAATCCATCGACGTCACCGCCGGTAAGCCCGAGTTTGCCCACGGCGTCGTATCTAAGCACGGATGCTGGAGAGCTGTCGGGATTGTAGAAATGCTGCTCGCCTATTCCGGCGTGCACCAGCAGCGTGGGTGTAATCACGCGGTCGACGTTCAGCCGGAACGTATTGGAGCGCTCCTGCTGGGGGCGAATTGCCGTGATCGGAATCGGCAAACCGTCCGGTCCACTGTACTGAGCCGTAGCCTGATGGCCATAATAGAGGGATACCTTCGTCTTGTCGCCCGCATTCTGATCGATCTTGATACTGGGAATATACTGCGTCTTCGGGTTGGGGTAGGACTGTAACCAGTTGTTGAGATTCCCCGAATTGGTGGGCTGCGGAAACAATGCCTGAATCTTCGCGGCGACCGGGTCGATGCGGCTTGCCGGAATGATGTTGCCCGGAAACGGATTGGTGACGATCTGCCCGTTCACCGTTTGCCGGGTCCCCGGGTCGTAGATCGTGTTTTCCAGAATGGAACGGCCCTGAGAGTCCGTGCCCAGAGCCCGGCCGTCGAGAATTCCGCTGAAATCTCCGGTTCGCATTGCCGCGGTCGGAATCGTGATATATACGGGCGCCGACATCTTCTGGTCGTCGTAGTACTCATAGCTAAAGAAGAAAAAGGTCTTATCCTTGCCGTTGTACAGCTTTGGGACCCGCACAGGTCCGCCCACGCTTGCCCCGTAGTCGCTCTTGCGAATCCGCGGCCGGAGAAGGTGCCCGTTGCCGCTGCTGGTGAACGGAACCCCGGCGTTCAGGTCCTCATTGGTGAAATACTCAAACGCGGCGCCATGGTATTGATTGGTTCCGGAACGTGTCGTAAAGTTGAACATACCGCCCGTAACCTGGCCGAATTCGGCGGAGAAATTGCTGCTCTGCAGCGTGAACTCCTGCACCGCCTCCAAATTTGGCATGGTCGTGTTCGCGTTTTGCTGGGTGAGGGGGTTGGTGGCATCCTGACCCTCCAGAATGATCTTGAACGTTTGCATGGGCATGCCGTTCACGCGGATCATCTCGACGCTCGTGGTCTGGTTCTGATACCAGGCGCCCGGAACCAGAACGGAAAAGACCAGAGGGTTACGGATCGCGCCGCCACCCTGACCGCTGCCAAAGTAAAGGGGCAGCGCCACCAGGGGGTCTCTAGCGACCGTCGTGCTTTGTTCGCTGGTTTCGGTCTCCAGCAGGGGCGCGTCCGCATTCACGGTGATGGATTCCGTGGCGGCTCCCACCTGCAGAACGACGTCCACGCGAGCGGTTTGGGCGATTTGCACGGTGATGCCGTCCTGGCGGAAGCTTTTGAATCCCGCCGCTGCCACACTCAACTGGTAAACGCCAACGGGTAAGGACGCGCCCGTGTAGCTACCGGTCTGGGTGGTAAGGCTCCTGTATTCCGCGGCTGTCGCCACGTTTCTTATGACGACCGTAGCTGACGGCACCACCGCGCCCGCGGGGTCCATCACGGTCCCGGTCAGCGTTCCGTGATCGCTCTGCGCAAACGTGGAAAGCGGCCACGCAGCCAACCAAAGCGATATTGATAGTAATCGAACACGACCTCTGCTCATCGTAACCTCCTTGGTCAGTTCCTGAATGGATCTGGGGCCAGTATGCTGATTCGGCAAACGCGGTGTCAAGAACCTGCAGGTTCTAAAACTGTGGGCTCGGGCCTACGAACGTTTTTGTTTGCAAACAGAACGACGAAAGAACTAGTGCGGAACGTGGCAAGAACTGTTCTGTAGCTGCCACCGCTGCTACCCGGCGCAGTCAGATGGCGTAGGGCTGGCGCTATTCTACATCGCCGCCGTCACACGGTCGCCGGGCTTCAGCGGCACGTCTGAGGGCAGCGCCACGGCATCGCCTTCCGCCAGCCCCTGGACCACCTGGACCGCGGTGACGCTGGAGGCCCC
>Ga0181524_10003400_pt1 | contig 15454 bp, 9 predicted proteins | sample PEATcosm2014_Bin_34_FD_119761 | JGI IMG/M metagenome (GOLD analysis project Ga0181524, IMG submission 119761) | Peatland microbial communities from MTU Mesocosm Facility, Houghton, MI, USA - PEATcosm2014_Bin05_60_metaG | ecosystem: Environmental > Terrestrial > Soil > Wetlands > Peat | place...
ACCACCTGAACGGCGTGCTCTTTCTGCAGCATCTGAGCATCCTGAAGCGCGACCTGATCCGGCGCAAGATCAAGAAATTACGGAAACAAGGCGAGTGGTAATTACAACGCGTGCGCAAATAACGAGGACACCATGAGCCGGTTGCGGATGGTGTTCTGTGGCACGCCGCAGTTTGCCGTTCCCTCCTTGCAGCATCTTCTCCAGCAGCCGGATTTCGAGGTTGTGGGCGTCTTCACGCAGCCGGACCGCCCGAAAGGTCGCGGGCAGAAAATTGCCTTTTCACCCGTGAAGGAAGTGGCGCTGGCGGCGAAGTTGCCGGTGCACCAACCGGCAATAGTTCGCGCACCGGAAATCGAGGAGCAATTGCGCGCGCTGGCCCCGGACGTCATCGTGATCATTGCCTACGGCCAGATCATTCCCGCGCGCCTTCTGACAATTCCCAAAATCGGCTGGATCAACCTGCACGCTTCCCTGCTGCCAAAATACCGCGGCGCCGCGCCCATCAACTGGGCCATCGTGCTTGGAGAAACGCGCACGGGGAGTACGACGATGCGCATTGACGCGGGCATGGACACCGGCGAAATCCTAGTGCAGGAGGAATTGGCCATCGGCCAGGAAGAAACGGCGCCGGAACTGGCAGTACGCCTGGCCCAAGCGGGCGCGCCGCTCATGGCGAATACGCTGCGCGCGCTGGCGGAAGACACGCTTCGAGGGCGGCCGCAAGACGACGCTGTCGCAAGCCTCGCACCGATCTTGCAGCGCGAAGACGGGCGCATTGACTGGGCGCGTCCGGCGCACGAGATTTACAACCGCATGCGCGGCTTTGCGCCGTGGCCCGGCGCTTATACAGACTTTCGCGGGCAGATCTGCCACCTGTGGGGCAAGCCGGTGTCTAAAGAAGATGAAGTACAGTCTGTTGGCGGGGCTTTCAGTCGCAAAAGCGGCGGCGAGCCGCCGCACTCCAAAGTAATGGAGCAGGCCACGCCGGGCACGCTGCTGACAACCAGCGAACGGTTGCGCGTGGTTTGCGGGCAAGGCAGCGTATTGGAGCTAACGTCCGTCAAACTAGAAGGACGCAAGCAAGTATCCGCGGCCGAGTTTGCGCGTGGCGCGCGGCTGCAAGCGGGCGAACGTTTGGGCAAAGCGTAATTTGCGCAACCTCTTCCGCTCAGGCATACTCGCGCATTACACCACGATGAAAAATGTTCACGGAATACCGGGAGTCAAACCTTCATGAATAGCGTATGCCCACTAGGGCGAAAGCCGCGGAACACAAGTCCCTATTTTGCGATCGCCGGTGGTGACCCGCCACGGCCACGGCTGCGCCAGGTGGCCTCGTGGCTTTTGGCCGCGCTACTGGCTTGCTTCGCGCCGGGCGCCGTTGCCACTGCCACGGACAAGGCTCCCGCCAACGCGGCTTCCGCGGCAGCGGCCGATCCGCTGTTGGCGACCATGCAGGCAGAGTTGAGCCGCGCAAAGACAGACCTCGCCAAGAGCGATACTCCTCCCTACTACTTGAGCTACACCGTCTACGATCAGGACCAGATCGTGATTGCCGGAGCTTACGGCGGCCTGCTGACCAACACCGCCGTGAAGCGGCGTTCGGCGGACGTCACCATGCGCGTGGGCGGGCCGGCGCTCGACAACACGCACGGGCAAAGCCGGCAGAGCGGCATGACCAGCGGCACGTTACCCCTGGAAAATGATGCGGATGCCACGGCGCGCGTCCTGTGGGAGCTGACCGATCGCGCCTACAAGCGCGCCGCGCCGGCGTTCCTCAACGTGAAGACGAACACCGCGGTGCGCGCGGAAGAGGAGGATAAGTCGCCAGACTTCTCCAAGGAAGACGCCAAAGTGCACGTCGGCGAAAAGCTGACCCCGCCCCCGTTCGATCGCGCGGCGTGGGAAGGCGAAATCCGCCGGCTTTCCGGTGCTTTCCGGAAATACGCCGACGTTTACTTCGCCAGCGTGTTTTTGCAGGTTTCCGCAGCGAGTTCGCGGATCGTCTCCAGCGAAGGCGCCATGATCACCATTCCCAGCGCCTCCACCCGGCTGGTAATCGAAGCGCAAACGCGTGCCGATGACGGGATGGACCTGTTGCGCGTGGAAACATTTCAGGCGCCATCCGCAAAAGGCTTGCCCAGCGAAACGGAATTGAACGCCAAGATCGAGAAGATGGCTGCCGACCTCAAGGCGTTGCGCACCGCTCCGGTGGCGGAGCCCTACGCGGGTCCCGCGCTCCTCAGCGGGCGCGCCGCGGCCGTGTTCTTCCATGAAGTTCTGGGGCATCGCCTGGAAGGCCACCGGCAACGCGACGAAGAAGAAGGGCAAACGTTCACAAAAAAAGTCGGGCAGGAAGTTTTGCCGACATTTCTCAGCGTGGCAGATGATCCGACGATCCGCGAACTGGACGGCGTGGAACTCTCCGGCACCTATGAGTATGACAATGAAGGAGTGCCGGCGCAGCGCGTGGAAGTGATCCAGAACGGTGTGCTGAAGAACTTTCTGATGTCGCGCATGCCCATCAAGGGTTTCGACAAGTCCAATGGGCATGGCCGCAATCAGCCGGGATTGATGCCTACGGGGCGCCAGGGAAACCTGATTGTGTCCTCCAGCCAGAGCTTCCCGGAAGCGCAGATGCGCGAGAAGTTGATTGAAGAGGTTAAGAAACAGGGGAAACCCTACGGGCTGTACTTTGACGACATCCAGGGCGGCTTCACGCTGACGCGCAGGTCGCTGCCGCAGGCATTTCAGGTGCTCCCGGTTATAGTTTACAAGGTGTACGCCGACGGGCGGCCGGACGAACTGGTGCGCGGCGTGGACATCGTGGGTACACCGCTGGCGGCTTTGACGCGCATCATTGCCACGGGCGACAAGCAGCATGTCTTCAACGGAGTGTGCGGCGCGGAAAGCGGCAGCGTCCCGGTTTCGGCCGTAGCGCCGGCGATGCTGTTCAGCGAAATGGAAGTGCAGAAGCGCGCGCACGAGCGGGAACGTCCCCCGATTCTGCCCGCACCGGGATTGGAAAATACGGCTTCGAGCAAAGATGCCGGCAACAAGACAGAGGTGAAGCCGTGAAGAGTAACCCTGCGATGAAGCGACCGGCATTAGCGGTGATTTTGCTTATGGCATGCGCGATGGCGCAGCCGCTTTTGGCGCGCACCGCAAAGGCGCCCCACGTTGCGGATGGACCGACGGCAGCCGCGCACGATGCCGCGAAGGGCGACGCCTTGTTTGAGGCGCTGCTGACCGAACTGGACCGCTCCAAGGCGCAACTCAAGATGGACCAGGTGCAGGCGCCCTACTACATCGAATATCGCGTGAACGACGTGGACGAGTTCACCGCGGAGGCGGCGTTCGGCGCGTTGCGGGAGAGCCAGAGGTCGCACCTGCGCGTGATCCGCGTGGTGGTGCGCATCGGCGACTACAAGCAGGACAGCTTCTATAGCCAGGGCGTGGGCACGGCTTCGATCCTGCCGCTCGATGACGATCAGATCGCGCTGCGACGCCAGATCTGGCTGCTGACCGACGAGGCCTACAAGGCCGCGGCGAACGCTTACGCGGAAAAGCTCTCGGCGTTGAAGCAATTCACGGCGGATCCCAACCCCGTGGACGATTTTGCGCGCGCGCCCGTGGTCTCTTCCGTGGGCCCCACGGTGAAACTGAAAGTGGACGAAGCCGCCTGGAACAACACGCTGCAGGATGCCAGCGATCTCTACCGCCAGTATCCCGAAGTGCAGTCGGTAAGTGCGTCGGCGCGCTTCTCTTCAGTCAACGAGTATTTCGTGAATTCCGAAGGCACAATTGTGCGCAATGGCCAGTCCACCGCCACGGTGACGCTGAGCGGCGCGACGCAAGCTGCGGATGGCATGCGGCTCAGCCGCAATCCCTTCTGGAGCGAAGAGCGCCCGGAGGAACTCCCATCGCACGACGCGCTGCTGAAAGAATCGAAGCAGATGCTGGACACGCTGAAGGCGCTGCGCGATGCGCCCATCGTCGAGGAGTCCTACCGCGGGCCGGTTCTCTTCGCGCCGGATGCCGCAGACGACATCTTTGCCGGCCTGGTCGGAAGCAACATCCTGGGGCACAAGCCGCAACTCGGGCGGCCCAACCGCACGACGGGAACGTTTGCGACCAGCTACAAGACGCGTGTCCTGCCGAAATTTGTCAGCGTGGTGGACGATCCCACGATTCATCAATTTCAGGGAAAGAATCTGCTGGGCAGCTACGACGTGGATGAAGAAGGCGTGAAGTCCCAAGCGGTTACGCTGGTCGGCGACGGCACGCTGCAGAACTATCTGGTCGGACGCCAGCCCATCCGCGATTTCCCCGCTTCGAATGGTCACGGGCGGGCCGCGCCGGGAACCTCGCCGCAACCCGGGGTCGGCACGCTGATCCTGAAGAGTTCGGAGCCGGAATCGCCCGCGGATTTGAAGAAGCAGATCATGCAGATGGCTTCGGAGGAGAGCAAGCCCTATGCGTATCGCGTGGAAACGCTGGGGCCGGGCAATTCGCCCCGGCTGCTCTATCGCGTGTACGCCAGCGACGGCCGCGAAGAACTCGTGCGCGGCGCGGTGTTCAATGAATTGGATGTGCGCGCGCTGCGCAACGACCTGATCGCCGTGGGCAACGATCCGCTGGTGAGCAACCGCATGGGCGGCGTGCCGCAAACGATCATCTGCCCTTCGCTGCTCTTCGATGAGCTGGAAGTGAAGCGGGCGGACACCAGCAAGGAAAAGCTCCCGGAGTATCCGGCGCCAGCGCTGAAGAAATAACTGCGGGATGACTGATTCGCCTTTGAAGTGGCCAATCTTTAGATTGGCTGCTCTTGGGTTTGCCAGCGTTTGTAGCACAGGGTGAGGCTTCGAGCCATGCGGCTTTTCCATCGCCGCTCCTTGGCGAGAAACCCTTCTCCCGCGCACTGCCCCGCCAGAAAAGAATTGACGCCGCTGGGGTAACGTCCGAAACTCCTGCTTATGAGCATTCTCGAACGAGTGGAATGGCTGGGCCGCATGGGTTTCCTCGTGTTCATCCTGGCCTCCGCGGCTTTTCTCAGCGCCATCACGGCGATGCGCATCGCCATTCACGGGCGTGAAACGACCATGCCCAACCTCGTCGGAAAAAACGTTGCCGAGGCCAGCCAGGCCCTGCGCTCGAATGGCTTGATCCTGCGCGTCGCGGACCGTGTCTACAGCGATGTACCCATCAATCAGGTGGTGCGCCAGACGCCGCCGCCGGGAATGTTGATGAAGGTTTCGCAGCAGGCGCACGTGGTGTTAAGCCTGGGACAACGCGAATTGCAGATACCGAACTTGGAGGGCAACACCCTGCGCGTTTCGCGCATTGAATTCCTGCGCGCGGGACTGCAGGTGGGCGAAGTTTCCTCTCTGGCCCTGCCGGATCAGCCGATGGACACCGTGGTACAGCAGAATCCCAAGCCCGGTAATGGTGCGGCCACGCCACGCGTGGATGTGCTGGTCTCCGCGGGACAACGTGAAACCTCGTATGTGATGCCTTATTTCATTGGCTCGAATGAAATCGAAGTGCAGCATCGTCTGGACCAGACCAACCTGCGCCACAAAACAAACTACGTCGCCGCGTCGCAGTGGCCCCACGGCACGGTGATCGACCAGTCCCCCACAGGCGGATCGCCCATCCCCGCGAACACCGAAGTGGAATTGACGATTGCCAACTGAAGCCCGCCATCAGCCGCCTGTCGCCTCTTAACAAGGCGGTGGCATCCTGAGGCTATCCGATGAGGATCGCCGAAGGACCTCAACTTGGGATGGTGCAGGGCGTGTCCGTTGAGATTCTTCGGGGCGCAAGCCCCGCGCCTGCACAACCTGACCCGTACCACTCGCACCTATTTGGCGTTTCTGCAAGCGCCCTCGGTAGAGGTCCAGCAGTGGTGTTCTTGCCAAACCGGGACGTAGCGTGCTGCGCCCCTACAAAAACCATCGTTATCTCAGGTATCCCCAATTGTGCAATTTGTCCGAATCTTCCACCCAGCGGTCGCCGATGTCCGTGCGGTAGTACATGTTGGGGATCAGAATGTTCTTGATGCGCGAATAGACCTGCGCTTGCGCCTGCTTCATGGTCTGCCCGATGCCGCAAACGATCAGGACCACGCCCGAAGTGCCGGCGACAACCCACTGCCCGTTCACTTCCTTGACGTCTTCGATGTGGATGCCTTCGTTCATCGGCCGCTTGAAAACGATGGCGGCGTTCTTGGAGAAGGAGTTGAACGTTTCTTCGTCGTCGAAGGGAAATGGCGGCACCACGATGCGCACGCCAATCTGAAAGCCGCTGCGCGTGCGCCACTTGGGCTCCTGTCCATTGGCCAGATCCCAGAAAAACTCGCTGATGGGCGTGAGCATGCCTTCCTGCTGGATGCTGATCGTGGGATAGCCGAAGCGCGAGGTGAACTCGAGCGGATAAATGCCGTTGTTGTTGACGATGCAATTCACGTCAATGTAGCCGACGTAGCCTTCTTCGGCGAGCTTCGGCTCCATTTTCAGCAGCGTGCGATTGAACAGCGCGTTGGGCTCGCTCCAGAACATCGACGTGCCCATTTCGCCGGTGGGCGGGCCGACTTCGCCAGGGAACAGCTTTTTGTGCTCGAAATTGATGTTGATGGGAGTGATGAATTTCTTGCCGTTGAAGAATCCGCCCACGGCCACTTCGACGCCGTTGACGCGACGCTGCAACTGGAAAACCTTGATTTCTTCGGAAAAGGCCCGTTTGTACGCTTCCAGCATGCCGATGACGTCAATGCCGTCTTCTTCTTCTCCCACAAACAGGCGGCGCTTGACGTTTTGCGCTTCGCCGCTGGGCTTGATGACGTAGCGATCGGGATTTTTCTTGACAAACTCGATGGCGGGATCGAACGAATCGAATTCCTGATACGGAATGATGGTGACGCCGGCCTTCTTCAGTTCTTCCTGGCCGAAGGTGCGATCGTCTTCCAGATTATCGGTGTAGGGCGTGCCGCCGATGACGGGCTTGCCGCCGGCGCGTAGAGTCTGCGCTCTGGTGCCCTGGCCAAGGGTGTCGTCAAAAACGACAATGTCGGCCCAGTTGGCGTCCTTTTCCCAGTCCTTGGATTTGGCGACGAGGCCATCGGCGATGTCGCGTTCTTTTGCCGCTTCAATGTAGTAGCGAACTTCGTGGCCTTCCTTGCTCACCTGCCAGGCGATATCCCCGATCAAGCCAGAAAGCGAAGCAAAAAGAAATTTTCGTTTATCCATGAGAAGAGCCTGCCGCCCCTGCCGCGAATGGCATGGAAGCATTGTAGTTAGACGGGGCCGGAGTTTCTATTACAAATCGTTAAAAAATTACTGGCTGCGGGCGGGGCTGCATTCGGGGGGAGATGGGTTGTGTTCAAAGTGTGCGGCAGTCCCCCGGTTGCGGTGTACAAATGCAGGGGCGGAGCCGGATAACCTGGGAAGAGGCTGGAGGCATCCTAGGGGGCAGAACGGAGACCTGGCCATGCGGGCAAAGTTCTTGGACCACCTGGCCATTCGTTCAGGGTATACTCAAGAGGTCCGCGCCGCGGGTTCTGGGAACCGCCGAGGCAAGCGGGACATGTCGGCAGGCGACCTGCTGGAAATCCAACTAGAGAGGTGAGAATTGCGGCGAATTGCGCTTCTTCTCATGTGTGCAGTGTTGCTGGCAAGCGCCAGCCAGTGCTCCGCTCAGATTTTTCACAAAAAGAAAAAGCCCAACAAGTCCACCGAAGCCAGCAACACAGTAGAGCCAGACAAACAGCTCTACGATAAGGCCATGGATGACATCAAGCATGGCAAGCAAGAGGTGGGCCGCCTGAGCCTGCAGACGCTCATCAATACCTATCCGGACAGCGAGTACCTGGCGAAAGCGAAACTCGCCATTGCCGATTCCTACTTCAAGGAAGGCGGAACCTCCAACGTCACGCAAGCCGTCGCCGGGTACAAGGATTTCATCGTCTTCTTCCCGTTCATGCCGGAAGCGGCTTATGCCCAGATGCAGGTCGCCATGGCCCACTACAACGAAATGCCTAAGGCCGACCGCGACAATGACCACGCCCGCTTGGCCGAAGAAGAGTTCCAGACCTTCCTCCAGAAATATCCCAAGGATCCGCTCGCTCCGCAGGGCCAGCAGCACCTTCGCGAGGTCCAGGAAGTCCTCGCGGAAGGGCAATTCCGGATTGCCTACTACTATTACGTTAAGGGCGACAGGCGCGCCGCGGCAGGGCGATTGGCCCCGCTGACGCGGCGGTACCCGCTCTACAGCAAATCCGACGCGGCCTTGTGGATGCTGGGAGACATCTTTGAGAAGAGCGAGCGAAAAGACATCGCAGGCGTTTACTACGGCCAGATCGTCAGGAATTACCCGCTCTCAAAGCACGCCGCTGATGCCAAAGGTAGGCTGAAATCCTTTGGCATGCCGATTCCCCAGCCGGATCCGAAGGCGGTGGCGTGGATGACCGCGGAACAAAATGCGCCCCGGCCGCATGAGACCATGGTTCACAAATCGTTGGGAATTCTTCATCCCGGGCCGGACATTCACATGGCCGCAGTGAGCGGCCCACCCCAAATGGAACCCGAAAGCAGTGACCTGCCTGGTACCGACATATTGTCCGGCGGCAACCGCATGACGGGGCCAGGCGCAGGGAAGAGTGGGATCGTAGCCACAGTGGTGCCGGGTGAAGCTGCACCAAGCGGCCCCCCCGCGGCGGGCGCAGCAACGGAAGATGTGAACACCGCGCCGGCGAGTGATTCGACGAATGGCACCACGGGCGCCACTGATCCGTCGGCAGCGACGACGCCCGGTGCAGCCGCACCCGCTGCAGGGGATGGGACGGCCGCTAATCCTCCGGCCACGGACGCAGCGACGAGCGACCCCACAAAGACGGACGGGACCACTCCGGCTACCAATCCGGCCGCGACGGACTCCGCAAAGACAGATGGAACGGCGCCGGCGGCCGATTCGAACAACCAGAAAGAATCCAGCAGCAAGAAGAAGGGGCTCAGGAAGCTCATTCCTTGGTAGTAGGGCGCGGCCCGTCTGGCCGCTGCGGAAAATCGGTCTAGGTACTTCAAGGGGTGCGACTTGGGTCGCACCCCTTGTCCTTTGGGACAGGTTGTAGATAAGAAACGCGCCATGTCTACTTCCGACACACGGCGCTTCGTGGCGATTGACGCCCTCTCGCCTGAATGCTCCAATACAGTTTGAATCTCCATCTGTGGTTGGTGTGGGTTGTTGGGAGGACGTTCGGTGGCCAAGATCCTGGTTGCGGACGATAACAGTAACATCCAGAAGATGGTGGGGCTGGCCCTGAAAGATCAGGGCATCGACGTTGTCGCCGTGGGCAACGGCGAAGCCGCCGTGCGCAAGATTTCCGATATTCATCCCGACCTGGTCCTCGCTGATGTCTTCATGCCGGTGCGGAATGGCTATGAAGTTTGCCGCTACGTCAAGGAAGATCCCGCGCTTTCGCACATTCCCGTGATTTTGCTGGTGGGCGCGTTTGATCCGCTGGATGAGCAGGAAGCCCAGCGCGTGGGCGCCGACGGCGTTTTGAAGAAGCCGTTTGTGCCGCCCGACCCGCTGATTTCGATGGTGAAGGCGGCGTTGACACGCGCGGGCATTTCGATTGGCCCTCAGCCTCACGTGGAGAAGACGCCAGAGCCCCCGCGGAAGAACGCTACGGCGTGGCTGAAGCCCGCTGCCGCGTTGAAGCCCGCAGGACTCACCGCGGGAAAGACGCCGGAGCCGGAAGAGGAGACCTCCGACGTACCCGAAGAGTTTCCGACGCAGCCGCAACAACTGAAGATCGCCGCCGGGCAAGGACCGGTGGCCTTTGGCAGCCTGATGGGCACGCACGACGCGGAAGAAGATGTAGCCGCTCAAACCACCGCACATTCCCCGCTGACGGATGATCGAAAATGGGGCGCGCACGGCGAAGAGGAAGAAGAGGAACACGAAGACGGAGACAATTCGCTGCACGCGCGTTGGCGCCCTGGTGGCCTGGATGAAGCCCTGCAAAAAGCGGCCGTTCCAAGTAACGACGCGGCGGACTGGCGCGATGAAGCATTCCATGGAAGCTCCCCGGCCACGAATATTTCTTCGCCGCCGTGGCAGACCGCCGGCGCGAAGTCACCCGCGACCGAATCGGTTGAGGCTGTTGCGGTCTCCACGCTCGAAGCCAAGCCTGCGGTTTCGCCGGTTCCCTTTTCCGGCGACGCCTGGGCCGCGGCGATGGCCGCCGGTGTCGAAGAGAAATTAGCACGCACTACGGAAGCGGTTGAGAAAGAACCCGAAGCAAAACCCGAACCCGAAGTGGTAGCTGAAACGCACAAGGAAGCGCAGCCCGCGAACAGTTGGTTCTCCGCATCCTCGACGCCTTGGGAGACGCAAGCGCGCAAGGCTTCCCAGCTTGCGGCCACTTGGGATGCACCCCCGGCGGAAACGCCCGTGGTGGAGGCAGCAGCTTCCCATCAAGAACTCGGCCAGGAAGTCGAGCCCGTTGTTCCGGAAGCCGCGCCGGAGCCGATAGTAGAATTGCCGAACGTTGCGCCTGCGGAAGAGATTCACACACCAGAAGCGGCGCCTGCGGCGGTGGAAACGCACGCAGCTCCAGTCGAGCACGAAGCCAAACCCGACGACACGCAAGAAGTACCCGTCTACAAAGCAGATGAGCCGCTCTGGAACGCTCCTGCACCTGTAGAAGAAGCGCCTGTGGCTGAGCCGCCCGTGGCAGAAGCGCCCACCTCTGCGGCAGCGCCTGCGCCAGAACCAAAACAGTCAGAAATCGAAGCCATGGTCGCGCGGGTCTTGGAGAGAATGAGTCCCGAGGTGATGCAAAAGGTCACGCACGAAATTCTGAAGCCGGTGATCGAAGCACTCGTCAAAGAAGAGCTGGACTCCCACAAGTCCTAGCTCGGCCGCCAGGCTGGCTTCCACTCCGCCGCAGATCTGCTCACAGAACTTCACTTGTAAACTGCATATTCGCAGTCGTCGCCGGTAGTGTCTCAGCGTGCGATTCAGAATGGCCGCAAGCTTTGCGACTGAATTGACGGCGCGGACTGCCTCCCCGTATATTCAGAGATTACCTTGCCGCAGCAAGCGCGCGCCTTGCGCCGTTGCGCGGGAAGACGAGGAGAAACCTGCAGAATGCCCCGAGAGATCGCCAAAGCGTACGAACCGAAGCAGATTGAGCCGCGCTGGGCGGAATTCTGGGTGAAGGAGGCGCTCTTCACCGCGAATCCCCAGGCGCCCGGGCCGGTTTTCTCCATCGTCATCCCGCCGCCGAATGTGACCGGAATGCTGCACATCGGCCACATGCTGGACCACACGGTAATCGACATCCTGACGCGCTGGCACCGCATGCGCGGCTACAACACGCTGTACCTGCCGGGAACGGACCACGCCGGAATCTCGACGCAGCGCGTAGTGGTCCGGCAGTTGACCCACCAGGGCATTCATTACCGCGACCTGGGCCGCGAGGAATTCATCAAGCGCGTGGGGCAGTGGAAGGAAGAGAGCGGCGGCACGATCCAGAAACAGATGAAGCAGATCGGCGAGTCGTGCGATTGGTCGCGGGAAAAGTTCACGCTGTCGCCGGAATTGTCTCGCGTGGTGCGGGAAGTATTCGTGCGCCTGTACGAAGACAAACTGATCTACCGCGACAAGCGCATGGTCAACTGGTGTCCCGGCTGCCGCACCGTCTTGAGCGACCTGGAAGTGATCCACGAAGAGAAGCAGGGGCATCTCTGGTACATCAAGTATCCCGTGGCGGGATCGCGGGAATTCCTGATTGTGGCCACCACGCGGCCAGAGACGATGCTTGGCGATACCGCCGTGGCCGTCCATCCGGAAGATGAACGCTACAACCGCCTGATCGGCAAAAACGTGCTGCTGCCGCTGATGAATCGCGAGATTCCCGTCATTGGCGATGAGATGGTGGACCGCGAGTTCGGCACCGGTGCGGTGAAGATCACCCCGGCGCACGACCCGAATGACTTCGAGGCCGGCAAGCGCCACAAGCTGCCGCAGATCGACGTCATGACCGACGACGCGCACATGAACGAAAACGCCGGTGCGTACGCGGGGCTGGAACGCTTCGCGGCGCGCAAAAAGATTGTCGAGGACCTGCAAGCACAAGGGCTGCTGGAGAAGATTACCGACCATATCAACGCCATTGGCCACTGCGAGCGCAGCCGCACCATCGTGGAGCCGCGAGTTTCCACGCAGTGGTTCTGCAGCATGAAACCGTTGGCAGAGCCGGCCATTGCAGCGGTCGAGCGCGGAGACGTTCAGATCATCCCGGATAATCGTCGCGAGGAATACTTCAACTGGATGCGCAACATCCGGGATTGGACGCTCTCTCGGCAACTGTGGTGGGGCCACCGGATTCCCGCGTGGTATTGCCAGGACTGCAGCGAAATTATCGTCGCGCGGAAGGAACCGGCGAAGTGCCCGAAGTGTAGCTCGACAAGGCTGGAGCAGGATCCGGATGTGCTGGACACGTGGTTCAGCTCGGCCCTGTGGCCCTTTTCGACGCTGGGCTGGCCAGAAAATACTCCCGATTTTCAGAAATATTATCCCACAAGCGTGCTGATCACCGCATACGACATCCTGTTTTTTTGGGTGGCGCGCATGATCATGATGGGGCTGCACTTCACCCGGCAAGTGCCCTTCCGCGCGGTGTACTTGCATTCTCTGGTGCGCACCGCCAGCGGCGAGAAAATGTCCAAATCGAAGGGCACGGGACTCGATCCCGTGGCGTTGAACGAACAGTACGGCACCGATGCCATGCGCTTCTGCCTGGCGTCCATGGCCGCACCGGGCACGGACATCGTGCTCTCGGACGACCGCTTGCTGGGCGCGCGCTCGTTCGCCAACAAGATATGGAATGCGGCGCGCTTCCTGTTCATGAACCTCGATAAGTTCGAGCAGCGCGGAACGTCGCTCGAGGAGCTGGCCGGGCCAGAAGTCCGCGCACAGGCGCCCTACGCCTTTGCCGGGCAGGTGCCGCTGGTGGATCGCTGGCTGTTTGCGCGCCTCGTAGGAACCGTGGAAACGGTGAACGCCGCGCTGGCGGAATACCGCTTCCATGAGGCGGCGCAGAGCGTCTACCAATTCTTCTGGGGAGATTTCTGCGACTGGTACATCGAGTGGGTGAAACCGGAATTACAGCATGCCGATCGCGCGCGCGCGATCGTAGCATGGAAGAATCTCTTCGCGGGTTTTGATGCGGCGCTGCGGCTCCTGCACCCGCTCATGCCGTTCCTGACCGAGGAGCTATGGCACCAGTTGCCGCAGAAGGCCGGGGCGAAGTCCATTGCGCTGGATCAATATCCGGAGGCGCGCGCGGCGTGGAAAAACGAGCAGGGCTTGCGCGAATACGGCTTGGTGCAAGAGGTGATCCAGGGCTTGCGCACCGTGCGCGCGGAAATGAAGCTCGATCCCAAGAAAAAAGTTGCGGCGGAGTTTTCCAGCGCCGATGCGGACGTGCGCGGAATCGTGGAGGCCAATCGCGAGGGCATCGTGCGGCTGGGATTGCTGACGGAATTGCGCGTAACCGCGGAGAAGCTGCGCGAAGGCAGCGGCGGAATGCGCTCCACAGCCCAGTTTGATCTACAAATTCCCTACCCGGCCGAAACGACCGATGCAGGCACGGAAATAGCGCGGCTGAAGAAAGAAATGGAAGGCCTGCAGAAGGCCATCGCGTCCAAGGAAAATCAGCTCGGCAATGAGACATTCCGGAGCCGCGCCCCGCAGAATATCATTCACCAAATGGAGCAAGCGCTTGCGGGCCAGCGCATCGAATTGCAGAAAATGACTGACCGCCTCAAGCAGTTGCGGGACAGCTAGTGTTGTGTCCCGAAGATAATGTGAAGATGTCCAGAGTCTTCAGGGGCTAAAGCCCAATTCATTTTGCAGGCTTTATGTCAGGGCTGAAGCCCTGACCCCCTAAAGAGCAGTGCAAGGAACTTGTGGGACACAACACTAGAAGCTGCCTCAAAAATGGTTTTCGCGAGGGCACGGCTTCACAGGCTGGGGAAAAAGTCTTTTCTTTGGGAGGCCGGGGCTTCAGCCCCGGCGTAAAGTCTCCAAACCGATTGGGCTTTAGCCCCTGAAGAAAGTCTGACATGGACTCTAGCAGGCTGCGGAAAAAGTGCCCTGCAGTGCAACGGAGCGCGGTGTGAGATCGTCTAAGCAGGCATGCGCGGACACGACGAACAACAAGAGAGCATGTACAGCTACATTTCCCCGGAGAAGCGAGTGCCATCCGATCATCCGTTACGGCGGCTGCGGGGAATGGTGGACGTGGCGTTGAAGGAGATGTCGCCGCAGTTTGCGGAGTTGTACTCGCACTACGGGCGGCCATCGATAGCACCGGAGAAGCTGTTGCGGGCGCTGCTGCTGCAGGTGCTCTACAGCGTGCGCAGCGAGCGGCTGCTGATGGAGCAGCTGAGCTATAACCTGCTGTTCCGCTGGTTCGTGGGGTTGAGCATGGACGACGCGGTTTGGGACGTGACGGTGTTCACCAAGAACCGGGAGCGGCTGCTGGAAGGAGAGATCGCCGAAGCCTTTTTCGAGCAGGTGCTGGCGCAGGCGCGGGCGAAGGAGTTGTTGTCGGACGAGCACTTCACGGTGGACGGGACGCTGATTCAGGCCTGGGCGGGACAGAAGAGTTTTCGGGCGAAGAAGAAAGAATCGAAGCGCGACATTCCGCCGGAGGATCCGGGGAATGCGACGGTGGATTTTCATGGGGAGAAGCGGAGCAACGACACTCACCAATCGACGACGGACCGACAGGCACGGCTGTACAAGAAGAGCGCGGGGAGCGAGGCGAAGCTGAGCTATCTGGGACACGTGCTGGCGGAGAATCGCAATGGGCTGGTCCTTCAGACGCAAGTGACGATGGCGACGGGAACGGCGGAACGGGAAGCGGCGCTGGAGATGCTCGAAGCGCGGACCGGCAGGCGACGGGTGACGGTGGGAGGGGACAAAGGATATGACGTGCACGAGTTCGTGGCCGATGTACGCGATCTGGGGGTAACGCCGCACGTGGCGCAGAGCCACCGCAACCGGCGGAGCGCGATCGATGGGCGCACGACGCGGCATGTGGGTTACGAGATCAGTCAAAGGAAACGCAAGCGGGTGGAAGAAGTGTTTGGATGGCTGAAGACAATCGGGTTGCTGCGGCAGACGCGCTACCGGGGAAGAGAGCGGGTGGGCTGGATGTTTACGTTCGCCACGGCGGTCTACAATCTGGTGCGCATCCGGAACCTGACGGCGGAGGCTGCCTAAGCCGTCCCACTGGGCGAGAAAATGAGCCGATCCGCACCGCTGCGGGGCCCAACAACTCTCCCGAGTAGAGAAAAAACAAGAAGAAAAACCATGATTCACTCAACTAAAAGGCAAAAACTAACTCATGCGGAGCTTTTTTCCGCAGCCTGCTAGA
>Ga0181524_10003403_pt1 | contig 15445 bp, 10 predicted proteins | sample PEATcosm2014_Bin_34_FD_119761 | JGI IMG/M metagenome (GOLD analysis project Ga0181524, IMG submission 119761) | Peatland microbial communities from MTU Mesocosm Facility, Houghton, MI, USA - PEATcosm2014_Bin05_60_metaG | ecosystem: Environmental > Terrestrial > Soil > Wetlands > Peat | place...
CGGCCATTGGCCGTACATATTGCCCAGGAGAGGCACGATGGCGAATCCAGGCTCCAAACCGCGTCGCGCTCGCGCCCAGCGTCTCGAGACACGGGTGACGCCGGAGCAGAAGACGCTCATCGAGCGCGACGGGGCTAAAGGAGCGGTTCAGCTCAATCGGGCGCGATGAGCGGCAGGCTGGGAAGATAGCTGCAATAACGCTTCGCGTCGCGCGTCAGCAACCGATATCCGGCGAGCGCGGCACGGGCGCCGAAAAGGAAGTCCGGGCAGACAGACAAGCCATTTAAGTTACCAGTACATTAACTAAATTCATTTCCTTGTCGGCTGACGACAAGGTCATCGTTAGCCGCGATCGAACGAAGGTCGCCCCGAGGGCGATCTTTGACCCAATATCGCGTTGTCAATTCGCCAGAACCCGGGCACAAGATACGTATTGTTTCATGCGGGTTATCATATACCATCCTGAAACGTCATGATGACGTTCTATCCTCTTCCGGTAGGAATGATTCCGGTCACCGGGACCGACTTCTATCCCAGCGGAAGAGAACCTTCGCCGTGACCTCGATCGTCGTGGGGCAAACGCCAGCCCAAATCGCCGCTCTTTCTCTGTCGACCGTCGCCAAGTTCGCGTCGACGGACATCGCGGCGCTGAGCGCGCCGCAAGTCGCCGCGCTTTCCAGCGCCGAGCTTGACGCCCTCAGCGCATCCGCCGTCCGGGCGTTCAGCGCCCCGCAGATCAGCGCCATCACCGCCGGCGCCTTGTCCGGCCTTTCGCCGACCGCGCTGCAGAGCTTCACCGCCGCCGAAACCTCGGAGTTTTCAGCGTCGCAACTCGCCGCCCTCTCGGCTTCGCAAATCGCTTCGCTGGGAACAGTCGAGATCGGCGGACTCACCGCCACCCAGGTCAAGGCGATGTCGACCGCTCAGATCGCCGCGATCTCCACGACCGCGATCTCCGCTCTGACCGGTTCGGCCGCGGCCGCGCTGTCGCAGGCGCAGGTCCTTGCGCTGTCCGACTCGCAAATCAACGGCGTCAGCAAAGCCGCCCTGCCCAGCCTGAACGTCGCCTACCTCGCCGCTTCGCAGATCGGCGGCCTCAGCGTCACGACCGTCGCCGCCCTAACGGCCGCGCAGCTCAACAGCCTGTCGGCGTCGCAGATCGGCTCGCTCTCCACGTCGCAGGTCGCGGCAATGACGGCGGCCGAAGCGGGCGCCCTCTCGACCGGCGACATCCAGGCGATGTCCAACGCCCAGGTCGGCTCGCTCTCCGCGGCGGCGCTGAACGCGCTGTCGTCGACGCAGATGCACGCGCTGTCCTCGGCGCAGATCGGCGCGCTGTCGACTAACCAGATCGCTGGCATGTCCTCGACGGCGTTGAACAAGCTTTCGGCGTCGCAGGTCGGCGGTTTCTCGCCGGCCCAGGCGCAGGCGCTGACGTCGGCCCAGCTCAACGCGATGAGCGAGACGAACCTCAACGCCCTCAATGCTTCAGCGTTCACCTCGGCGCAGATCGCGGGCCTCTCCGCCGCGACGGTGTCGAACCTGTCGAGCGCGCAGGTCGGCGAGCTTTCAGCCAGCCAGATCGGCGCGCTCTCGGTCGCGCAGACTGTCGGGTTCACCGCCGCGCAGGTCGGCTCGATGTCGCAGAACCAGATTCAGGCGCTGGACGTCAACGGCCTCAACAACGCCGCGCTCGGGTCGCTCAACGTGACGAAGCTTAGCCGAGCGCAGACGGCCGGCTTGACGGGGAGAACCATCGGCGATCTCACGAGCGCGCAGTTCTCCGCCGCCGTCGCGCCGAATGTCGGCTCCCTGTCCTCCAGTCAGCTCGCCGGCGTTACGGCCTCGCAGATCCAGTCGTTGACGTCCGCGCAGCTCGGCTCGCTTTCAGCTTCGCAAATCGGCGGTCTGACGATCGTGCAGCTCAATGGCCTGTCGGCCTCGCAGATCGGCTCGCTCTCGCAGGCCCAGATGCAGGGGCTCACCGCCGCGCAGCTCAACGGCATGTCGAAGGCCAACTTGCAGGCGGTCAATGTCGCGAACCTGACGAACGCGCAGATCAGCGGCCTCAATTCCGCGCTCGCCAACCTCAGCGCCTCGCAGATCGGCTCGCTTTCGAGCAGCCAGATGTCGTCGCTGACGGCGGCGCAGGTCGGCATGCTCAGCGCCGCCGAGGTCGCCGCGCTGTCGACCTCGCAGGTCGCCGGGCTCTCGACCGCCCAGGTCGCGGGCATCAGCCGGACGCAGGCTGGCGCGCTGACCGCGAACGACGTCAAGGCGATGTCGAACGCACAGGTCTCCGCGATCACCCAGTCCGCGATAGCCGGACTCTCGACCTCGGCGATCGCGGCGCTTTCGACCGGGCAGATCGGTTCGCTCGGAACGACGCAGCTCTCGGGCCTCGCCGCCTCTCAGTGGCAGGCGATGAGCGCGACCCAGATCGGCGCGCTCTCGACGGCGCAGATCGGCGGGCTGTCGTCCAGCGCGCTGAATGACTTGTCGACTGCGCAAGTCGGCTCGCTGACGCAGAGCCAAGTGGAGGCGCTCAGCAACACGCAGATCGCCGGACTTTCGAAGACCAACCTCGACGCGCTCAACGTCGCCATGCTCTCGACCGCCCAGGCCGCCGGAATGTCGGCGGCGACGAAGGCGAACCTCACCTCCGCGCAGGTCGCGGCGCTGGCGGGCGCAACCAACCCGGTCGCCGCCGACGTTTCGAAACTCGAAAGCAACGGATCGTTGAGCTACAACGCGATGCTGACGATCCTCGACGACGCCGCCAGCAACGGCATGACGGCGGCCAAGTTCGAGGAGTTGCAGTCGCTCGTCTCCGAACTGAACGTCACCGGCGGCATTTCCACCTCGGCCTATGTGCAGCAGATCGCCGCCGACGTCGTCGACGGCAATTCGGCCAACGCATACTGGAACGGCGGCTCGTCGAGCGCGACGCCATTGGGCGATCTCAGCGCCGCGTCGAGCCAAACGCAGGCCGACGAACTGATCGGCAAGTGGTTCCTGGGAACCGATCTGCCCAGCGCCAACGTGAGTTCCGTCGGCGGCGAAAACATCGCGAGCGCCTACGAAGCGACGACATTGCCCCTGTTCGGCGCTAACGGCCCCTCCTACACGGATGTGAACCAGGGCAACGTCGGCGACTGCTATTTTCTGTCCTCGCTCGCCGAGGTGGCGATGCAGAATCCTTCCGAAATCAAGTCGATGATCCAGTCGAACGGCAACGGCGCGTACTCGGTGGAATTCGACGTCGCCGGCAAGGCCGACTATGTCACCGTCAACAACGAATTGCCGGTCATGAGCGGTGGGAGCCAATGGGCTAACGGCTCGAAGCTGGAATTCGCCAACAGCACGACCTCCTCATGGGTCCCGTTGGTCGAGAAGGCCTATGCCGAACTCATGGAGCAAACCGACGTGACGCCCGGCGCCGCACTCGGCGTCAACGGCGATTCCTATGCCGATATCGCCGGCGGCGGGGGCCAGGCGCTGACCGAACTCACCGGCCAATCGTACAACACCTATGGCGTCGCGGCCGGCGAATCCTCGACATCCCTTTCGTCCATGCTCGCCACGCTGCAAAGCCGCTTGGCCGCCGGCCAGGAGGTCATCATGGGGACCAGCGATCAGGCGGTCAGCGGAAACCTCGTCGCCGCGCACATGTTCGAGGTCACGGGCGTGAACGCCGCCACCGGCGCCGTCACCCTGCAAAATCCGTGGAACGAAGCGGTCGCCAGCGCCAGCAGCATGGCGATGTCGTTCACCGAATCGATCGCCGCCCTCGCCGCCGACAACGCGACCTTCTACGCGACCACGGGTCAGCCGACGATCGCATGAGGCTGCGAACCGGCCGCTAACTCGCAGCCGCGCGACGCCACGCGGCGATGGCGGCCAAGGCCCGTTCGGGCCGTTCCGTCAGTGGCTCAAGCCGGCCGAGACGGACCGCGCCGGTATTGCCGTCCAGAGACAGGAAATCGCCCTCGTTCACCAGCGCGTCGCCGATCCGGCACTGGCGATGGGGAAGATCGATCTCCAACCCCGGGCAGGCGACGAGGCAAACCTTGCCGAGCTGGCGCGCCACGACCGCCGCATGGGACGTGCGCCCGCCGGTCGCCGTGAGAATCCCGGCCGCCAGCGCCATGCCTTCGATATCGGTCGTCACCGTCTCCTGGCGCACCAGGATCGCGGGCGCGCCCGCTTCGGACGCGCGCTTGACCGCCTCGGGATCGAGTGCGACGGCGCCGCTCGCCACGCCGATGCTCGCCACCTCGGCCGTCGCCAGAGGCGGGGTCCCGGCCTCCGGGAAGCTGGTGCGCACCACGGCGTCCAACTTGATTCCGTCCAGCAGCGCGAGCGCCTTCGCAGGCGTCAGCAGCCCCTCCTCGACCATATCGACGGCGATCGTCAGCGCGGCCCAGTCGGTGCGCTTGGCGCGCCTCGTCTGCAACAAGAACAAGACGCCGGACTGAACCGTGAACTCGAAATCCTGCGCGTCGCCCGCCATCGCCTCCAACTGCCGGCAAACGTCGTTCAGCAGCGCCCAGACGTGGGGCAGGGCGGTGCGCAGTCGTTCGTTGTCGTTCAGACGCTGGCGCCCGGCCACGACGTCCTCGCCCTGTCCGTTGAACTGGAAATCGAAATAAAGCTCGCGCGCGCCGGTGGCGGGATTGCGGGTGAAGCCGACGCCGGCGCCGGACGCGCCCCCCGCGTTGCCATAGACCATGGTCTGCACGGTCACCGCCGTGCCGGCGTCGTCGCTGATGGCGTTCAATCGCCGATAGCTCGCCGCTTTGGGCGCGTCCCACGAGCGGAACACCGCCGCGGCGGCGGCGGCGAGCTGGTCGCGAGGATCGGCGGGAAACGCGACGCCGCTCAATTCCTTGTAGCAATCGAGCATCGCCGCCGTCAGGGCGCGAAGCTCGCGATGGTCGAGCTCCCGATCGCTTTCCACGTCGGCCTGCTTCAGCGCCGCGGCCACCAGCGCGTCGAACGGCGCCGTCGGCAGGCCGGCCACGACTTCCGCGTAGCCTTGCAGCAGCCGGCGATAGCTGTCCCAGGCCAGCCGCGGATTGCCGGTCGATCGGATCAGCCCTTCGACCGTCTCGGCGTTCAATCCGACATCCAGGACAGTTTCCATCATCCCCGGCATCGAGACCGCCGCGCCCGAGCGCACCGACACCAGCAGCGGGCGGCGCGTCCCTCCGAACGTCAGTCCGGTGACGGCCTCCAGCTTGGCTATGCCTTCGCCAAGCGTGCGGCGCAGGGCGGCTTCGCGCCCCGGTTCGGCGCGCCGGCGCCACGTCGTGGGCAGCACGAAAGCGGGGGGAACGGGAAGGCCGATCTGCGCCATGCGCATGAGATTCCAGGCCTTGGCGCCCACTTCCTCGACGCCGCCCTCGGCCGGCGCGACGCCGCGCAGAATGGGGTAGAAATCAGCCATTGATCACGTCGCTGAGGATGTGTTCGTGCAGAATCAGGCTGGCGTGCTTGAGCGCGTCCGAGGCCCCCTCCAGCCGGCTGCCGATCGCCGTGAAGAGATGCAGCGCCCGGAAGTCCTGCGAGTGCTGGACCGCGCTCGCGGTGAGCGCGCGCTCGGCGTCGTCGGCCTGATGCTCGAGGGCGGCGATGCGATCGATCGCGGTCAGGAAGTCCTCCGTCTCCTCGCGGCTGGCGCCCCGGCCGATTTGCGCGCCGTGGCCTAACGCCTTGATCCATTGTTGCGACGCCTCGACGAGCAAGTCAGCCAAGTTTTGCAACGCGGCCAAGGGCTTGCCTTGGAGCAAGTCCAGCTTGAGGAAGAACACCGCGTCCTCGAGCGCGTCCGCCGCGTCGTCCGCCGCTTCCAACAAGGGGCGGAACACGGCGTAATCGGGACGGCGCAACACGGCGTCGCGCGTCGCCGAAACCAGTTGATCCGCGTCGTGCTCATAGCGGCGCGCACGCCGGGCGCGTTTCTCGGCGCCGGCCTGCTCCAGCTGCAGCCCGTCGCGCACCAGACCGGCGATTTCGAAGATCAGTCCGGCATGATCGGCCGCCAGACCCAGGAGCTGTCGTTCCTCGTTGGTGAAATGCGTCGCCAGCGCGACCCGGATGCGATCGCGGATCAATCCTTGCGACTGGGTGGCAAGCAGCCCCTCCGCTGCGGTCTTGAACACGAAGCGCATGAATTCGAGCGTCTCGGCGTCGCCGAGCACGTCGCACAAGCGATCGCCGAAATGCATCGAGGAGCCCGCGGCGGCCTCGATCGCCTCGTTCACCAGCCGGGCGCCGCCAAGCTCCAAAAAGCCGCGATGCCCGACCTCCGCCTGCGCCGCCCAGGCCAAGAGCGCGATGCGATCCGGGCCGCGCAAAAACCCGCGCAACTGCTTGCGCGCGCGATTCCAGTCGATCAGGAAAACGAGGCGCGAACCGAGAAATTCGAGATAGGCGCCGCAGGCGGCGGCGTCGGCGGCGTCGTAGCGGCCCGTCGCGAGATAAAAGGGCTCGCCGGCGGCAAGGGCGTCGGTGCGATTGCTCTCCCACTTCACCGCATGGGCTTTCAGCATGTCCTGAAAGAAGGCGAGCCGTTCGGGGTGGATGTCCGTGTAAGTGACGCTGACGGAAAGCGCCTTCACGTGGATGACGATGACATGCGCGTCCGTCATGCCGATGTCGTTCTGGATGACGAGCCGGCCGCCCGCCCGCGTCGCGGTGGTCCCCAGCCCCGGGTGAGTGAATTTCAACCTCGCGGTGCGATTGAGACCGGCCATGAACGCCGAGACCCATGCGCGGTCGCCCTGCGCTAAATTGTATGCGGCCGCGCCCTCGATTGTCTCTTCGGCCAGCGCCGCCTGCGTGACGTTGAGGCGTTTGTGCAGGTCCATCACCAGCTGGTGCAGGCTGTCCTCGCGGTCGTGGCCGGCCTGGGTGATCGCGGAGATCGCGCCGGGCGCGAGCAGATCGTCGTCCGCCTTGGGCAAGGCCGCCAGCAATCGCTCCAGCCGCGGCTTGACGCCCTCCGTCTTGGCGGCGAGCACGGGCGCCGCCATCACACGCATGTCGTCCGCCAGGCGCACGAGAATCCGCGCCGCGCCGGGCACGTGGCAGGAATCTCCGACCATGCGCGCTCCCGGCGCCGCGGCGTCGAGTTCGACGTCGTCGATGCCGCAGGCGATGCGCTCGTGCCTGAGCGTGGCCGCCGGCTGCTCGGGATTCCCGGCATGAGCCGACGCCATTTGCAGCAACGAAAAGATGTATTTCACCCTATCGTTGGCTGCGAGCGCCGCATTCAAGGCCGCCGCGGGCTGCAAACCTTTCTCGCCGATCGCAGCGAGAATCCGCGTCTTCATGACCTCTCCTCGCGATTGCTGCAGCCAACCTTGCCCAATCTGGCCCGACGCCGGGTTGACGAGCGTCAATGATGCGCCGATCGGCGCCGCGGTCAGCCGAGGCTTGGCGGGGGCGCTCCGCTTCGCCGGGAGGACGGGACGCCCCCGCGAAAGGCGACGCGCGAAGCAGGATGGCGGCGGACGCAGTCTCGCCAAACCGGTCTCCACTGGGATTCTCCCTGCTATCAGGGAGAATATCAGGGAGATGGAGGGATTTTAGGACGCCTTTTTGCCTTCTGACGCCCAAAATCGTCGAGAACGCCGAGGGTTTCGTCGAAATCTCCCGTATTACCGAACAGGGAGAATTATTCCCACATCAGGGAGCGGACATCGCCCCATCAGCGAGCGCCCCGTAAGTCTGCGCCCTATTCTCCGGACCCTACGCGGTCTCCGTCCGCATGGCCGGTATATAGAGCGTAGGACTATTGCAATGGTGCGCCGCTCATTGTTGGGATGAGCTCGGGGCGAACCTCGAAGGATGGGTCGCGGAAATGGCACTTCGGTTCGTAAACAAGAAGCGAACGGCGGGCGAGCGGGCGGGCATGGACCGCCCGACAATCTTGGAGGCCGCACTCTCACTATGGCTCAAGGATGGTCCCACGGGTTGCAGCATTCGTGCAATCGCAGCGGACCTCGGAGTTAGCCCCACAACCATTCACTCGCATTTCAAAGGAGGCGTCGATGAGCTGAGGGAGGAACTCGCGCGGGCCGCACTCGAAGAGCAGGCCCCGCCGTATAAACCGGGTCAGGATCCAAAGGACTATCTTCGACGGTTGTTCCGCTCTCTCCTCGCGTCCTGTCGCCAAAAGCCTCACCTCGGCGATCTCATTTTGAGAGGCCTCACGAAGGACCCGCTGTTCAATCCGATTTTCGCTGAGCGGCTGTGCGCGACCGTCGCCGCGATTGCCGAGAAACAGCCCCTTGCGTCAACGCTCCAAATCGCTCTTTGTCGACTCGCCGGCATGATAATCATCGAGACCTCCGACTGGGCATTTCTCGAGCCAGAGGCCGCTAAGGAACAACTCAAAGGCCTCATCTCCGCGTTGCCCGGCGCCCAATTCCCGACTTTGAAGGGCGCGGGCCCGAAGCTCGCGGCGACCGCTGACGCTCGCAGCAGGGCGGGATATGCGGAGAAGATGGGGTATGCGACGGCCGACGCGCTGATTTACGAACTCCAAAAAGGAGGAAAATAAGAGCGTTGGCGTTTTTGAAATTATAGATCGGATTACACAAATAGTGCGGTGCTCTATTTAAAGTCCCAATTCTGGGATCCGTAAACCCCTCGCCTTTAGGCGACCGGGATGCGACGCTGCGGTTATGCAAGACGCGAAGCCTGGAAGCCACACGATCTGGGACTGCAAGTATCACGTTGTGTGGATTACGAAATATCGGTTCCCTGTGTTGGGCGGGGACGTAGGGAAGAGGGCGCGAGAGCTGTTGCGTGAGATCGCTCAGGCCCATGAGATGATCATCTACGCCGGGTCGATCGATCGCGACCACGTGCACATGCTGATCGGGATACCGCCACATCTGTCGGTGTCGCGGGCGGTCCAATACCTCAAGGGGAAGAGTTCGCACAAACTCCTGTCGGAATATCAATCGCTTCGGAAACGCTACTGGGGCCAGCACCTATGGGGTCGGGGCTATTGGGTCGCTACGAGTGGGAACGTCACTGACGAGGTATGGCAAAAGTACATCGAGGATCAGAAGCCGGAGGTTCCGGATGATCACTTCAACGTCGTATAGCCAGTCGGCCCTTGTGGCCGACCGAATCCGGCTTTAAGCCGTAACCCGAAGCCACCGCCTTTAGGCGGTGGAGTGTTCACATTGGCTCATGGCATATCGGAGCCGCCGTCTGCGTTGGACCGTGGACGGCGCGCCGCACCCTCAAAAAAGCTCTCTCGATCGAGCCGCCTGGCGCTGACAATTGGCAGACGGCCGTCACGCGCGCGGACACGAGGGACCACACCTAAAACTCAAAATAACCTAACGTGCATCACCCCGTTTGCGCTGACAGCGCCAATCTGAATACTCCGCGGAATATTCTAACGCGGAGATCAAACATGAAGGGCTCAACCATAGAGCATGCGATCGGCGCTGACGCCCGTCGTCGCGTGCATGCGATGTTCGAAGACAGCAACCGCCTCGGACGTTTCGCCCACGAGTCTACAATTTCACATTTCGGTTGGTCCTCGCGCCCGCTTTCGCGCACGATGGGATTTCGTCATCCGCCGGTCCCCATGCCCGCACGCTCCAGCTCTGGGAGGGCCGACCAATGCCGATAATTATAAAGAGAGGATCTGGATCTCGTCCCGATCTTCCCCGCTCAATCAACACGCCCGACGCCGCGCCCGACCGCATCGGCGATCGAACGCCGAACACAGGCCGCCAATTCCCGTCGCGCGAAGGCGAAGCGATTGCGAGCGGTCGGACTAAGGGAGGGACCGACGATCGAAAACAATCGGACAGCTTGCGGCCCGCAACCTCCGCAGGTGCGCCCACGTCAGAGGAAGTCCCTCGCAAAGTCGGCGACAAGAGTCCGCCGATAGAACATCAGTTCAAAAAGGGCGCCAGCGGCAACCCGTCCGGTCGCCCTCGAAGATCAACGAGTTTTATGGCTGATCTCGCCGAGGTTCTTCGTGAGGTCGTCTATATTCAGGAAAACGGACGGACGAAGGCCGTCTCCAAGCAAAAAGGGATGATCAAGCGCTTCGCGGGAAAAGGGCTAAACGGCGACGACCGCGCCTTCGGCCGCTTAATCCCGTTCATGGTCGCGCTTGACCGACCGGACCAAGCAGGCGCGGGCGTAGACGCGCTTACCCCCGCCGAGCGGAAAATCCTCAAGCAAAACGCTCGGCAGCTTCTCCAAGACCTTTTGAAGGAGGAGGGCCATGACTGAAGCCGAACTCTTTCTCTTTGCCTTGCGGACGAATTTCAAGGCCTTCGTGCAATACGTGTTCGGCGTTCTCAACCCAGGCCAAGAGTTCGAGGACAATTGGCACATTGACTACCTTTGCTGGTGGGCGATGGAGATCATGGCCGGCCGGAAGAACCGAAGCGCGATCGTCGCCGCTCCGAGAACGCTCAAGTCGCTGCTTTTTTCGGTTGCGCTTCCAACTTTCATGCTCGGGCATAATCCCGGCGCCAGATTCTTTTGCGTTAGCCACAACGGCCCGGTCGCCGACCAATTCAATTCGGATCGTCGCAAGGTAATAATGTCGAAACGCTTTATGGAGGCGTTCCCGCCCACGAGGCTTAGCCCGACGAAGAATACGGAGTCGTTTTTCGAGACGACCGCCGGTGGCTCGTGCCGAGCGGCGACGCCAGGGCGCGGCGTCACGGGCCTTGGCGCAGATGTCTTGCTTGTCGATGACATCGTCAATGCGGGGGACGCGAACAACATCGCGCTGCACCAGGAGCGCGTCGACTGGTTGCAGACATCGTTTTTCACTCGGACGAACAGACCCAATGACGCAATCCACATCATCATCGGTCAGCGACTCAACTACTACGACCCGATCGGCGCGCTTCTGGCGACCGGGGAGTACGAAAGCGCAGTGATTCCGGCGATCGCCCAGAAGGACGAGATCTACGAATACGGAGACGTCCGGGCCGAACGCCCAGCCGGCAACATCCTCCACGAGCGAATGCTCAGCGAGCAAGAGCTCGCGCGGCGCCGAGTGGCGATGGGCTCGCTCGCCTTCAAGGCTCAATACCTGCTTGATCCCGAGCCGGAGGGCGGCGGCGCTCTGAAATGGTCGTGGTTCAAGATCTACGACCAACGTCCGAGAAACATGTATATTTTCCAAAGTTGGGATACCGCGCGCACGCCGAATGGCGGCGACTACACCGTTTGCATGACGATCGGCTATCGGAATGAGCAATACTTCATTCTTGATGTTTATCGTCAGCAGCTGGACTTCGAGCAAGTCGTAAACGTCATGCGGCACAAAATCAGGTCCGAGAAGCCCCATGGCGTCATCATCGACGCCTCGGATGGTGCGGGCTATGGGATTTACAGAACGCTCGTCGCCAGTGGCGGTTTCGATAACATCGTTCCCTTTGAATCCAACAAATCGAAGGAGGACCGGATCTATTCGATCACTCCCATTCTGGAAGGCGGTGACGTCTTCATTCCGAAGGGCGCCGCCTTCATTCTGGCTTTTCGAGCCGAATACATCACATTTCCGAGCCGCTCCGAACACGACGATCAGCTGGACGCGCTTTCGCAGTTCCTCATCAACGTTCGCGGCCTCGTTCGCGGCGCGGGAGGCGATATGCCTCGCAAATATCTCAACATGCCTCAATTCCGGGCTTCGGGCTTTTAGTTTCCCGACCACGCCATTTCGCTATTGCAACCGAGGAGCCACGCCATGTCGCGCGACAGAATCGACCCTTTGCTCAGCCAACGCTCGCTGAGGGAACAATTGAAGGGTCGAAGTCGGACCCGTCGCAAAGGGCTCGAGCGTTTGGCTGCCCCGGGCGCTGCGCCGCGCGGTCTCCGCAATGACCGGCTCCCGACACTGGAGATTTCTTACGTACCGATAAACGAGTTGCGCTCTCCCGCGCGAAGGCTTCGCGATCGCGATCCCGCCCACGTCAGAGAGGTCGCGGCCTCGATCAGCGCCCTGGGCTTCATTAGCCCGCTCCTCGTAGGCAAAGACAATGAGATCCTCGATGGGGAGGTGCGAAAGGAGGCGGGCGACCTATTGGGCATGGATTGCCTTCCTTGTGTGCGGATCGGGCACCTCAATGATGTCGAGCAGCGGCTCGCGCGGCTCGCCGTCAACCGCCTTGGCGAAAAAGGCCAATGGAATCTCGACGAGCTCAAGATCGAGTTTGAAGAGCTCATCCTTCTCGATGCGCCGATCGAAATTTCCGGGTTCTCGCTGGACGAAATCGACCACGTCACAATCGGCGAGGAATTGAACGTCACCGAGCAGGGACCCCTTGCCCCCGAGGTCGATCTTCCTGCCGTCGCGCGCGTGGGGGATACCTTTGTGCTTGGTCCCCACCGAGTGGTCTGCGGGGACGCGGTTGACCCGCTGACATATGAAATGCTGATGCCTGACGATCTTCCGGTTCAGATCGTTCTGACTGACGAACCGTATAACGTTCCGATCGCCGGCCACGTCACCGGCGGAGCCCATCGTGAGTTCCAGATGGCTTCCGGCGAGATGACCGAAGAGGAATTCCTAGCCTTCAACGTCGCATGGATCGGGGCCGTGACGCCCTACCTCTGCAACGGCGGCGTCTTCGGCACTTTTATCGACTGGCGCCACTTGGGCGCGGTATCCGCTGCCGCCCTTCAAACCGGCCTCACGCCGCTCAACTTGGTGGTCTGGTCGAAGACCAACGCGGGGATGGGCAGCCTGTACCGATCCCAGCACGAACTCCTTCCCCTGTCGATCAAGGGCGGGGCCCCTTTTGTCAACAATGTCGGTCTTGGCAGGAACGGGCGCTGGCGCTCGAATGTTTGGGTGTATCCCGGCGCCTCCTCACTGGGCTCCGATGCCCGCCGTGGACTGGTAGACCACCCGACCGTCAAACCCGTCGCCATGCTCGAGGACGCGCTGCTCGACCTCACCAATCGTGGCGATATTGTCATGGACCCCTTCCTCGGCTCGGGTTCGACTTTGATCGCGGCCGAACGCACCGGGCGGGTATGCCGTGGCGCCGAGATCGATCCTCTCTATGTCGACGTTATCATCCGTCGATATGGGGCCGCTACCGGGTCTCACGCTGTCCTGGAGGAGACCGGGGAGAGGTTCCAGGAGCTCGTCGCGCGGCGTTCGACGGAAAGCGCGACCGCGCATGGTCATACGGAACCAGGCTCGAATGCTGACGGCGTATCGACGGCATCTGATGCCTCCGCCAATTCCAAAGGGCGTCTGGTCATCAGGAATTCCCCGCGACCAAAGCCCACACAGTGGGCGCCAGCCCGATGAACGAGGCCTCGTGTCATCTCGTTTCAAACGAGCGACGGTAGACCTCGGCAACCAAAACGGTTGCTGTTCTTTCGCCCATGGCGCCAAGCGTCGACAGGCGTCGAACTTTCTTCGCGTTCGAGAAGCGACCTGTGTTGTCGCCGAGGGCGTCCTTTCTTTCGGCCTCGACCTCCGCTTCGGCAGCGCATGCGGCAGCCGCCAGCGCAAGCGCCATTGCTTCGACTTCATTCAGCCGTGTCGCAAAGCGCGCCGGCGCGACGCCGCCCCTCCAGCCCTCCCATGTCAGCCGCCAGCAAGGCGCGGGCGCTTTGTCGGTCGTGACGTCGCCGATCAGCGCCGTGGCGTCGGCTTTGCCATCCTTATAGGAGACGAACTCCAGGCTATCCTGCCCTTGAATTCCTTGGACGGAATGTTGGGCGTCGAAGTCAGAACTTGCTCTTTCGCACATGCGCGAACCGCATCCGTATTGAGCGGGGGCCGATGCACGTACAGCGAATCGGATTTGAGCGCACGGACCGCGTCATCTGCGAAGGCCTTGAAATTCGGGTCAAGGACTACAGCTCGCCAAGGTCGCGCGCCTGCCTCAAAGAAAGATTGATTTCCTGTTGCGTCAGCTTGCGGCCACGGCCCTTTTCTAACCACGCGATGATCGCCAGTTCGTCCTTGCTGAGGGCTAGCTTCCTTAGCAGGGCCATGGTCGTTTCCGTACTGAGTTGAGACTTCATTGTCTATCTTCTCTGCGACGGGCCAGGCGGCTTCCCGCCTTTTGCCTCAAGCACCGTTCGCTCCTTTCAAGACCCTAGTCAAGAAGGTCAGATATCCAGCGCCCAAGAAATATTTCATTCTGTCCTTGAAGGCGGGATATCACGGATTTCAAATCCTGTTCTGACTCTGCCTGATCATCTTCTGTTGAAACCGGTCTGAAGAGCCGGCGAGGTTGTCGCAGGGCTGTTCAGTTCTCTGACCTTTGATGGCAGTTTTGGGATTCCCGAATCGGCTGAAATTTGAATCTAGCGGCTTCTGTGAGGTCCGCAGCGCGAAATTGCGCGCGCTGCGGGAGCGGACCTCGTTGAAGCCGGATTGAACGAAGGCGCGGGGAGGTTCGCGCTGACGCCGCTATGGGTTTTGTGTTGGGCGGCTTGGGATTGTCGTCGCTTTGGCTTGCAGCCATGCGAGGCGAGCATGAACGTTTTGACGAGCGGTCGGAAGCAAATCGGGGTTCGCTCGCTCAGGGAGGGCGCGCCAATGTTGTGGGATGCGGGCCGCGACGCCGTGAGGGCGCAAATCGCTTCGACGGCCTGCAATTGGCGGCGCGATGGGATAGACGCGAAGCGAGATTGTTGGCGGGATCGTCATGGTCGCGCTCATGAAGTGTCGCGCCAAAACGGCGGCCTCTTGGACCGAGGCCGTTGGCCGCCGCGGGGAACGTCGGCGATGATCCTCGTGACTCCTCCGCATTCCGGACAGGGCGGAGGATCAAGGTCGACGGTTTCGCTCGGCGCGGATGTTGGCGATTCCATCTTTCCGCGCGTCGTCGGTTCGCCCCGGTCGGTCGGGAGCAAGCGACAGAGGGCGAGCTTTTGCGTTCGGTGGCCATTGGCGAGGAATCCGAAGTGGCAAATGCGATGGAAGCCGTCGGGTAAAGCGTGGAGTAGGAAGCGCCGGATGAACTCGTCGGGCTTCAAACACATGGTCTTGACGGCGCCGCCGTCGCGGTAGTCCTTCCAGGCGAAGGCGACATGATCGTCATCGCAGTCCTGGATGCGGCTGTTGGCGATGGCGACGCGATGGGTGTAGCGCCCGAGATAGGCGAGGACTTGCGCAGGTCCGCCGAACGGCTTGTTGGAGTAAACGATCCAATCGACGCGTGGCGCGGCGGCCAGACAGGCGGCGAATGCAGAGGAATCGGCCAAGTGCGCGAGATCGCCGAAGAAGCCGAGGCCCTTCGCGTCGAAGGCGGCTTGCAGGCGTTCGAGGAACAGGCGGCGGAAGAGTTTTGCGAGCGGCTTGACGGCGAGAAAGAAGTTCGGCCGCCCGGCGATCCAGCGCGTCCCATCGGGCGAGAGACCGCCGCCTGGCACGACGCAGTGCACGTGCGGATGATGCGTCAGCGTCCGCCCC
>Ga0181524_10003413_pt1 | contig 15415 bp, 14 predicted proteins | sample PEATcosm2014_Bin_34_FD_119761 | JGI IMG/M metagenome (GOLD analysis project Ga0181524, IMG submission 119761) | Peatland microbial communities from MTU Mesocosm Facility, Houghton, MI, USA - PEATcosm2014_Bin05_60_metaG | ecosystem: Environmental > Terrestrial > Soil > Wetlands > Peat | place...
CGGAGCCGGCATAAGGGCCAGGGCACGCCGCGAAAAGTCAATCCCTCTGCAGTCGCGGTTTCTGCGCAAGCCATTGAAAACACGGCGTAAATTATCTGTGCCAACTTTGCAGATCATTTCCCGCTTCCAGCGCATACTCATTCCATAAGCGTTCAACCAGGTCTTGTGACGCGGCTGATCTCTGACCTCTGTTCCCTGATCTCCGGTCCCGAGTCCCGAGTCCCTGTTCACTTACCCCTAACTCTTGTAAATCGGTACGTTTACGAGTAAACCCTTTGGAATCAGATATGGACGGGCATACCCTATCCCGTAAGCCCTTTGTTATCAAATATGGAGGGTTGGCATACCGGGGAGGGGGGTAACCCTCAAGACGCGAACGATAGGCCTTTGGGCACTCCCCGGGGTGTGAGAAATGTGGGCTAGGCGGTCTTTTCGATCAACGCAATAAAGAAACCATCGGTGGGAATGTTGCCGGGGAGAAGGAGCAGTGCGCCTTCGGGCGTGAGGCGCTTGCCGAGCTGCTTTGCGCCGCCGGGAGTCAAGATGCCGTCGCGCGACAGCAGTTCAATGCTGTGCGCAAGCGAAACCTGCCGGCAGTCACGGTTCTCCGCAAGCACGGTGGTGACGATCTGCTCGTTTTCTTCGGGCTCGAGCGAGCAAGTGGAATAGACAACGCGGCCACCGGGGCGAACCGCGCGCAATGCCGCCGTCAGAATCGCGCGCTGCCGATCGGCGTGGCGCTTCAAGTCTTCCGGCCGCAGGCGATGGCGAATCTCCGGATTGCGTCCCAGCGTGCCGGTGCCGCTGCACGGAGCGTCAACCAACGCGAAGTCGTAACCGGATTCTCTTTCAAGCAGGGTCGCGTCGGCCAGCAGGCACTCCACACGACGGGCGAGCGCGGCAAGGCGCTTGCTCAATTCGGCAAATCGCCGCGGGCTGGCCTCGCAGGCCGTAATGTGCGCCTCGGGATGACGCTCGGCGAGAATGAGCGTCTTTCCGCCCGGCGCCGCGCAGGCATCGAGGATTCTCGGCGCTTTTTGGTTTGGATCTTCGACGGCGTTCGCAGCCAGCTCACCGATCAATTGCGATCCCTCATCCTGCACGCGCAAGCGGCCTTCACGAAAAGCCGCCGTGGCGGCGGCATCGCCGGAAACCACAGTGTGCGCGGCGGCAAGCAGAGCGCCCGGTTCGAGCCGGACGCCGGCCTGCTCGAGCTCGGCCACAACCGCAGGACCCTCAATGCGAACGGTCAACGGCGGTTGCGCCTGGCCGTGAAGGCAGGTTGCGCGCGCAGCTTCCAGACCGTAGAAAACAGACCAGCGCTCGACCATCCATGCGGGGTGAGCCAGGGCCAACGCCAACTCGGCAGGGGTTGCGCTCGGGAAGAGAAACGGCGGAGCCTCGCCTAGCCTTCGAAGCACGGCGTTCACCATTCCTGAGGCAAAGCGGTGGCCGGACTGCCTGGCCAGCTCCACACTCTCGCCAATGGCCGCGTGGGCGGGAATGCGATCGAGAAAGAGAAGTTGAAATGCGCCCAGGCGAAGCGCGGTAAGGACCTCCGGATCGAGTTTGGCGCCCGGTTTCTTAAGGAGGTTCTTCAGTTGTGCGTCCAACTGGATTTGCCAGCGCAGCACGCCAAGCACGAGCATGGTGGCCAGGTTGCGGTCGGCAGGCGAGAGCGCGTCAACAGCCCGCGCGCGCAGCAAGTCATCGCAGTGAGATCGCCCACGCTCGACGGCCATCAGAATTCCGAAGGCGGCTTTGCGTGCAGGAGAGATCGCGGACACGGCGCTCAACCCAGGCGCGCGTCCGCCGTGAGCGGATTCCCGCGCAGAAACTCGGCGGCTTCGAGGCGTTTCTTGCCTTCGAGCTGAACTTCGAGGAATTCGAGCCAGGTATTCGCGGCGCATGCGGCCAAGAGGCGATGGTTCTCTACGACAATCCAGCCCGGCTCGGCAAAGCCCAACCCTTCGGCATAGCCGCCACGAGCAATTGCCATGCGATGTACGATCAGTTTCTTCCCGTTGAGGGCGGTGAATGCACCCGGCCACGGCTGGAATCCGCGCCAACGGTTGTAGATCTCGTGCGCGGTGCGAGAGGCAAAGTCGATCCGGCCGTCTTCGCGGTCGAGCAGCGGCGCGAAGGTCGCATCCTCATGACTCTGGGGTTGGGGGTGAATGGAGCCGTTGGCCAAACCGGCGAGGGTTTCGACGATGAGCGGCGCTCCGGCGCGCGCCAACATAGGAAAAAGATCCAGGGCGGTTTGCTCGGGTCCGATCTCGATGGTCTGCTGCAACAAGATAGGTCCAGTATCGAGGCCTTCTTCCAGAAGCATAGTGGTATTGCCGGTATAGGCGTCGCCCATGGCAATCGCCCATTGGATCGGCGCGGCGCCGCGATACCTGGGAAGCAGGGAGGCGTGGAGATTGATGCAGCCGAGCCGGGGCAGCGCCAGCATCCAGGGCGGAATGATGCGGCCATAAGCCACGACCACGATGGCGTCGGGCGCGATGGACTCAAGCAGCGAGCGGAACTCCGTGTTGTTGCGGATTCTTTCGGGCTGCGTAACGGCGAGCGCGGCGGCCAGTGCGGTTTGCTTGACGGCTGAAGCTGTGAGCTGATGGTCGCGGCCCACAGGACGGTCGGGCTGGGAAACTACCAGAGCCACTTCGTGCCTCGCGGCGAGCAGCGCCTCCAGCGTGGGAACGGCGAACTGGGGAGTTCCGCAAAAGACGAGCTTGAGGCCGTTCCCAGCGTTCGTCATGGCAGCCTTACCACGTACCCTCACTCTGCATTTTGCGAATCTTGCGCAGATTCAGGCCGCGCTTGAGCGCGCTCATGCGGAAGATAAACACGATGCCGTCGACGTGGTCGATCTCGTGCTGGAAAGCTCGCGCGAGCAGCTCTTCACCGTCCATCTCGAACCACTTGCCGTGCTCGTCCTGGGCGCGGATGCGGACCTTGGCCGCGCGCGCCACCTTTTCGCGAATTTCGGGAAAGCTAAGGCAACCTTCCTCCTCGTACTGTTTGCCCTCGCTGAAGATGATCTCCGGGTTGATGAGGACAAGCTTCTGCGCGGGATCCTTGCCGAGGCTCAGGTCAATGACCGTGAGGCGCTTCGATACGCCCACCTGCGGCGCGGCCAAGCCGATGCCCTGCGAGGCGTACGTAGTTTCGAACATATCGGCCACGAACTTGCGCAACTCTGCGTTGAACTCGGTGACCGGTTCGCCGGGCTTCTCCAAGACGGGGTCGGGATACTTCACGATCTTCAGAATCATTGCCGCCGCTAATAGCTCCGTATCTGTTCGATGTATCCCAAGAAGTTTCGCTTCAACTCCGGCAATGAGTCGCCGCCGAATTTCTCATGGGCCAAATTGGCCAGAACCAAAGCTACCATGGCTTCGGCGGCCACGCCCGCCGCCGGAACCACGCAAATGTCGCTCCGCTCGTAACTTGCGCTGGCGGGCTCGCGGGTATCGAAGCGCACCGATTCAAGCGGCTGGCGCAGGGTGGAGATGGGCTTCAGGTATCCGCGGACCACGATGTCCTCGCCGTTGGAGACGCCGCCCTCGACGCCGCCCGCATTGTTGTGCGGGCGCGTGAATCGGGTCGGCCGGCCAGGCGGGTTCTCAGCCGCATAGTGGATGGGATCGTGGACGCGAGATCCGAATGAAGCGGCGGCCGCCACACCGCGGCCGATCTCGACCGCCTTGACGGCCTGCAGGCTCATGACCGCCCAGGCTAGTTGTCCGTCGAGCCGCTCATCCCAGTTTGCATAGGAGCCGAGCCCGGCGGGAACGCCGTGCGCCACCACTTCAAAGACGCCATTCACGGTGTCGCCCGCCCGCGCCGCCGCATCCACTTCCTCTTTCATGCGCGCTTCGGCGGCCGGATCGACGCAAGCCAGTTCCACTTCTTCTTTTCCGGCGAGTGCGGCAATCTCCTCCCACGCCGCTTCGCGATCAAGCTCCACTCGGCCCACACGAATCACGTGGCTCGCAATCTCGATGTCCAACTCGCGGAGCAGTAACTTTGCGAAGGCGCCGGCGGCTACCCGCGCGGCAGACTCGCGCGCCGACGCGCGCTCCAGCACATAGCGCGCATCAGGAAAGTTATATTTCAGCGCGCCGGCCAGGTCGGCATGGCCGGGCCGCGGCGAGACGACCGCCCGGTGCTTGGCGGGATCGCCAGCCTCGACAGGCAATTTCTCCTGCCAATTTTTCCAGTCCCGATTCTCCAATTGAATTGCGATTGGCGAACCGATGGTTTTTCCGTGGCGCACTCCGGAAAGCACGTGTGCCCGGTCGGTTTCGATCTTCATGCGGCCGCCGCGGCCATAGCCCTGCTGACGCCGCCAAAGCTCGCGGTTCACAAAGTCGAGATCGGCGGGCACGCCGGCAGGGATACCGGAGACGAGCGCGATCAAAGCCTCGCCATGGGATTCACCAGCTGTCGAGAATCGGATCATACAGATTCGATTGTAAATGCGAGCAGGCGCGCCACCATCTTTTATTGAAGTCACGTAACTACCGCGGAAGCCGCAACCAAGCATCGGCGCCGGTCGAGCGGCTTTGGCGCCTGACCGGCACGCGCAGCGGCGGCGCCTGTGAAGGAGCGAAAGAACTCATTCAGCCTCTCCGATTCCTCGCTCTTCACTTGGAGCCACTTTTCATGCCAGCTTTCCTTCCGCCAGCTCCGCTCCGCGAACGCCGGATGGCCCGACACGGCCCAGTTCCGCACCTTCCACGGGTTCGAGACGCAGCTCGCGCAGGTCGCCCAGCACCTTGGCCGCCCACATGTAGGTGTTGTATTCCATGACCTGGCGGCGCATCCTTTGCATCCGTTCGCGGCGTTCTTCGAGGCTCATCTCCAAACCACTGTGGATAGCCTCGGCGACGCCCACAACATCATAAGGATTGATGAGCAACGCATCGCGCAGCTCCACGGCCGCGCCGGTGAATTTGCTGAGCACAAGCACGCCGTCTTCGTCGTCGCGCGCGGCCACGAACTCCTTAGCCACCAGGTTCATTCCGTCGTGTAGCGAGGTGACCAGGCAGAGGTCGGCGGCGCGATACCACTGGCGCACCTCCTCGTGGGTGCACTGGCGTTCGATGAGAACGATGGGCCTCCAATGCGCGGTCTGATAGCGGGAGTTGATTCGCAGCACGGTTTCCTCGACGCGGCGGCGCAAATCGGCGTAGCTGGGGATGCGCGTGCGGCTGGGCGCAGCGATCTGCACCATGGTGAGCCGCTCGCGGTGCCAGGGGTGATCTTCAAGGAGCTGGCCGACGGCCTCCAGCCGCTCCACGATGCCCTTGGTGTAGTCGAGCCGGTCCACGCCCAGCGCCAGGCTTTCAGCACGCACGCCGAACTCGCTCAACAGGCGCTGACGCGCGACGGCGCGCTCTTGCTCCATCGCAGCCTCGTCCAAACTCGCTGCGGGCCGCAAGGCTGCATCGAATGCCACGCTGACCGGGTAAGGACGAATCACGCTGGCGTGCCCGTGGCGGAGCACCGACATGTGATCGCGATCAGTGCGCGCCTCCAGCGCGCGGTCCACGGTGGCGAGAAAGTTGTGGCAGTGAAGAGGAATGTGAAAGCCGATCAGGTCCGCGCCGAGAAGGCCGTCGAGTAGCTCGGACTGCCAGGGACAAATCCCGAATGCCTCGGGGTTGGGCCAGGGAATGTGCCAGAAGATGGCCACGCGCGCGTCAGGCCGCGCGTCCTTAACGAGGCGCGGCAGCAGGGCGAGGTGATAATCCTGAGCAAACACCACCGGATCGGCACTTTCCCGCATCTCTTCGAGCAGGGCGTCGGCAAACCTCCGGTTGATGAGCTGATAGCACTCCCAGTCCGCAGCGCGGAAGATGGGCCGCGTATGCGCAATATGACAAAGCGGCCACAAACCTTCGTTGGAGAAGCCATCGTAGTAGCGGGCCTCCTCTTCCTCTGAAAGCCACACGCGGCGCAGGGTGTAGCGCGGTTCGTCGGGGGGCACGCGCAGCCGGCCGAACCCGTCCACTGCCGTCGAGTCAGCGTCGCCGCTGCCGCTGGCTACCCACACGCCGTCACATGCGCGCAGTACCGGCTCCAACGCCGTCACCAGCCCGCTGGGCGGCACCACACAAGCTATCGTCCGCCCCTCGCGAACATGCATGTACGGCTCACGGTTCGAGACCACGAAGATATTGCTTGAACCGGCCCGGTTACGGATGTGCACCGCTAGACGCTCCGCGGTCCAGAGGTGCGCGCCGGCTTCGCGGAGGCGGGCCTCGGCAGCAGCGGCAGCGCGCGCCGCTTTGAGGCTTTGCGCCATGGTTTCCACTTCGCGGGCCAGGGGCGAGAAGAAGCCGAGATCTCTGAGCTCCGGCTCCGCGGATTTATCCGTATGGCCGGTTCGCAGGTGGCGCAGGCGTTCAGCCACGCGGCTCATCGGCCGAAGGAGGAACCAGCGCACCATCCCAAGGGTGATGACCACAATGAGAATCACAAGGGCCACGATGCGCCAAAAGCCGCGCCGCCACAGAGCGATTCCTTCGGAGCGAATATAGCCCGCATCCACCACAATGGCCATGGCCCCTAGCAACTGGTTCCCGTCGTGGATGGGAAACGCCTCTTCCAGCCATTGCCATTGTCCCGCGTGCCCGAATGCATCGGCCTTGACGCCTCGCTGGAGCGATTTCTCCACCACGCCTCTGCCCAGGGCTCCCATTACGTCCTGTGGACCGCTGCCAGCCAGACGATTCCCGTGTACGTCATAGATCGCCAGTCCCAGTGCGCCCGTTCCGCTCTTCAAGAGTTGAGTCAAGCCGGAAAGAGCAGAAGGATCGCCTGTCGCAAGCGCGCCGCGGACATCCGGCTCAATGCTCATGCCCATCCACTCGGTGCGACGCTCGAGATCCTCGCGCAAGATATGGCGGTGGGCCAAAACGTCAAAATACGTGGAGGCAACCGACACCAGAATCACGCCTGCGATGAGAGCAAGGATCAGGCGCACGCGAAACAGATGCATATGACCCTCCCGATACACGGTTGGATGCAGTCTCGCCTGGATTCATTGCTTTTTCTGCGCTGGCGGGGACATGTAGGGTTGCTCTGTGTTGAAGAATGACCACTTATGTGCACCAGCTTGCCTTGGAGCGCCAAGGAATCTTGGTTCGCGCTGGCGCGGGCAGGTGCTGCCGCGAATGACTCCTTGTTCTTTCCCTCACGAGGCGTCGCGCATGACGCGTGGGGCCGTGCCGCCCAATCGAGCCCTTTGAGGAGTGCCGCAGGCCAGATCGGCTTTCATTCGGACCTCCTCGATGCGCTATCCTGTCCTCGGAAGCGGCGCAGAATTCCCGGCCCGCACACCGGCATCCCATGGCGTTCATCCCGATCGACCGTACCGTCAAACAAATCGTGCTCACCGTACAGGAATACTCCCTGTTTGCGGGGCGAGCCTTTCTCAATCTTTTCCGCCCTCCCATCTACTGGACCGACTTCCTCATTCAATCCGACATCATTGGCTTCGGTTCGCTGCCCATCGTGATTCTCTCCGGCTTCTTTACCGGGGGCGTGCTCGCGTTGCAGTCCTCGGCTACACTTTCAGCCTTTGGCGCTGCCGCCGTCACGGGCCAATTCGTAAGCCTCACCATGGTTCGCGAGCTCGGCGCGGTGCTCACCGGCATCATGGTTTCCGGGCGCAATGCATCCTCGATAGCCAGCGAACTCGGCTCCATGGTCGTCACCGAGCAAATCGACGCCATGCGCGCATTGGGCGTTGACCCAATGCGTAAGCTCGTCACCCCGCGTATCTTCGCCAGCATCGCCATGCTTTTCTTCCTCACTATTGTGGCTGACGCGTTCGGCATTGCAGGCGGCGCCGCTGTCACCGTCTTCCTCAATCATCAGGACGGAACCCAGTACTTTCATATGGCCTACGAACATCTTCACTACCCCGATATTATTCAGGGCCTGGTGAAACCCCTCTTCTTCGGCTACCTCCTCGGCTCCATCGGCTGCTTCTACGGCATGAGAACCACCGGGGGCACCGAAGGCGTTGGCCGTGCCACGATCTCGGCGGTGGTCAACTCTTCCGTGCTCATCATCGCTGTCGATTTCCTCATCACCCACGTGCTGCTCGCCATCTTTGCCTGATGAACCACGCTGCCGCTTCTGCGCCTTCATCGCCGGCTCCAGAGCCGGACGCGGGCCCCGTCGTCGCCCTGCGCGGCGTTTCCATAGCCTTCGATGGCCCCCCGGTGCTTAAGGACATCACCTTTTCCGTAGCGCCCGCGGAAACGCGCATCGTGCTCGGGCCCGCCGGCGTGGGCAAGAGCGTGCTGCTCAAACTCATCCTCGGGCTGCTTCGCCCGCAGAATGGCAGCGTCCTGCTCTTCGGCGAAGACATCTCCCGCATGTCCGAGGAGAAGCTCTTTCCCTTGCGCTCTCGCGCCGGAATGGTCTTCCAGGAGGGAGCGCTTTTCGATTCTCTTACCGTGCGCGACAATGTCGCCTATCAGCTGATTCAAGAGCATGTGCCCGACGAAGAGACCGACAGCCGGGTCCGCGAGGCGCTCAGCTTTGTCGGTTTGGAAGAAACCTTCGGCCTTTATCCCCCCAGCCTTTCGGGCGGCATGAAGCGGCGCGTGGCCATCGCGCGCGCCCTCATCCACCAACCTGAGCTGATCCTCTACGACTCGCCTACAGGCGGCCTCGATCCTGTCACCTCTACCACCATCATCGAACTCATCGTCAAGCAACGAGACGTCCATGCGGCCCCTGCTCTCTTGGTTACCCACCGCCTTCAAGACGCCTTCACCCTTTGCAACCATCGCTTCGATGCGGAACAGAATCGCATGGTTCCGCTCCCCGCAGGACAGACCAATCCCAATACCACCTTTCTCATGCTCGAAGAGGGGCGTCTGATCTTCGATGGTTCGCTTGACGAACTCCTCCACAGCCAGATCAGCTTTGTCCGCGAGTTCCTGGAATAGAGACGAAAAAGTAGCCGTTGGTTCGTACGCGGCTCATAGGCCTGCAACGGAACAGTCCTGCGTCAACTGCGCCGTGGAAGCGTCTGCTCGCGAGCTGCATTTGAAAACTGCACATCGTTCCCTGTTTCTCGCTGCAATCCGGTGCGTGACCGCGCGTCTCCTCGATCTCGCTGAAAATGAACACGCCGCCACCGACCCCGCCGATATCGGTTCCACGATAGCCGCGGTCCGCGCTGCCAAGCGCATCGAACTCGTCGGCAGGCGCTCCATCGCCTTCGACGAAGCGGCAGCAAATCGCGCAGCGCATCGAGCAGCGAATTAACGCTCGCGCGTTCGGCGAATTCGATTCCATCGCGCTCCACTTTCCATCTGCGCTTCAAATTTCAACTCGAATTCTGCTCCGACGATCAATTCACCTCCGGAACGATGTTGATCTTTTTTTTACTCTCACGTCGTTTTTTTCTTGACATCGATGTTTCATGAATCTATACATTTTTCATCTGCAGTTTCTAAATTGCAGAATCGATGCAACCCATCGAAAAGGGAGAATAGGCAAATGGCAACCAAGAAAGCAGCCAAGAAGGCACCCGCCAAGAAGGCGGCCAAGAAGGCCGTGAAGAAGGCCGCGAAGAAAAAGTAGCGGATCGAACAACCCAAAAGGCAACACTTTAGGGGGACGCTCAAAGGCGTTCCCCTTAGTGTTTATGCGCACAAAACTGCGTGCCCCTGCAAAACGCCGTACACTGCTGTTGAAGAAAGAGCCTGACGAAGACCATGACCCGCCGCCGCTGGATCGCCGAACATTGGGACGAGGCAACCGCTACGCTTGCTGGCGCGCAGGCCGAACACTTGGCGCGCGTCCTCCGCGCCCGGCCGGGCATGGAGGCGGATGTGGTGGCCGGCGGCCGCGTCTTTCACGCGCAGATTGCCGCGGTTACTCTGGCCGGAGAAAAGAGCGAAGTTCGCTTCAACCTCACCGCCGAGCTTCAGGCCGATCCCGCGCTGCCCGTTACTTTGGTGATGGCCATCTACAAGTTCGACCGCATGGAGTGGGCAATCGAGAAGGCCACCGAGTTCGGCGTCGCCGCAGTGGCGCCGGTGGTCGCGCGCCGTACCGAAAAGCACCTGGCTCAAGGGGCAGGAAAGCGCGTCGAACGCTGGCGCCGCATCGCGCACGAAGCGGCGCAGCAGGCGCGCCGCTCCGACGTGCCGACGATCTACGGCCCTGTAGCTCTGGCTACGCATGTGCGGGCCGCTTCCGCAGCCACGCGCATTGTGCTCGCCGAGCAGGAGCGGACGGCCACACTGCGTCGCGTAGTCGAGGAAGCCATCGACGCAACGAATGAGGAGATGCCCACGCTCGAAATCGCTATCGGTCCCGAAGGCGGATGGGCTCCAGCGGAAGAAGCTCTATTCGATACCAACGGCTGGCGCGCCGCGTCGCTCGGTCCGCGCATCTTGCGCGCGGAAACCGCCGCCATCGCCGCGCTGGCCGTGGCGGCTTCGTTGCTCGAGTGATTCTGGCGCCGTGCGCGGTGAACCGGCCGCAGAGTGCTTGCCTGCGCGCGACTCATGTGGAAAAAGCGGGACAAATTCCATGCGAACGGGTCTTTGCCGGTGCACAGACGGCTCCGCGTCTTGCGATGGAAAAGAAGAAAGCGCCACAGTAACCCGGCTGCTCGCTTGCGGCTACAGATGCTCGTAGTGCAGCAGCAGCCCCGCAAGCGCCGCTCCGGCAAGCTCGCCAACAATGGGAATCGGCGCGTATCGCCAGTTCGATCCGCCCTTGCCCAGCAGCACGAAGACCAGCGTGCCCATAAACTCGCCAAACCAGATCGAGTGCATCCAACCTACCATGCCGGGGTTTATGCGGCTGCCGCACCCACGCTAAAGACACAGAGCGCAGTCCGAACTTCCAATTGAGAGACCAGAGTGTTCTCCGTTGCCGGGCCCGCCTTCGCCAAGAGCAGCGGCGGCAAGTGAGAGCCAAGGCAAACTAGAATGACGGCTAGCGGCCATTGTGCCGAGGGCTGAACTATGACGCGCGGAATTTTTGTTGGACTCTCGACCATCGACATCGTCTACGGCGTCGACGAGTTTCCTGCGACGAACGAAAAAATCACGGCGCGGAGTCAGAACCTGTACGTAGGCGGGCCGGCCACCAATGCGGCGGTCGCATTCGCTCACTTTGGCGGCCAAGCGGCGCTGGTGACGGCAGTAGGCCGAAATGCTCTGGCCATCAGCATACGCGAAGAGCTGCAGAAATTTTCGATACAGCTCGCCGATTTGCATCCGGATTTCGAGGGTATCCCCGTCCTCTCGTCGGTCACTGTTGACAGGAACGGCAACCGCAGCGTCGTTTCGGCCAACGCCACGCGCGTCCCAACGCCTCCGGCGGAGGTTGACCGGAGCCTTTGCGGACAGGCGCGCATCGTTCTGGTTGACGGGCACTACATGCAGGCATGCCATGCGTGGGCCATAGCGGCGCGCACCCAGAGAACCCCGGTCGTGCTTGATGGAGGAAGCTGGAAGGAAGGAACGGAAGAACTTCTCAAGAGCGTGCACACTGCCATCTGTTCGGCCGATTTTCTGCCGCCGGGCTGCGCGTCCAGAAGCGAAGTCATCGAGTTCCTGAAGAACCACGGAGTGGCGAACATTGCGATTACGGATGGGGCCGAGCCGATCCAGTTTGCGTCAGCCCACTCTTCCGGAACTATCCGCGTCCCGCAGGTCGAGGCGGTCGACACGATGGGAGCAGGAGACATCTTTCACGGGGCGTATTGCTATTTCGCGGCCTCGGGGTCCGGCTTCGTTGAGGCTTTGGCGGAGGCTGCGAAGGTTGCTTCGGAGTCCTGCCGGTACGCGGGAACGAGGGAGTGGATGAACCATCTTCCGGACTCCGGCGCGTGAGGAACATCGCCGCAGCTTGTCTTCAGTTTGTGGAGATCCGAACGATGGAACGGATCAGAACCACGTTTTCTTCTTGTAGTCGAGATAGGCGGTCCCGAATTTTTCCGTCAGCACCCGTTCCTCCGTGCGGCTGCGATGCATCTGGAGGGGTATGAGAACGACAAGAAAGAAGAGTAGCCATGGTTGTGCGGTCCAAATGATTATGCCCAGGAACACAAGAGCGCCAAAAAAGTATATGGGGTTCCGGATGCGGGAATAGAGACCGTTGGTGACCAGCGTGACAGCTTTGGCGCGCACGCTGAAGGCGCGTCCCAGTTGCATTCGCGCCACCGCCAGCAGCAAGAAAGACGGGAGCGCAATCGCGATGCCTGCGATGCGCGGAACGGTCCAAGGAAGCCTGGAGATGTGCATGGCAAACAGCACCATGCCGACAGTGACCAGAACAAGCGTGACGATATTGAGCTTCAAGTTTGGTCTCCCGGTCCTGAGGTTTAACACTATCTTACGGCGATCGTGGCACCAAACCGCACAGGGGCGTACTGAGGTTTTAGCATCGTAGCAACGATCGTGGGCGCGGGAAGAAATGCTTTGGTCGCGCAGCAGCACGCGGATTTTCCGGAGGGGTTGGGAGATGAAGAGGGCCGGCAAACTGATTCTTGGAGGGTTGATGATGGCCGCGACTGCCAATGCGCAAAAGCCCCAGGTCGCGCATTGGGCCATCGTGGTGCATGGCGGAGCCGGCGACATTCATCGCGGGACGCTGAACGCTGAGCGCGACAAGGCCTATCGAGACTCACTTGCCATCGCCGTCCAGGCAGGCACCGCGATTCTGGATCGCGGAGGCTCGTCGCTCGATGCCGTTGAGGCTGCCATCCGCGTTCTTGAAGACGATCCGCTCTTCAACGCCGGCCGCGGAGCGGTCTTTGCTGCCGACGGCACAAACCAGATGGACTCGGCCATTATGGACGGTGCAACCCTTCGCGCAGGCGCCGTGGCCGACGTTACGCGCACGCGCCATCCCATCAGCCTGGCGCGCGCGGTCATGGAGAAGACGCCCTACGTTTTCCTCGTCGGTACCGGCGCCGACGCATTCTCCGTGCAAGCCGGATTGGAACAGGAGCCCCCTGGCTACTTCTTCACGGAGAGCCGCTGGCAATCGCTGGTCAAGCAATTGCAAAAGGAGGGCAAGCCCATTCCACCCCGTCCGGTAGGCGCGCCGCCTGGCGCAGCCGTGCCAATGGCCCAGTTGCAAGAAGCGGCCGGCATGCATCGGTACGGTACCGTTGGCGTGGTGGCGCTCGACCGGCAGGGCAACATCGCAGCCGGCACTTCGACCGGCGGCTTGCAGGGCAAGATGCCGGGCCGCGTCGGCGACTCGCCTCTGATCGGCGCCGGCACATACGCTTCCAATCAATCGTGTGCGGTTTCCGGCACCGGCGTGGGCGAATTTTTCATCCGCTACACGGTTGCTCGCGAGGTCTGCGCTCTGGTTCAGTACAAGGGCTTCACGCTGCAACAAGCCGCCGACGAGGTCATTCACAAACAGCTTGCCCCGATTCACGGCGACGGCGGGGTGATCGCAATTGCTCCCGACGGCCAGCTTGCCTGGAGTTTCAACACGCCCGGCATGTTCCGCGCCCGGCAGGTGGAGGGCGGGAAGGTCGAAGTGCACATCTATAACGATGAGCCTTGATCGGGGCCGGAGCCCGTTCGCACATTGTATGTTCACGACGACGCGAATCTCGCGTAGACTCTGGTCATGGCGCTCGAATTCACCACCTCGTATGTTCAAGACGCGCTGTCGCTCTTCCGCTACTACAAGAGGCTGGCCGAACGTGCCATGGAGCAGGTCACCGACGAGCAACTCTTCGCCGTCCTGGACCGCGAGGCCAACTCGATCGCGATCATCGTGAAGCATATGGCGGGCAACATGCGCTCCCGCTGGACCGATTTCTTGACCACCGACGGCGAAAAGCCCAGCCGCGATCGCGACAGCGAATTCGTCGACCCGCCCTCCAAGCGCAAAGATTTGCTTGCAACATGGGAGGACGGTTGGAACCGGCTTTTCACGGCACTCGAGCCGCTTACCGACGCCGACCTTGGGCGCACCGTGACCATCCGCGGCGAAGCGCACTCCGTGATGCAGGCCATCAATCGGCAATTGGCGCACTACCCGCATCACGTGGGTCAGATTGTGCTGCTGGCGAAGCATTTTGCGTGCGACCGCTGGCAGTCGCTCAGCGTGCCGAGAAACAAGTCGGCCGAGTTCAACCGCAAGGTGGCTGCCGGAGAATTAAGCCAGCGCTGACGGCGCGTGATATTCCACACTACAGTATCCCCGCGCGCCCCTGTAGAATGTTGCGCATGGAAACCATTCAGTACAACCTGCCGCAAAGCCACATTCCGCAAGCCTGGTACAACATCCTGCCCGACCTGCCCAAACCCCTGGCGCCGCCTTTGCATCCAGGCACGCTGCAGCCCCTCGGTCCTGCCGATTTGGCCCCGCTGTTTCCCATGGCCCTGATCCTTCAGGAGGTCAGCACCGAGCACGAGATCGAGATTCCCGGAGAGGTTCGCCAGATTTACGCGCAATGGCGTCCCGCGCCGCTGATCCGTGCGCGGCGCCTGGAGAAGGCGCTCGATACGCCTGCGCGGATCTATTACAAATACGAAGGCGTCAGTCCGGCCGGCTCGCACAAACTCAATACCGCCGTTGCGCAGGCCTGGTACAACAAGCAGGAAGGCGTAAAATACCTTTCCACCGAGACCGGCGCCGGCCAGTGGGGCTCGGCTCTGGCCATGGCGTGCGCCTTCCTCGGCCTCGATTGCAAGGTCTTCATGGTGCGCGTCAGTTACGACCAGAAACCTTACCGCCGCGCCCTCATAGAAGCCTTCGGCGCCTCGGTCACAGCGAGCCCCAGCACGGAGACGGAATCGGGCCGCGCCATTCTTGCCGCGCATCCAAACTCCAACGGTTCGCTGGGTATCGCGATCTCCGAGGCCGTCGAGGTGGCCGCCAAGGATCCCCACACCAAGTACGCGCTCGGCAGCGTGTTGAATCACGTACTGCTCCACCAGACCGTCATCGGACAGGAAGCCATCGAGCAGATGTCGATGGCCGGCGACGAACCCGATGTCATCATCGGCTGTACCGGCGGCGGATCAAACTTTGCCGGTCTCGTGATGCCCTTCCTGGGCCGCAAGCTCAAGGGAAAGTGCCACGCGCGCGTTTTGGCCGTCGAACCGGCCGCCTGCCCCAGCCTAACCAAGGGCCGCTTCACTTACGACTTCGGCGACACCGGCCATCTCACGCCTCTGGTTAAGATGCATACGCTCGGCAGCACGTTTATTCCTCCGGGCATTCACGCCGGCGGCCTTCGCTATCACGGCATGGCGCCCCTGGTCTCACACGTCCTCGATCTCGGCTTGGCCGAGGCCACAACTGTCCAGCAGTTGGACGCATTTGCCGCCGGCATTCAATTTGCCCGCGCCGAAGGCATCGTCCCTGCGCCCGAGGCCAACCA
>Ga0181524_10003414_pt1 | contig 15414 bp, 12 predicted proteins | sample PEATcosm2014_Bin_34_FD_119761 | JGI IMG/M metagenome (GOLD analysis project Ga0181524, IMG submission 119761) | Peatland microbial communities from MTU Mesocosm Facility, Houghton, MI, USA - PEATcosm2014_Bin05_60_metaG | ecosystem: Environmental > Terrestrial > Soil > Wetlands > Peat | place...
CACGTTCTGTTGGCGTAGGTTCACAAAGTCATTCAACAGGAGCCACCTCCCGTCTTCGCTGGCTACAATATATGGCCATTCCCGATGGACGTTGTGCAGGGTCAGGGTTTCAGCTTCTGCAAGGTCCGGGGCGTAGCGGAGGACGCGGAGTTCTCCTTTTGCGGACGCAGACTCAGGCACGGCGAAGATGCCCTTCTGAGTGAAACGGCAACTGAAGAACGGGTTCCCTAACCACTCGCCCAGGATCGCGTCCGGCATTTTGCACATTCGGAACTGGTGGTGCTCGATGTCCGCGAAGAAGATGTCCCGTCCGTTCTGCAGGGCAAACACCTGCTCGTCGTACCAGCCGACTAAGGGGATGACGTCCGAAGGCATCTGGGGCAAGCCGGGACAGAGGTCGTCGAGGCTGCGTTTTTCGCCGGACTGGGCGTTCATCACGAAGTATATGGGCTTATAGGTCCGTCCGCGAGCGAATGGCCACAACCATTGGCCGCTTTCTTGCATGACGAATTGGTTTCCCGAAGGTGACCAGATGTGACCCGCCTGCCAAACGAAGCTTTGGTGAAATCGAGTGAGCCATCGAGTCCGACCGGAATCCACGTCGGTGAAAGCGGCGCGTTCCTTGATAAGGGACACCACGCCGCCCGAACCCCAGCCTCTGTAGGAGGCGCCGAGAATTACGTGCCTGCCATCAGGAGATACGGCGCAGACGCGGCCGGATGCGAAATCCCCGGCGCGGTTCAAAAAGAAGTTCAGCGGCGCGAAGAGAGTCACGTAGAAATACGTTGCCGCTACTGGAAGCGCGACGTAGGCAATCAGCACCCCCGCCGCCGCTGCCGACGTTCGCAAAGAGCTGCGCCACGTGCGCTCAACCCGAATCCACATTCGCCACGCCACCAGGAGAAGAGTCGCAAGCATCAATACGGCGTAGAGCACCAGCAGTTCGGCTTCACCCTTTTTCGATCCAATGGGCACGAATGGAGCCAACATGGCCGGCGAATACATATAGGCCCAGCATGCAGCGACGACAGGCACGGAAGCCAGGATCGTGGCGATCACGCTGCCGCCGAAGGAAGCGACCAGCGCCGGCACGATCGCAAGGACGAAGCCGTCCGCCGCGAGCACAAGGGCCGACTCTTTAAAATCATTTACGAAGTCATGTGGCTGTTGAACGAGGGCCGCAGCCCCGAGCGGGCTCACTCCCAGCAGGACAAGGAACAGCACAAACCCCAGTTTCACCTGGAATAGCTTGCTCCGGGAGCAGGGAATCGTCGCGAGGAATTGATCGGTGTTGTCTTCTCCTTCGCCGGAGAAGGCATTCGCGGAGAGGACGACGACGCTGGCGATTCCGAGCAACAGCGCGCAGCCGCCAAGGACTGAAGCCGCCTCATTTCTCAAGTCGTGGAAGAAGCTGCCGTACCGGTTCACGATGAGCGCCGACGCCAGTACGGCGTACGTCAGGCCCGCCAGCGAAAAGAAAATCCACCTCTGCTGGCGCCACTCCTTCCAGACCAGCGCGCGGAAGGGAGAACTCCGGCGAGGAATTTCCATCGCTGCGCTCTCAATGCTTTGAATGGCCTGCACCTCGCGCCCTCCAAATCGCCGGACATCCCGTGATCACTACTCAGCTCTCATTTTTCTTTCGTCTTTGCGCGCGCGTAGGCCTCAGTGAGTACGCGCTCGATCTCCTCGCGAAGTTCCGCGCCGGGGATGCCGGCGCGGCGGGCTTCGGCGGCGATGTCTTCGAGCTTCGCGCGGATGTCCTCGCGCCGGCCGTTCCGGCAGAGCTTCGCCGCGCTCTCGGACACGAAAACGCCGAGACCCCGGCGCGTGGTGACGATCCCCTCGCGCTCGAGGTCGCGGTAGGCCCTGGCCACGGTGTTGGGATTGATGAGCGCCTGCGCGGCCATCTGGCGGACGGACGGGATCATTTCGCCCGGCGCGCAGGCCCCGCGCGCGATGACGGATTTCACTTCGTCCACGATCTGCTGGAAGACCGGCACGCTCAGGCTGGGGTCAACTCGAATGTTCATTGCGCCCTCCACTGTACTGCCGTAATAATACACTACGAATATGCCCGTGTCAAGGAAAAACTTGGTTTGACAGAGCCTCGTTCAGCGGGTATTTTTACTTACTCGTAAACCGCGTCCCAAAAGGCGCTTTCGGAGACCGCAGGTCATGGAACGGCGCATCGCTTACCTGGGCGACAGCTCTTTGCCGGGGCCGGCGAGCTACCTGGCCGGCATTATGACGCATTTCCGCCTGCCCTTCGTCTACGTTCCATCGCATGAACCTCCGCCGGAGCCGGTTTTCGAGGACGCGATCGGTCTCTACGTCCTGAGCGACTATGCCGCCGCAAGGTTCACCGCCGCCGCCATGGAGCGCCTCTGCGGGCGCGTCCGCGACGGCGCCGGGCTGTTGATGCTGGGCGGATGGGAAAGCTACCACGGCCTCGGCGGCGACTATGACACGACGCCGCTGGCCGATTTGCTGCCGGTGGTCATGTCGAGCGCCGACGACCGCCGGAACTGCCCGCAGTTGGTCCTCGTCCGCAAGTGCGCGGAACATCCGATCACGGCGGGGTTGCCTTTCGACTCGCCGCCCTCGATCGGCGGCTATAACGAGTTCCGGGCGCGCCCTTCCGGCAAGGTGATCCTGGAAGGCGACCGCTATCGAGTCACGCTCCGGGGCGACCGACCGCACCTCGCACCGGAGGCGCGCTTCCCGCTGCTGGTGGTCGAGGAACGGAAACGCGGCCCTTGCGGCGCCGGGCGCAGCGCGTGTCTGGCCACCGACGTTGCGCCGCACTGGGTCGGCGGGTTTGTGGACTGGGGCGATACGCGCCTCACCGTGAAGTTCAGCGGCGATTTCATCGAGGTGGGCTCCTGGTACGCGGCTTTCTTCCGCAACCTCCTTGTGTGGTGCCTGGGCTGAACGGGCTGATTTGATTTCAACACGGAGGCACGGAGAGCACGGAGACGCACCGAGGAATTTTTCCAAGATTATAAAGCCCTGACTTTTTCTCCGTGTTTCTCCGTGCTCTCCGTGCCTCCGTGTTGAAGCCGTCCTTCACAACGAAAGGTAACGATGAAAGGGAAAGCGATTATCGGGCAATCCGGCGGCCCGACCAGCGTTATTAACGCCAGCCTGGTGGGCGCGGTCGAGGCGGCGCGGGCCGCCCGGGATATCACCGGGATCTGCGGGATGCGTTTTGCCATCGAAGGGTTCCTTCAGGATATCCTGGTGGACCTGGGCGCGCAGACGCCGGCGACGCTCCGCAAGCTCCGGGGCACTCCTTCGAGCAGCCTGGGCTCTTCCCGCCACAAACTCAAGGAAGAGGAACTTCCGCAGGTCCTTGAGCTGCTCAAGAAACACGACATCCGTTACTTTTTCCTCATCGGCGGCAACGATACGATGGACACCATCCACCGCGTTGAGGCTTACTGCCGGCGCGAAGGTTACGAATTGCGCGGAGTGGGGATTCCCAAGACCGTGGACAATGACCTCTACGGCACCGACCACACGCCGGGCTACGGAAGCGCGGCAACCTATGTCGCGCGATCCGTCGCGCAGGCCGGCTTGCTCGCCCGCGACATGCAGAAGGTGGACAAGTTCGTCGTCTTCCAGACCGTCGGCCGCGACGCGGGCTGGCTGGCCGCGGCGGCCGCCCTGGCGAAAAAGGACGAGTCGCAGGCGCCGCACCTTATCTACACGCCGGAAAAGCCGTTCGACCGAAACCGCTGCCTCGCCGACGTGGAGAGCTGCATCGGCCGATACGGCTTCTGCTCGATCGTCTGCGGCGAAGGAACGAAATACGCCGACGGCACGCCCGTTTCCGCGACGACCGTGCAGGACGGGTTTGCCAACGTCGAGTTCGGAGCCATGGGCGGCGGCAGCGCCGCGATGCGCATCCACCGCATGATCTCCGACGCCCTGAAAGTGCGGGGCGAATTCCAGGTTCCGGAGTCGCTGCAGATGTGCGCCTCCGATCGCGTCAGCCCGCTCGACGTGTCGGAAGCGTATAGGTGCGGCCGCGAGGCGGTCCGCCTGGCGGTGAAGGGCACGACGGGCGTCATGGTCGCGCTGGTGCGGCCGGCCGGAAAATACCGCACCACGCTCGGCAAAGCGCCGCTCCACGAAGTGGCCACGCGGGCCAAACCGATGCCGCAGGATTTCATGAACGCGGAAGGCAACTTCCCGACGCGGGCGTTTCTCGACTACGCGCGGCCGCTCGTCGGCGAGGTGGGCGATTTCGCAACACTTGAGATGGCGACGCTCGGGAAACAAGGTCGCGGCGTCAGGCAGCCCGGACGAACTGTCGGCCGGGGTTCCCGCCGCGCTGGAAAAAGGAGCAGCCGATGAATCGCGAGAATAAAGTTTACGCGAAGTTCGCGCTGAGCCGCGAGATGATGGAGACGGCCGGCATTATCGAGCGTTTCGATTTCAGCCGCGCTCCCGAGGCCGAAAAGGCCATCGCGCAACGGAAGAAGGTCTTCTTCACCGGCGAGGGATCGAGCCGCATTTTTCCCGCCAAACAGTTCATCTATCAGGCGCTGCGGCGCCGCGCCGGCCTTCACGCGGCCACCGACGGGTCGCGCCAGGCCGCTGAATATGACCTCTCGGACTTTGCCGTCTTCGCCGCCTCCAATTCCGGCCAGACCAAGGAAGTGGTGCATCTCCTGCGCGACCTGAAGGCGCGCGGCCATGCGGCGCTTTTCTCGCTCTCCGCTTTCCCCGAGACGCCTTTGGGCCAGGCCAGCACCGTCGCGTACGTCCTCTCCTGCGGCAAGGAAGGCGCCACCGCCGCCACCAAGAGCGTGGTCGAGCAGGCCCTTTTCTACCACGCCATTCTGGATCGCGTGACGGGCGCCAACGCCCTGCCGCGACGGGCCAGGGAGCTTGCCGAGAAATTTTCGCGCGCGCTTTCGCTCCCGATTCCGCCGGCCATCGTCCAGAAGCTCACCGCCGCCGACGTCATTCACTGGTCAGGGCGCAACACGGGCGCGGCCGAGGAGCTGACGCTCAAGACCAACGAGATCACCCGCAAGCGTTCCGCGTACCTCGAAGGCACCTACGCCGTCCACGGCATCGAGGAAGTGATGAGCCGGCAGGACGCCGTCATCGTGCTGGAGCCGTTCGAGGCCGAGGAAGAGAAGTTCGAAGAGGTGCTCGTGAAAGGCGTCGGGCTGACGGTCGTGGCCATCGCCTCGCGCGACACGCGCTTTCCGACGATCCGGGTCCCGGCGGCGGATGCGTTCGACCACTACGTCCACCTGGCCGCCGGCTGGAACCTGCTCGTCGAGATCGGCCTGGCGCTGGGCGTGAACCTGGACAAGGCCGAGCGCGCGCGCAAAGTCGGCAACGTCCTTGTCGAGTGAAAACGCCGCGGGAGGACGATAAACCAGGCCGCGCCTGCGGCCTGTTCACCCCATCGCGCCGCCGGCGAGGGTTCGCCGACCCTCACCGTGAGCGTGGCAACAGGCCGACGATGTAGGAACGGTATACGGCGACCTCTTTGGAATCTTCCGGATCGAAGAAATCGGGGTTGCGTTTCTGCAGGTCGAGAATCTTGTCCAACGCGGCGATCATCTCGAGGCCGACGTCCCGCGAGAGGCCGATCGTCCTGGCGCGCACGTACGCGACCTCGTAATTCATTTCGAGCTGGTGCAGTTGCTCCATGATCGGCTTGGCGCGCAGGGCGAACCGGTCCATCGGCTCGTAGACGGCGAATTGCTTGCTCTGCGGCGCCACCAGCGCGGCGAGGTCCTTCGGAGTCTCTGCCACCCCGGCCAGGGCGTGGAGCGCCATGCCCTCCTCATCGGTGATCACTACGGGCCTTCCCGCCGGGCAGAGCAGGCGCTCGGTGAAAGGAGTCTTGCTCGCGGTGTATTGCGTCTTGGCCGCGGCGGCGTCCTTTACGCTCATCACCTGGATCTTGCCGTTGACGGTGATGGCCACGGCGCCGAGGGTCTTGTCCACCATCGCCTCCGCCAGTTCCTCGGGAAACTTGGAACCTGCGGCGTACGTGCGGAACGCCGCGGCGAAGCTGGAGAACAACTTGTCTCGGAGGTCGCTGAACTTGTCGGCGCCGTCGCTCTTGAGGTTTGTCCCGTTGCCGTTGATCGGGATAGCCGCGCCCATTTTCGAGCGGGGCGACATCACGATCGCCTCGCAGGACAGGCAGATCAACGCGCCGGCGGACATGGCCCACTTGTTCTCGCCGTTCACGTAGGAGACGCACTTGATGTTGTGCCGGCGCAGGGTTTGGATCGCGTTGCACAGCTCCTGGGCGATCCCGATGACCCCGCCGGGCGTGTCCACGATGACGACGACGCAGGCCGGCTTGCTCTTGACCGCATACGCGACCCCATTGCTGAAGTAACGCACCGACGGGCGCGACGTGATCTCCCCCGTGACCGGGATGAACACGATGGAGTCCTTCAAGTCAACCTTTTCCGGGTTCTCCTCGTAATCGTCGAGGATGATGAACTTGAGCTTGCCGGCGACATCCGAAACGGCGTTGGCGGGAAAGCTGTCGTAGTCCGCCACCGGAACGCTGACGACCTTGCCGTCGGTCCCCTTGAGCGTCATCATCTCGCCGTTGCCGGCATTGATGCTCGAGTAGATGATCTCGCCGGTCTTCCTGTTCTTGTAAGCGTGGACCGCCGGATCGGCCGCGGGGTTGAGCGAGACGAGCTCGATTTTCCCGTGGGTTTTCTTGTTGATCAGGATCGTGCAGCCGACGAGCGCGGGATGTTCGGCCTGAAGCCAATCGTCGAGGAAAGTGGTCGCCGTCTCCTCTGCGGCAGCCGCGGCGCTCACAAGGAGCGCCAGCGCGAACGCCCGAAGGCAACGACGCACGCCCGTGGTCATCGTTGCGATCCTCCAGAAAAGAAGGTTTTCTGCATGAGATTATGGCGCTCCCCTGGAATCTTGTCAAGCAAATGTGCGAAAGGGACCGGGCGCCGTAAGGCTTGCAACGCGGAGGGAATTGAGCAAGAATGGAGTCTGGTTTCGTTCTTCGTCGTCGCAGCGAGAGAGGATATTCATGCGCAAACCGACGGTTCTGATTGCTCTGGCTCTCGCGGGTCTGATGTGCGTGGCGGCGAAGAAGACGCCGGACAAGGTGGCGTTCGATGACTATGCCGACCGGATCGTGGCGGGCGACGCGCTGACCGAGGAGGAAATGGCGCAGGCGCGGAAAGGCTTCAGCACGCAGTTGATCCGGCCCGACCGGCTGGATTTCGGCCAGAACGCGCGCTATCGCATCGCGGAGATTCAACTCAGCCACGGCAAAGCCCGCGAGGCGGTCGCCACGCTGCGCGAGGTCGCCGCCGCGCAGCCCAAACCCGACGAGACGACCTGGGTGACGCGATTCAACATCGCGGAGATCTTCCGCGTCGCCCTCAACGACGCCGACCAGGCCGCCGCGGAGTTCCAGCAGGTTGAGGGAAACCTGCAGCCGCTGGCGCAACGCGAGATGCTCGACATGATCGAGAAGGAACCCAACCGGTTCGACCAGGCGGTCTCCACGATCCAGAAAGCCGCCGCCGAGACGAAGGAGAAAGGCGCTCGTTGGGCGTTGCTGACCCGGCTTGGAAACCTGTATCGCCGCGCGCAGCAGGACGACAAGGCGCTGGAGGTTTTCCAGCAAGTCGCCAAAGAGGCCACGCCCGACCAGATCGAGCGCCTTCGCCAGGAGGCCGTCGCGCAGGTCGAGGCGGCGGCCAAACAGATCAGGCGCCTCCGCGACGACAACCGCGACGAGGAAGCGGACGACGTCGAGCAGGATGCCGTGCGCCAATGCAACGCGCTGCGCATCCAGGGTCGCGACGACGAGGCCGACGCGATGCAGACCGCGCTCGACAAGCTCGACAAAGAGTTGAAAGATCAGGCTCCGCCCGCCGGCGCATCTATGCCGCTTCCGGCGCACGGACAGTCCGCCGCCGTGCAGCAGGAGTCGTCACGCCGCCATGCCATAGCCTGCGCCTTCCAAAAGTTTGCATATTCCCACGCGTAAAACGCGCTCCGCAGCAACTCAGCAGACAACCGAAAAATTACTTGACAACAGCATTGCGACCCTATACTCTCATGGATATTTAGGACTGTCCTTCGGAGGACGGTCAAGCATGGAGCCGGTGTCATTTGGAAAAGGAGGCGCCGCTATGCGTAAGCTCGTAACGGCTGCAGCCGCGGTCGCAGTGTTGTGCGGGATGACGGCTCTTGCGCAAACGCCGACCAAACCGCCCATGGCTTCGGACGAACACATCATGATGGCTCATGGCGAAGCGGAGCTGCTCCATCGGGCCCTCCTGGAAAGCAAGCACGATCCGGAGACGCTGAAGCTTCTGGATCAGGCCCTGACGGATCGGACGACGATGCTCCAGGCGGAACTCGACCGGACGACGAAAGCCGTGGCGTACGTGAAGGCGATGCGGGGCGGCGACAAGGCCGCCATTCAGGAGACCAAGGACGCTCTGAAGGGCTCCCTGGAAACAGTGGCGGCCGCCGCGAAGACTTTCTCCGCGGACTGCTGGGCGATCCGCGAGCACCTCCGGTCGATGCGGGAGGACGAGGGAAAACGCGCGCACGGTTCCAGCGGGGCGCCCGCCGTCACCAACCCATAATCCGCCGGGCGAGTTTCAACGCCGAAGCGGGGAAAGGATGTTTCCTTTCCCCGTTTCGTTTCCAACGGATGACTCTGTAAAGGCCGAGCCATGGACCTTCCCGCCGCGCCGGCGAATATGCGAACGCAGTGGCGGATGGACGGCGGGCGGCTCGTGCTCGACATGCCGCGCGCCGGTTTTTCGATGTCCGCGTTCGGTTCGATGGTGACGATGGCCATCGCCGTAACGATCATCGGCGCAAGCGGGTTCGCGTGCTTCCTGATGTTCATCGCGCGGCGAACGGACATCGGTCCGGGCTTCAAGTGGCTCATGGGCCTCCCCTTCGCAATCGCCTGCTTCACGCTGCCGGGCGTGATCCTGCTTCAGGGCATTGTCTGGCCCGCGTTCTGCCGCACGCGCGTCATCGCTTCGTCGGGCGGCCTGCGCGTCGAGCGGCGGCTCGGCCTCCTGCAGCGCACCAGGGAGGTGAGCGCGGGCGAGATCGAGGAACTGGCGCTGACGCACGTCCGCGCGCCGGCCGTCACGGCGCGCGGCGGGAAAGCAGCGGTCCGCTTCGGGCAGGGATTGCCGGAAGCGGAGCTCGAGTGGATTCGAGCGGCCGTCGCAAAGGTGTTGGCTAAATAGCGAGCAAGCGCGGCATGCCTTGACCGCAATGCCGCGTCCGGGCATAATACCGTTCTGTTGTCATTCCGACTTCGAGATTTAAGGAGATCCCATGTCGCTGGTCAATACGGGCAAGATGTTCCAGGAGGCGATGAAGGGCGGTTTCGCGGTGGGCGCGTTCAACGTGAACAACATGGAGCTGATCCAGGGCATCTTCTGGGCGGCGAAGGACCGGCAGGCGCCGGTGATCCTCCAGATCAGCAAGGGCGCGCGCAAGTACGCGAACATGCGCTACCTCCGCGCGCTGATTGACGCGGGCTGCGCGGAATCGCTGGAGATCCCCGTCGCGATCCACCTCGACCACGGCGATTTCGAGACGGCGATGAAGTGCATTGACGAGGGATACACCTCGGTGATGTACGACGGCTCGGGAGACCCGCTCGAGAAGAACATCGCCGACACGAAGAAGATCTGCGAGCGCGCGCACGCGCACAAGCCCTACGTGAGCGTCGAGGCGGAGCTCGGGCAACTCGGCGGGATCGAGGACGGCGCGCACGGCATCGCGGACAGCGAGATCGAAAAGCACCTCACCGACCCGGACCAGGCGCAGCGGTTCGTGAAGGAGTCCGGGTGCGACAGCCTCGCGGTGGCGATCGGCACGAGCCACGGCGCCTACAAGTTCAAGCGCGCGCCGAAGCTGGCGTTCGACCGGATCGAGGCGATTGCGAAAAAGCTGCCGAACTTCCCGCTGGTCATGCACGGATCGAGCTCGGTCCCCCGCGAGTACATTGATCTGATCAACCAGTTCGACGTCCTCGAACCGGCCTCGAAGGAGATGCTGCAAGTCGCGCTCAAGGAGGGCTGGCAGCAGATGCCCGACACGATGGGCGTGCCGGAAGAGGCGCTCGGGCGCGCCGCGAAGATGGCCGTCTGCAAGATCAACATTGACACCGACCTGCGGCTGGCGCTGACCGCCTCGATCCTCAAGACCTGGGGCGCATGCAACCGCGAGCTGCTCAAGTGGATCGAGGCCGGCCGGCAGGGACCGCGCCCGAAGTTCAGCTTCGATCCGCGCGAGTACCTCGGGCCCGGCCGAGAGGCCGTCCGCGCCGTCGTCGCGCGCAAGATGGACGTGCTCGGCGTCAGCGGGAAGGCGAAGCTGTTCCAGTAGCCGCGAGCGGCTGCAACTCGGCGGCCGTTCATCCCAGCCGGCAAACCCGCCGAGTGTCCAGCAGGCAAGGGAAATAGGCCCCGGCGATATTGCCCAGCGGCAGGACGTCGTCGGAGAGCTGGTAGCCCAGGTCCTTCACCATAAAGCGCCGCCGCGCTTCGCAGCGACGGTACACCGCCGGGTAGCGCCTCTTCAGTTCCGCGCGCAATTTTTCGTCCGCCAGGATGATGCCGTCCTCCATGTTGACACAGATGCCCGCGACGCGTGAGACAGGGATGATATCGGCTTGAATCGCGCTGCCGGACGGCAAGGGGATGGATGACCCTTTCCAGAAGGGAGAACTGAGCCATTCATCCAGGTGAATGTAGTGTCCCGTGTTCACGCAGAAAGTATAAAGCGAATCATCCCGCGCGCCTTCGGCCGCGGCCCAGACCTCTCCTGCGGGCGTTCCTGCGCCGAGCGCGGCATACCAGGCCCGCGTCACGGCGAGGTAGTTCTCGATCAGCTTGAGCGTAGCGCGCCCTTTCCGGGACGCAAAACCGTCGGGGTTGCGGACCAGCATTCCCGCGCGGCACGTGAGCGACCCCCACACTCCAAGCGCGCTGGTCAGGTACTCGCCCTCTTTGACCACGTCATTGCCGGGAGAAGCCATGCCGTTGGAAACGACTTTGCCGCAGGAAACCATGGGATGGCAGGATTCGGGAAGGCCGCCTCCGTCATAGATCCTGGCCAATTCGAAACAGCGCGCTCCGGGCTTCAGCGCGCGCAAGAGGTTCAGCACGGACGTCGAGGTCCGGATCGCGGCGTATTCAAAAAGCGCGATCTGTTCCGGTTCATTCTGAAGGCGCAGTCCGTCCTTCGGACTCATGAACAGATCGTTGGCATTCGCGGGCCGCACGCCGCAGATCTCCGCGACGAGTTCGACAACATACGCGGGCGTCTCGAGCCGGTTCGCCATCAGGCTCTTCCACCCCGCAATGCCGCAGCGCATCCCGCGGCGAAGCCCGGCCTTGCGCAGGACAGGCGCCAGGTCCCACGACTTGGAACGGTCCTGGCCCATGAGACTGAATTCCTGGCAGAGCGCGATGTCGGCGGGGAACGGGAGCTTGGAGACGATGTTGATGCATTCATTGCCGAGGCAGAGCGTGGCTTTCCCGTCGGCGGTGAGGATGAAGAGGGCCTCCTCGAAGCGCGGATCGAAGCCGGTGCAGTAGGCCATGTTGGCGCTGTGCTCGCGGTCCGCGTAGACCAGGAGGCAATCGTATTGCGCCGCCCGCATTCGCTCCCGGACTTTGGCCAGCCTGGAGCGGTACACACCAGCGGGGATTTCCGGGATCGTCTCGGGGCCGCCGAAGTCGGGAATCGTCATCTCAGTCATGGTCATCATCGAACGGCTCTCCTCTTAGTGATGGCGGGCGAAGTGCCAGTCGCCGAGCATGGGCGAGTCGCCCGGGTCGCCCTTCAGGAGTTCCCGGTAGTTCTCGGCCGCTTTGCGGAAGGCCATGGCGTGCTCTTCGATGAGCCTGGGGTAGAACTTCTTGAACGACGGGATGTAGTACGTGCGCGCGTTCGCCGCCTCGCTCACCGGCAGGCTGCCCTTGCGCTGGCGCAGGTCGCGGTCGGAGAAAGCGATGCGCGTCGGCTTGCCGTCGCCGTAGACGTCGGCGGTATTGAAAACGGGGTGCAGGTGCAGCGGCCGGTTCGAGCCGCCGGAGCAGACGCTGCCTTCGGCCCGCACGGCGTCGGCAAAGCGCGTGACCGACAGGCCGCCGAGTTCCTCGGGCACGTAGAGGCCGTGCGCGCAGTACCAGCCGCCCATGTTCGTCTTCGGGTCCTTCGGATCGGTCCGATGCGCCCGCAGGCCGGGCACGCCCTCGAGCAGGTCCCAGAAATAGTTCAAAGCCTTTTGGATCTCGGCGCACCGCGCGTCGTAATGCTTGAGCTGCACGCGGCCGACGGCCGAACTCAACTGGTGCATCCGGTATTTGTGGCCGCCCAGCGGAAGGCCCACGAGCCCCTTGAGCGACGCGGTCGCGATATCGTCCGGCCTCTGGAAGCGCTCGTAATGCCCCCAGGCGACGGCGCGTTCGTAAATCCGCCGGTTGTCGGTCACCAGGATCCCGCCCTCGCCGATCGCGAACGACTTCTCGCTCATGAGCGACATCCCCGCCACGTCGCCGATCGTGCCGAGTTTCTTTCCTTTATATAACCCGCCCTGGGCATGCGACACGTCCTCGATGACGACGAGCTTGTGCTTTCGGGCGATCTTCATGACCGGGTCCATGTCCGTCGGATGCCCGAGGTAGTGCACGACGAGGATGGCCTTCGTGCGCTTGCTGATCCGGCGCTCGATATCGTCCGGGGCGAGGCAGAGCGTGGCGGGGTCAATCTCGCCGAAGACCACGGTCGCGCCCACGTTGTAACACGGCATGGCCGAGGCCCAGTAGGTGACGCTCTGGCAGATGATTTCATCGCCGCGGCCGATCCCGCAGCCGAACATCGCCGCTTCGAGCGCGGCGGTGCCGGTGCTGTGCGCCAGCGCGTACCGAGTCCCCTGCCACCGAGCGAACTCGGACTCGAAGGCCTTCGTCACGCCGAGTTGCGACATGGCGCCGCGGTTGAGGACGTCGAGGACGGCGCGGCGGTCCTCATTGGTGATGATCGGCCATCTGAAGAGATCGCGCGGCTTGGATCGCACCGCCTTGGGGCCGCCGAAAAGGGCCAGTTGCGACTTGACGGGTTTTAGCTTGCTGCCCACGAGTTTCTCCTGAACTGAGACGTTCCAGATGACTACCGGTTGGCGGAGCCCGAAACCTTGAACTTGATGGCGCGCAGCCCACAGACCTTTCCGAAGTGCGCCACGTCGCGTTGAAGCCGTTGCATCGCTTGCCGACTAAAGGCGGAACCATCCATGTGGAGCGGGCGCGCGAGCGTCACATCGGCCTGGGTCAGCGCCACCGCGAGCGCAATGTCGCCCCATGCGAGGAACCCGGGCAGGTGCACTCCCAGCGAGAAGGGACTCTTTCCGGACTTGTGCAGGAACGTGCCCGGCATTTCGCTCAATTCCAGCCGCGGGAACCCTCCGTTCACCGCCGCGCAGAAAAGCGCCGCCAACGCCCCTTCGCCCGTGCCGGCCAGGGTCAGCGGGCCTTTGCTCCTCTTCCTGAGGAATGACGCCATCAGTTCGGTCCCGCGGGCGCGTTCGCCCATAAACGTTCTGCCCATCCACAGGTACGCCCGAGTCGTATCATGGTGAATTGCGGTATTGTGCTCCAGGTCGCCGAAGCTTCCTTCCGTAAAGAGCAGCACTCCCCGGCCGCGCGCCAGCGCCTGCTCCACCAGCGCCGGGTCCGGCGAGCCGGTCTTCCCTTCCACCTTCGGGATGATTGCATAGCCCGCCTTCGCATCCTCGGGGACGATGAGCAGAAGCATGAAATGTTCCCCGCTCACGGTGGAGATCACCATCCGTTGCCAGGTTCGCCCCGCGATGATCTCCGGACCGAGGTCGCGCACCTCCTTGAGAATCAGCGCGCCGTCCATGTGCAGGACCCCGCGCAGCTCTTTGCGCTTGGCCGCCGGGCTCATGGACTTCTTCGCGCGCGCCTCGGCGATCAACTCCTCTCCGCGTTCGCGGCAGAACTCGGAAATGCTCGGCACGATCGGCGGACGCTTTCCCTTCCGGAAGCACAGGAGCTGCTCCTGCGGCAGGGTGCGGAACCATTTCTCCGGCCGCGGCGAGCCGTCGCCGATGCCCTTGAGCCAGCGGTCGAACCAGCCGTACATCGCCTCGCGGACCTCGGTCCAGTAACCGTGCGGGAGATTGAATACCTGGTAGGTCAGTCGTTCGTCCGCTCCCAGCGCCTGGTACACCGGCCGCGCCGCCACGAACGAGCGGAGCATCTCCGCGGGATAGAATGAGGAGTTGGTATCCTTGAGCGCGTTGCAGATCTTCAGCGCCCGGGGCGCGATCAGCGCCAGGATGCCGGACATTTCGGTGAGCAATACCGCTCCCGGCAGCGTCTCGCAGATGCAGTTGGAGCCGGCGACGTAAGCCTCGAACGTTCCCACGCTCACCACCGGCACCGCCGCCGCGAGCCGCTCGTCCATCGCCGCGACCCACATCGTCTGGTTCCCTCCGCCGCTCGCGCCGGTGACGCCGATCCGGTCCGCACGGACGCAGGGAAGCGAGCGGAGGAGGCTGACCCCGCGCATGTTATCCACGATCTGCATCCCCATCAGCGTCTCACCGACGTCGTAAACCGAAGTGCCCAGGTGCGCGCCGTGGTACTCATAATGGCCGTGCGTCGTGGCGCGCTCGCCGGCGCCGAAGGCGTCCACGCTCAGGCAGACGTAGCCCTCGCGCGCCAGGTGGTGGGCGCGTCCCTGCACGCGGTCCGCAAGGTGGCCTTCGCCGAAATGCCCGTGCACGCTGAGCACCGCCGGGAACGGCCCCGGGCCGTCGGGAACGTAGAGACAACTGGTGACATAGAACCCCGGCCGGCTCTGATAGATGACCTTGTCGATTCGATAGCCGTCCATCCGGATCGTTCCGAGTATCTTCAAATTCAGGTCGAGGGTGTGATCCGGCGGCGTCCCGAGGAGTTCCCAGAGCTTGGCGCGCAGCGTCCGTCGCCAGGACTCCCATTCGGCGCGGTTCGCCGGCAGGCGGCGCTCGCAGAACATCCGCGTCGCCTCCAGCATCATTTGAGTGTGGGCGTGCGAGATAAAACCCTTATCCCAGTCCGCAAGCGTTCTTTCCATGAACGGAATTCCTTGTGATGCGCGAATTAGCGCCGCGCCGTGTCGGAAAGATCGTACTGAGGTAATCTCTAAAAAGCAAGGTCAAGCGCTGATCCGATCTGGCAGTCCGCCGAGAACATCAGCTCGTCATTCCGAGCGAAGCGAGGAATCTCATACGCCGCGCGTCGGCAACAGCCTCTGGTGTGAGATGCTTCGCCGTTCGGCCCTGAGCTCACGGCCGAAGGGCTGCGCTCAGCATGACGCGGGCTAGAC
>Ga0181524_10003415_pt1 | contig 15414 bp, 16 predicted proteins | sample PEATcosm2014_Bin_34_FD_119761 | JGI IMG/M metagenome (GOLD analysis project Ga0181524, IMG submission 119761) | Peatland microbial communities from MTU Mesocosm Facility, Houghton, MI, USA - PEATcosm2014_Bin05_60_metaG | ecosystem: Environmental > Terrestrial > Soil > Wetlands > Peat | place...
ACCGCAGCCGCGAGATAGTCGACCCACCAGAGTCCTGTGAAGTATTCCACAACCAAGCCACCGAGCAGAGCGACGGACATGAAGAAGCATGTGACTGATTCTATCGCGTCCATCGAAAGAGGAAGAGATCGTGTCTCCCTACCTATCCTGCTCTTCTGTAACCAGAGATACGGCATTATAACAGCGGCTCCTATCGCGACAGCTATTCCGACAGTCGAACCTTCTGGTCTGAGTCCTGTAATGTACGAATAGACGGCTCCTAGTCCGATAATCGGAATCAGTGAAAAAAGCAATGCGCTTGTAAGTTCCCCGGTTCTCTTACTGTCATGCATCTCGGAGCCGCTCGCATCCCCCCGTAGATAGACCAGCACGGCCAGACCAGAGATGAGTTCTATCAGGCTGTCACCCCCGAATGCTAACAGAGCAAGACTCCCGGCCAAAAGCCCGAACACGATTGAGCCCGAGGCCTCGACAACCATCCACGCCGAGCTGAAGTATTCAACAATGATCCCGGTCCTTATCCTCATCCGTCTCCAGGAGTGGTGCGCGTCGTTGCAACAGCAGGAGATGCAGTTGGAGCAATCGGCCGGGGTGTGACAGGTTGCGCATGATGTTTCCCCACAACCACATATTTGGCAGGCAGATGACGAAGACCCAAACGTCATCGTGGGCCCTAAGCCTCTTGTGCTTGAAGAGTTCATCGTTCTCTCTCACTCTCTCAAATGGAAGTATAAAGGAGGACCATCGATTTTCTTCGTCCTCGAAAACCTTGAACCAAGACTGATGTTTACCCACGAAGCCAACGAAGCACTCCATGCGATTTAGGGCGTCTCTATCGACGTGATGCTTGATGCCTTCGGCCACAGCGTAGCGCGGACGAGGTATAGATGATAGCCACTATAAGCGCCCAGAACTATAACTAGCAGGTAGACGCCGAGCGGGGCCACAAGATAGTACACCAGGTAAGTGTTTAGCCCCACGATTGTCGCCCCGCACAGCACACCGAGATAAGTGGTCAGGCGGTTGTTAGCAAACTGACCCATGAGGTCCTTCTTGGCAGTGTACACTAACAGAGGTATCATAGGTAATGCGATCATTAGGCTGAGGAGCACTTGGCTGTAGACCAATAGGGACAGCGGGTCCAAGCCTAGAAGCACGGCTATCGTCGTTGGGAAGACGTTGACGATCCTCGTGACCACCCTCCTGGCGGTCCTGTTCACCTTTGTTCCCAGCAACCCGTCCATGATCGCTATGCCGGCCAATGTTCCGGTCGTCGAGGAGGCAAGGCCGGAGCACAGCAAGGTCACGGCGAAAACAACGGCGGCAAGCGCTCCGTAGATTGGTGTCATTATCTGGTACGCCTGATTTACTGTTGACACACACACATGCGGTATGGCGACACACTTCGGATAGAACGCCACGGCACTTACTATGAGGATGGCCGCATTGACCGCTCCGGCGATCATAAATGCAGCGATGCTTTCGCGAGTGTGGAGCTTCAATAATCGTTGCTTTTCATCATTGGTCCGCTCCACCAGCTTGTCCCTGGTCAGCGTCGAATGTACGTATAGTGCATGTGGCATGACGGTCGCGCCTATGATTCCAACTATCAAGACTATGCTGCTGTTGCCAAACGTTGGCGAGGCAAAGGACTGAGCTATCTGAGGCATGTTTAGGCCGACAACGGCAACTTCGTACAAGAAACCGAGAGCTATGACCGATACGAATAACATGAAGAAATACTCGACTGTCCTGAAACGCCCCGATGTCAGAACTAACAGAATAAGGACGTCAGCCGCTCCGAATATCGACGCATAAAGGAGGGGCACCTTGAACAGTATGTTCAGCGCGATGACCGTCCCCAGGTACTCCGCCAGGTCGGTGGCTGCGGCTGCCACTTCGGCGCCAACCCAGTTCAGATAAATGTCAAACCTAGAATTATGGAGAGACTCGCGGACGAGCTGCGCCAAATCCTTGCCTGTAGCTATTCCGAGCTTTCCTGAGAGATACTGAAGAAGCATCGCCATGAGGTTCGCCATCCAGACCGTCCAAAGCAAACCGTAGTTGAACGACGCTCCCGCCTGAATGTCCGTCCCGTAGTTCCCCGGGTCCATGTATGCCATGCTCACGATCAATGCCGGACCCGCAAAGAGGAAAACCTCACGAACCGAAGTAAGGCGTGACTTCCTGGCCTCGAGTTGCTCCGGTGGCTTGAGAACTCTATTCGAGGGTGCGCGTTTCCACGGGAGCTGCATGCTTGTGAAATTGTGAAATTGCAAGGTATTTTAAGTTTGATTGCTCTAATATGACTCGGTCGTTCTAATACGATTAGAGCATGCATCGTTTCGTAGGCGCACCTAACCATTCGAGAACTCTTTTAATGGGGGACGACCTGCGCCTTCGCAGGCGGGGACGACTTGGCAAGGGTGATTCATACAGAGCAGCAGGAAGAGATGTCGAGGCTGGAAGACTATCTTGAGGTGATCTACCATCTGATCCATGACAAGGGTTATGCGAGCACGGTCGACATCGCAGAGAACCTTCGAGTCAAACCCGCCAGCGTATCGAGCATGCTGCAGAGGCTCGCTGCGAAGGACTACCTTGTGCACGAGCGCTACCGAGGCATCAGGTTGACCGACGAGGGCGTGAAGATCGCGAAGTCAGTGATCGCGAGACACAGCATAGTAGCAGAACTACTTTCGATGCTCGGTGTGGAAGATAAGGTGGCCTACCAAGATACGGAAGGGATAGAGCATCACATCCAACCCGCAACCATTCGCAAGATAGAAGGGCTGGTCGATTTCCTCCGGAAGAACCCGAAGCTGCTGCGCGCGATACGGGATCACATAGAAGAATAGGACGCCGGCTGCGGCGGCGCAACCGCCTCTACCGCTCGCTTGCATTCGGCAGATGTTAAAAGAGTCGAACACTGACCGTTGACTTGTGAAGTTCCAGACTGCGGTGACTCTCCCAATCGGCCGGGGTCGCTAGATTGATGGATAGGAACAACGGATGGAGAGGTATCGAAGGGCTTTCCTCTAATGGCCCGTATCCTGAGTTCAAAGCCAAACTGATGCTCTTCGGTCAGTTCGTGGGTGATTGGGACATCATTGGCGTCCAGAGTCCAGGCCCCGGTGGAGTCGCTTTCAAGAAGGGAGGCGAAGTCCATTTCGGGTGGATTCTCGATGGCAGGGCTGTACAGGACGTGTGGATGACGTATGATGAGCACTCCAAGAAAACCATTCCTGTGGGCACGACAATTAGGGTCTACGATCCTTCGATCGACGCCTGGCATAGCATTTGGATATCTGTTATTCGCCGCTCGGTCCAGACATTTGTGGCGCGGAAGGTGGGGGACGAAATCGTTTTAGAGGGCACGACGAAGGAAGGCTATCCAGAGCGCTGGGTCTTTTCAGAAATCAAGCCGGAATCGTTCAGATGGCATTCGGAGGAAACACATGATGGGGGCAGCACATGGGCTCTGACCGAAGAGATGAGAATCCGTAGGCGCAGCTCTGGAACGGTGAGGACTACTAACTAAGGATGGAACAGACCCCCAACCTCGCTGACGAGTTGACAGAATCCAGTCGCTAGTTTCTCTTAGTCGGAAGACATACGAGGATTCAGGTCAGGTGGGGCCCGAACTTGAATTACGCCGCTACGGCTGGTTTGGGCCTGGTGGGATTCAAACAATCTACTGGCAACAGACATTTGAATTAAGTTCAGATGGGCCGCGACGACTCTTAGATCTGAAGGAACTTGGAGCTCTTCATCTCGTCCTGAGCCTCGAAGGCCTTGCTCATCGCTGAGACCTTCTTCGCGTCGCCGTGGACGAGAAACAGTTCAACGCACGTCGATGGAGTGAGCTTGCTGTGGATATGCGTCTTGATTATCTGGTCGAACTCATGTTTGAGCAACGTGACTGGTTCCTCTTCCTCGGTGTTGTGCGTGACCACGACCAGACCACTCACTTCCCCTGAAAGGCCAGACCGTTCTCTGTTGTCATTCATCATCATTCGAATCGCCGCCCGAACGAGCTCTGACCTGCCAGTGAACCCGTATGATTCTTCTAGCCCGTCCATTTCCTTCAGCATCGTCTCTGGAATCGAAAGGCTGACTATTGGCATAACCAGGTTTCTTATTAATGGACATATAAACTGTGGTCTCCAGGGTAATAAGCTGCACCGCCAGGCCGCGCCGAGATCAACGACACCAATCAGGAAGATCTGGAGTGGGTGATAGGCATCTATCTGTCTGCTTCACTCGATCTGATTCCCTGGAAATTGGCCCGACGAACTTTGCCTGGCTTGATTCGTCTCGGGAATCTCCAGTCCCAGCCTCTCACACCCAGGTAGATGATGAACACGATGCTCGTAATGAAAAAGCTCACCGGATACGGCTCATACACCGCGATGAATAGCCCAGACCATGTCGCAGCCAGGGCGATGAGCACCGAGATCATTATGACCCGCTGCGGCCGTTTCGCCAGATACTGAGCGGTTGCCGCTGGTGTTACCATTAGGGAGAAGATGAGAAGGACACCGATCATTTGAACAGAAATGGAGACCGCGACAGCTACGAGAAGCATGAAGGCCATGCCCAGGAAGACCATAGGCATTCCCTTGGCTTCTGCGACGTCTTCATCCAGCGACGCGAAGAGGAGCGGTCTGTAGAGGAGAGAGATTGCGCCCAAGACCGCCAAACCGAAGAAAAGCGTCTGGAGGACGCCGCTGCTGCTGATGGCCAGTATCTCTCCGAATAAGATAGAGTAAGCCTCGGTTGAATAGCCGGGGTAGAGTCTGATGAATAGGAGACCCAAGCCCAGCATGAACGCGAGCACAATGCCAATCTGAGTATCACGATTTGCGACGCGGCGACCGAGTGCGGCTATCGCCAAGCCGCCCGCAGTTGAACCCAGAAGGAGACCGTAGATGGCGGGAATATTCACCAAGATGGCCCCCGCAGCTCCAGCGAATCCAATCTCGGAAAATGCGTGAGCCACAAACGCCGAACGGCGCAACACTACGAAGTAGCCCATGATACCCGCTACGATTGCTATGACTGTCCCTGCCTCGAATGCATGCTGCAGGAGCTGAACGTGCCACATCTGCTGGAAGTCGGCGAAGAGATTGATGCTGAAGATCATGCCATGTCACCATGGTGCTCTTCGACGCCTATGATCGCGACATTGCCGTGGGGGTCACGCAGGACCTCGACCTGGACCCCGTAGAGCGCTGTGAGGCTCTCAGAGGTCAGGACTTCGCTGGGCTTTCCCGTCGCCACCCTGCCGTTCGCGATGTACATCACTTTGTCGAGGTGAGGCAGAAGTGGGTTGATGTTGTGAGCTATCAGCAACGCCGTTACGCCGCGCGAACGGACGACGTCGTTGACCAAGTGCAGCAGGTCAGTTTCGCGCCTCAGGTCAAGGTTGGACAGCGGCTCGTCGAGTAGCAATATGTCCGGGTTGCTCACCAGTGCCTCGGCCAGGAAAATCCTCTGCAGTTCTCCGCCTGACAACGCGCCGAGGGGACGATGTGCCAGCTCAGTCGCGCCGACACCCTCCAGCGCAGCAAGAGCAGCGTCGCGATCCTTGTGGGAGAAGGGGTTGAACCCCCACTGTTTTCCTGAAAGCCCAAGCCGTACCAATTCAAGGCATTCTACATTCGTCTCGCTGTCTATTACATGGCGCTGAGGCACGTAGCCGATTTGAGGATTTCCGCGCTTAGGCGGAGCGTCGAATATCTTCATCGACCCGCCAATGGGCTGTTGCAGGCCGAGTAGCAAGCGAAAGAGAGTTGTCTTGCCAGCCCCGTTGGGGCCTATGACCGCGATGAATTCTCCGCGACCAAACTCAAAGTTGGCGTCTCGCCAGACGGTGTTGTCCGGGTAGCCGGCTGCCAGATTTTCTGCCGCAATAATCTTGGACTGCAATTTCCTTCACCCGTTATTGCCCGAGGGCCTGAGCATTGAGCGTGTGCTGAATGACTAGTAACTCTGCGTTCATCCAGACTTGGAACGTGACGTTCGACGGCTGAATGGTCTCCGTCACGCCGACTGTAGGGACGTTGTTTTCGGTGGCCAAAGCCTTGATGCTTTGAGTGAGCGGCGTCATCGTCTGCTCGTTGTAGACCAGCATGCTCACACTTCCGTTCTGGAGTTCCTGCTGGAATTGCACGACGCTCTGCACTGGCGGGTCATTTCCTTCCGAGACGGCCTGCATGAATGCGGGAGGAGAAACGAGGTCAAGGCCCGTAGCGTTTGCCAGGTACACGAATATGCTCTCCGTAGATGCCACGTGCGTGCCCGCATACTGTTGTCTTATCTCGTCTATCTGTTCGTTGTACACCCCAAGCGACGCGTTCAACGTGAGGTACTGCTGCTTGTAGTATGCTGTGTCGATCGGATCGACGCAGACAAGGTCCTTGTACATCGCCTTTACCGTGTCATTCACGTAGTAAGGACTGTACCAGAAGTGAGGATTTGCTGTGACTGGCTGGTTGATGAGTTCTTGCACGTTCAGGACCGCCTGACCGGGAGTATTGCTTGCTGCAATGAGCTGCAGAGCCCAAGCATCGTACCCTGCTCCGTTGACGATCACGAAGTTTGCGTCTGCGATTGCTTCGGCGTCGGCGAAGTCGCTTTCATATTCATGAGGGTCGGTGTTGGGGTCTGAAACGATGCTCAGCACATTGACATGCGTTCCGCCAAGCTGAGACACCAGGCTCCCCCAGAAGTTCTCGGCAGCGACCGCCTGTATCTTCGTTGATGGGCTTGGACCGGTTATCGAACACGGAATGGCAGCTGAACCCTGACTGCCAAAGACGTAGAGTCCCGCGGAGATCGCCGCTACGACTATGACAACCAGGACCGCGGCGGTCAGAAGCGTATTCCTCTTCATGGCTCGAGTCTTTCTTGGGTCAGCGATTAATAAGTGTTCCCGGCTCTCTATTAATAATAAATGGTGTTCGAGACGGTCTTTATTGATTATGATGTATGTCGGCCCCACACCTTATGTGACGCGGTTCATTTGCTGCCTCGCGAAGATCTGAGAGTTCAGGCATTCCCTCTGCTCCTGCACTTGCAGACGATTTCCTCATCATCTGTGACCAGATACACACCGGAGCAGGCCCGGTGGGGTCCGCCCCCCAAACAGGTCCGAAAAGTGGATTCCACCAGGTGAGTCTACCAAGCTCGGCGCAATCTGCGCAACCTTATGAGGACGACCAGCTATGGAGAACGTGTATTGAGGCTGTTATGGGCAATATTATTCTCGATTGGAGTCTCGACTGTCGGATTCTTCCTGATGACCGCTGCGGTATTCTCTTTTTCTCCCGGTAGCCCTTACTCGTATGGGAACTCCGGGATCCTCATCCAGTTTGGCTGTCACTACGTGACTGCCGCGGAGATACAAGCGGTGAGAGACTTCTACCAGTTCAATGAACCGACATACATTCAGTACTTCGCGTGGCTCACCCACGCCCTGACCGGCCAGTGGCAGCCTCAGTTGCCGGGCTGCCAGTTGCAACTGCCGGCCGATTCTTCCCAGTTCTATTTCGAAGTCGGCATGTTGTTCTGGATTGTCTCCACCGTTGCCTTGTTGACCTATTCCTTTGTGAACCACAGAGCAAGGCCGTTGGATTCGTTCGCGAGTCATGCCACCACCTCAAATCTGGTGCGATTAGCCCAAAGAATTCGGCCCGGTGGGATTCGGACCCTGCAACCAGTCGCGTAAACAGCTAGAATCTAGCTAATCTGGACGAACGGAAGTTATTCTGGGCTTATCTTAAATGGGGCCGGCGGGATTCAACAGGTTTACTGTGCAAATCCACAGTTCTTAGCCAAGAAATTGCTGGGAGAAAGCCCTCATCGCTGCCTGCCTTGCAGGTTCGGGCCCGGTGGGAGTCGCTTGATCTTCTAAGCGAATCCTGACACTAGGACACCCGTGCCAATCTGACCATAGTCAGGCGCTGGCTGCATCTTAGGATGGAGGCCGCAGCGGAGGAAGCGGCTCGCGGGGTCGCAGTGGTTCCGGGAAACCAGGCTCCCTCGGAAGGGAGTCATCGAAGTCTGACATCGGCTACTCCTCGGCCTCCTTGGGTGCTATTGTGAGCTCGGTCAGCTTCTCGCCCCTGAGGACCCACAGGCTGACTGATTTGCCGACCAATTCTCCGGAGAGCGCCTTGTGCAGCTCGTACTCATCAGTAGCGCGAGTCTCTCCCAACTTGAGGATGACGTCCCCGATGGCCACTCCCGCCACCTTTGCCGGCGACTGCCCTTCGACCGACCGTACCAGCAGTCCCTCCTCCTGGCCGATGCCGCTGCTGCTGGCAAGATCCTCAGGCAGTTCAATTGGCTCCACGACCACGCCCAGGAACCCCTTCTTGACCCGCCCGTCCTTCGAGAGCGTCTCGACCACCTGCCTCAACGAGTCGACCGAGACAGCGATTCCTCTTCCAGCGAAGTATGCAACGTTCATCCCGAGCATCTTGCCGGAAGCGTCGACCAAGGGCCCGCCCGAGTAGCCAGGGTTGAGCTTCGCGTCAGAGACGACAGCGTCTTCGATCACGACTCCCCACCAGCCCCTCATGCGCCTGCTGTGGCTCGTGACGATCCCGGAGGTTACCGCCGCATTCCTTCCGTAAGCATTCGCCAAGGCCAGGATGAACTGCCCAACCTTCAGGTCCTCAGCCCTTCCCGTCTGGATCGGTCGCAGCCCCTCCGCGTCGACCTTCAGGAGGGCGACGTCCGTGTACCGGTCTCTGCCAACCACCTTGGCCTCCGGTTCCCTGCCATCGCTCAGAAGAACCCTGGGCGCCGGTGCATCTCCGATAACGTGGTTAGCGGTGACGATGAGCCCGTCACTGCTCCAGATAATGCCCGTCCCGCCCTTCCGTCCAGCGCTAACGTTCACCACCGACGGCGAAACGCTCTCGGCAAGCTGTGCTACAGCATCTGAAAAGGACTGCAGCAGCTGCATCCCCTCGGTACCTGTCATGTTGTCAAATCACCTGGCGGTGGTGTGCGAGTGCCGATTCTTGTTGAGTGGGTTCGGACGGATTAAGTCACATCGCGGAGGTTGTGAAGTACCCTATCTGCATCAGGGACGGCCTCGCGCCCGGCCTGGAACTCGCATACATCTTCGATATCCTCCCCATCAGCTGATGGGCAGCCCGAACTGCGCCCGGCAGGTCGGAATCCTTCCTTATCCTGGCCTCGATGTCAAGCTGGCCCGACGAGAACCTCGCGTCAATCAGGGCCGAGCCGTCGTCTGTGACCCACTTCATCACCACGCCCTCCTCGCTCTCGGCGATTCCGACCCACCTCATCCTGTCGAACCACCTCCCCTTCAGAGCCGAGACGATGATCTTGAGGCTCGAGCCGTAGGGAAGGAATGTGTGAAGTATTGATACCCTCTTGTCTGCGGTGAACGCAGGCCGCAACTGAACCGTCTCCTTCGCCTTCCCGGTGGTACTGTAACCCTCTGGCGACCTGACTATCATCCCCTGGTCCTCCAGCCGGTCAAGCGCCCTCGACAACGTCTCCGGATGCGCACCAGTGATTCTCCTCAAACCGTCGAAGGTGAAGACCGAGAGCCCCTCCTCCTCGATGATTCTAACCACTTCCACGTCTCTGTCGCTCAACGCGTTAGGTGGCCTCTCATCGACCTCGCGGCCAGGTGCGTCTTCCAAGTCGATCACAAGAAAAAATGCGTCGCTCCCTTAAAAAACCGCTGGACAGAAATCTGCGTACGGACTTGACGGTCTGAGGGCCCTTTCACCGCTATTGGGCAAGATTCCGGGCTCCATTCTTCGGGTTGGGCCGGCTTCCAATTTGATGCACTGAATCCGGGCGCACCGTCACGCGTACTCATCTAGGGATTGCTCCCGTTTGCCTTCCTTCCGGAGAACGCTCCCACGACCCCGCCAGAAAGTGTTTTGCAGGTCAGTGTCCGCACGCCCTCGCCCCCGAAGGCCTCTGCGATGCCCTCGTTCCATCTCGCTTCCTCGACGATCCAAGGCAGGTTCCGGAGGGTCGTGGCCGTTTCACTGCCGACCAGTCCCAGAAGGTATCCGGCTATGCGCAAGGCGCCATGAATGTACAACCTCAGGAAGGGGGAAAGCGGGCCTCGAGGCCGCACGAAGTCGTAAAGGACCACCCTCCCACCAGGTCTGAGGACCCTTGCTACCTCTTCCGCAAATCTCGTAAGGTCCACATACTTCGGCACGTAGCAGGACACCACGGCGTCGAAGGCGCCATCGGGAAACGGGAGGGACTCAGCGTCTCCCACGACCAGGGCCTCGACGCACGCGATCCTCTTAGACTGCCCGATCCTGATCATTCGTTCGGTGAGGTCGAGACCGACCACCCTGCATCCCCGTCCTCCGACCGATTCTTCGAGGAGGCAGGTGCCGCACCCGACGTCAAGCACGCGTTCGCCTTCCCTGGCGCCTGCGCTGTCATTGACCCACCGCTTCCAGTACCTATCCTGACCCAGAGTGGCGACGTTCAACACCCTCTCGTAAGACGAGGCGAGTCCGCCGAAGATCCTCAGCGCGATTCCCTGCATCCCCCCTGGGGGCTCGCCGGTCCGAACGACCATCGACCCCCGGAATCCGCGCCCGCCCTTATGTTTGGCGCCGGGACCTCAAAGAAACGGGTAATAGATTACCCGTGCTCCGGAGCCGGCATGGGCGGGGAGGACGAGCCAACCCGGGGGAACGAGTGGTACGTCCCGAAGTTCGGCCCGCGCCGCTTCAGGCTCTTCATCGGCATGACGTTCATCCCCTACACTCTCATGAACGTCAGCTACGTCGTGATAGGCTCCATGCTGTGGCCCGGCGGCGTCCACTGGGACCGGGTGGTCGGGATTGCGACCGTGTACCTCGTCGCCGTCGGGGTCTCGGCCCACGCGCTCGATGCCCTGGCGCCGAACAAGCCGTGGGGAGCGTTCCTCACGAAGAGGCAGCTGGGGGCTCTCGCTGCCTCCGCTCTGGCCCCGGCGCTCGCCCTGGGGCTGTACTATGCTCTGAGTTACGCTCCGTGGCTTATCGCAGTGGGCCTGGCAGAGCTCTTCTTCCTCCTGTCGTACAACCTCGAGCTGTTCAGGGGACTGTTCCACACCGAAGGCTGGTTCGCGTTCAGCTGGGGTTTCCTTCCGGTGATCGCGGGATTCGTCCTCCAGACGGATTCTCTTAGCCCTCAAGCGCTTGCGGGTGCCGTTTTTGGCTTCACTACGGCATACATAGAGATTAATGCCTCAAAGCCGTACAGGGCCCTAAAGAGGCAAACTCGCGACACCCAGTCAGCCGAGAGCGAACGGCGCTTCGAACGGATTCTGAAGGGTGTAGTGGCATCGGTGCTGACCCTTGCTGTCCTCCTGGTTCTTTACAGGCTCCAATAGCGCGTGGGCCAGAAACCACGTGCTTGAGATTTATAGAAGCCTACCCTCACCTTGGGCTGACAATGGGAAGGAGACCCGTCAGCTTCCCGAATGTCGGGGGAAAAACACAGATTCAATCCTGTGACCTCCTCTCAGCTAACCCAGTCAACCAGCCAACGCGGTGGCGTGTTCAACTTCGGCCAAGAGCTGAAGTCTGTCATTCCTCGTCAGCTGGAAATCAGTCCTGATCTTATGCTCGATGATGCTCAGTGCGACCAAATCGCGCAGTCTCCAGCTCCCTCCTGTACTCATCCGTCTTCACGTCAGAGCGCGCGCGCGCGACCCCACACGCGTGATCGGCCGCCTGCGTGAACCCCTGTTGTCTCCGAACGAATCGGAGCGGGAAGGCTACGTTCCGAACGGCGTCTACACCTGCGGCGCGCTACTGCACGGGCGCGAACTCGTTATCCCCTACGCGATGAGCGATTCCGCCACAAGGTTTGCCACCGTGCCTCTGGACGAGCTGCTGGGCGCGATGGAATAGTCCGCCCGGCAGTCGATGATTGGTCGCTTGAAGTGTCGCACGCGCACCAGGGCTTCTCATCTATGCGGGTATTGCAATTAGGAAAGACCTCATCTGAATACTTGAAATCCTCAGCCTTCTTCCCGAAGATCTCTTCGTGAAGAGCTATCTCGGAACCTGATGGTTCCACCAGTAATCGGCGAATATAACTTCATCTTCAAGTCGGCCTGATGAAGTCAAACCTGTTCCTGTAACGTTCCCACCTTCCTCCTAATCGCAGGGCGAAATTGCAGTTGCCGGTCTTCTTCCATGTGGGCAACTCGAAGCACTTTGCCATGACCTTTCGCAGGTCTAGACTGGGAACGACGTGGAAGTCGACGTCGCGAAACTTCGCGTCCCTGAGGCAGACTAGTACATAATAGAAGTCTCTGCTCTCGATTAGCTTTGATGCCTGCAACGTGAACTCAAAGCTATCCTGCTTGTTCAGTGTGGCTGTCTTTACTTGAATGTAGGCATGCCTCAGTCTTCCATTGGCACTTTCCCTTATGGCGACCAGGTCTACTTTTTCTTCAATGTGTGGGGAGAAAATCATCCATCCTCTCCTCTCGAGCTCAAGTGTGAGGAGCGTTTGGCCTATCTCCCCTTTCGCCGTGTCACTCAGAGCCAAATCGTTTGGCGTTGACAATTCCCCTTACTTCGAACTTAGCCTTTCCTTTGTTCTCTTCTTCCATTCATCATGGCTAATGACTCTCCTATCTTCGAGAACATCGACCAACGATGAGAGCATGATGTCGAGCATTTCGACCTCTTCCCTCAAGTCGTCGGTGGCTTTGTTTTGTCTCCGCCGTTCCTTCTTGACGCTCAGTTTCATCCCCCCCAGATGCCCTTTCCCAATTTAGGAGAGGTCTGTCGCGGGTCGAAGTGGCAGCGTCAGTCTTCTGGTCTTCTTCTCACGCCTGGGCTCGAGCTTGGGAAGTCTGATTTCGAGAATGCCTTCGGCTAACTCTGCTGACACTTTGTCTGGATCTATGCTTTCGGGGAAGCCTATGTTCCTGCGGAACGTAGAGAAAGCCCTCTCCCTGTGCAGGTAGGTCTTTCCCTTCTCTTCCCTCTGCACGTCAGAATCAGCGGCCACTGACAGCTCGTTCGGTCCGACTTCGATCGCCAGAGTCTCCTTCTTCAACCCCGGAAGTTCTGCTTTGACGACGTACTCCGTGCCAGAGTCGATGACATCGACGTAGGGTATTCGCGTCGGCAATTCAATTTCAGTAGGCCACTCGAATCCCCTGAAGGGGTCCCAGGGGATCAGGCGAAACGTGTCTAGCATCGAGTTGACTGAATTAATCCAACTGGTCTGAGTCTCTCTAACGGTGAGCGCGGGCTTCTTTGCCTTCTGAACGGCTAGCGCTCCCGCCTTCTTGGGCATGATCTTGGACATAATGGTCTGTTCATCCCTAGCGGTGAAGCTTCGCCTTCATTCGCTTCAGATAGTCCGCGAATCGGCTGCTCAGCGACCTTTCTTCTCTGCTTGTCTCCATACACTTCACCAATCATTATAGGTCGTGCGCAGTATATAGACGCAAGGTATTTTTTGCGTTCAGATGCAATCGCAGTGGGGATTTTTGTAGTGCCGAGGTCGATTCCCAGCGTGCGTTCCCTCTTCTCATTGCTCGTCCTCGTTCGCCTTTCAGACCTGGATGCTCATCGAGGGCTAGTCCATGCCTTCCATTCCGCCAGGACCGCCCGGTCCCCCCGGAGGCATTGACGAACCCTTCCTGCTGCTTGCGACCACGTCATCAATCCGTAGGATCATGCAGGTACATTCAGTGGCCGATTTGATGATCTGCTCCTTGACTCCCACCGGTTCGATTACGCCCTTCTCGAACATGTCTCGAGTGCCTTTTCCGAGAACGTCCACCCCGACCCAAATCTTGCCAGCGCTGTGCTTCTCCCTGAGTTCGACCTGGATGTCGATCGGGTTGAACCCGGCGTTGACGGCCAACGCGATAGGTATGGCCTCCAGAGCTTCGGCGAACTTCTCCGCGGCGAGCTGCTCCCTTCCTTGCAGTGTGGCCGACCACTTCATCAGGCGGTAGGACAATTCCTCCTCGACCGCACCGCCGCCTGCCACGATTCCGGGATTCTCGAGAACGTCCTTGACGACCATGATGGCGTCGTGCAGGGACCTTTCGGCCTCGTCGACCACTCTTTGGCTTCCGCCTCTGATGAAGATCGTCACCGCCTTCGGATTCTTGCACCCTTCGATGAATGTCCACTTGTCGTCCTCGATCTTCCTTTCTTCGATCAGACCGGCTTGGCCTACGTCGGCCTCGGTTAGGCCGTCAAGGCCGGTTACCATCCTTGCACCGGTGGCCTTTGCCAGTTTAATCATGTCGGACTCCTTCGCCCTTCTTACCGACAGGATGCCGGCCTTCGCAAGGTAATGCTGAGCAATGTCGTCGATCCCCTTCTGACAGATGAGCACGTTGGCTCCGGACTCCGAAATCTTGTCGACCATGCTCTTCAGCATACGCGTCTCCTCGTCGAGGAACTGTTGGATTTGTGCCGGTTTGCTGATGCTGATCTTAGCGTCAAATTCGGTCTTCTTTATCTCGAGAGCCGAGTTGACCAGTGCTATCCTCGCCTTCTCTATCCGCTTCGGCATCCCTGAGTGAACGACTTCCTTGTCCAGGATGATCCCGCGTATGAGGCTGGTGTCCTTGAGAGAACCTCCCACCTTCTTCTCGACCTTCAGGTCATCGAGATCGACCTTGAAGGTCCCTTCAGCCGCCTTCTCAGCGACCTGGAGGAGAGCGTCGACCACGAGGGCTCCCAGAGCCGCGCTGTCGTTCGAGACCATCTTCGAGGCCATGCTGGTCCTCGCAATCTTAGTCAAGGTAACCCTGTCTTCGGGTTCTACGTCAACGGAAATGTTGTCCAGGATCTTTTGCGCCTGGATCGCGGCCTTCCCGTAGCCGCTGACGATGACCATCGGATGGACGCCCTTCTCTATCAGCTCTTCAGCATACTCCAAGAGGGCACCAGCCAGAACCACGGAGGAGGTAGTTCCATCGCCCACCTCGTCGTCCACTGCCTTTGCAATCTCAATAATCATCTTTCCAGCCGGGTGCTGGATGTCCATATCCTTCAGCATCGTCGCTCCATCATTGGTTATGGTGACATCTCCCATGGAATCCACGAGCATCTTGTCCATCCCTCTGGGACCCAAGGACGTCTTCACCATCCCCGCGATCAGCTTGGCCGCCAGGATGTTGTTGCTCTGCGCTCTCCTTCCTCGACTCTGGGTGCTGCCCTCCCTCAAGAGGAGGACCTGCTGTCCTCCCGACGTCGTCGCATACGAAGCTTCTGACATGATCAATCACTTAGAATATCCAAAACGTCCTAGCGGGACATCTCTAGAGGCGTAACTTCTTCATCCGCCTGAGATAGTCCCTGATTCGACTGACCGACTTGGCTTGTGTTTCTAGCGCCTTTGCCTGCTCGTTTGTAT
>Ga0181524_10003417_pt1 | contig 15407 bp, 15 predicted proteins | sample PEATcosm2014_Bin_34_FD_119761 | JGI IMG/M metagenome (GOLD analysis project Ga0181524, IMG submission 119761) | Peatland microbial communities from MTU Mesocosm Facility, Houghton, MI, USA - PEATcosm2014_Bin05_60_metaG | ecosystem: Environmental > Terrestrial > Soil > Wetlands > Peat | place...
CGAGGAGTTGCTCCACGAGATCATCGGCCCCGATGCGGAGGGCCCCCGCGCGGCGGTTGTCGCCGTACACGACGAAAAGAAAGGCGAGCGGCTGGTCGTGCTGCACTGCGGACTGCCGCTCTTGCCGGAGGTCATCTGCCGGCAATTGATCGAGAAGGGCCTGCCGCCGCTGTGGGTCCCGTCGCCGGACAGTTTCCGGCAGGTCGCGGCGATCCCGCTCCTGGGGAGCGGCAAGCTGGACCTGGCCGGACTGCAAGCGCTGGCCCGGGCCGAGTTCCCCGGGCCGGGGTGAAACCGCGGCCCCCCGGCGGCAGTTTGCCGCCGGCTAGCGTCACTCGCTTATCGCTGACGCTAGTCCTTCTTCCCCTCCGGCCGCTTCAGGGCGGCGCGGGCGCGGAGCCCTTGGTTCTCGAAGGTCAGGCCGAAGTCGGCCTCGGCAAAGCCACCCAGGACGGGCGGGGCGGGCGGCCCGACCTTCGGCGCGGCCGGGGAGCCGTAAACCGTGGACTCCATCGTCCGGAGCTTCTCGTTCCACACGTACTTCCCGCCGCCGGGGCAAACCAGCTCCACGCCCCACACCAAGCGGTGGACCGCGACCGGGTCGCGATCCGGATAGAGCCGCTTCCACTCGTTGAGGATCGGCAGATTGTTCCAGCACTGGGTTTGCATCAGCTCCTCGTAGGGCCGGCGGCCCAGGGCGTTGCCGATTTCCAGGATGCGGCGATCGACCCGCAGGGCGACATTCGAGCCCAGCCAGGGCTTGGCCGGCGCGCCGTCACCGCCCACGCCCTCACCCCCGGGTACCCCCAGGGTGCCTCTCCCGGTGGGAGAGGGGAGATTGGCGCGCTCGATCGCCCGCTGGAGCACGCTCTCGCTGAGCGTGAGCGTCAGCGCGCCGCCGACCGATGTGTAATAGATGGCCAGGTTCTCCATCTCTTGCGGCACGCCCCGGCCTCCCTTGACCGGCGTGATCCGCACGTAGGGCTGCTCCTTGTACTTCAGCGTTTCCCAGTGCGTCAGGCCCGGCGAGGTCTGCTCGATGAACGCCCGAGCCATGGTCAGGAACGCGGCCAGCTTCAGCGGGTTGGAGACTTCAATCCGCGCGGCCACGGGCAGGCGGCCGGCATTCTTCTCGAAGAACTTCTCGATCTCGTCTTCCTTGACCTTCGCCAGATCCTTCCAGAAGGGATCGTCATCGGCGTAGACCGAGGCGGACGGCCCGATCCAGCCGAGCGAGATCGCCTGGCCCGCCATCGCCGCGAAGTTCTCGGCGCTGCGGACCATGGGCGACTCGTGGTTCAGGGCCACGATGAGGTGGACCAGGGCGTCGTGGGGATCGCCGTCGCCGGGCCCGAACCGGCCGCCCTGCGAGATGGAGATGATCTCGCGGTACTGGGTGGCGGCGATCAGCGGCATGACCGTCAGGTCGGCGGCCACCTTCTTCTTGCCCAGGCTCAGCCGCAGGGCGATGGGGTCGAAGGCCCAATTCCAGTTTCGCTGGTAGCCGTCACGCCACAGGCCGTAGGCCTGGGCCTCGGCCTGGGTGACTTCCTCCAGGCCAAGCTCGCCGATGGGGGTCATGAAGTCCAGGGTGCCGTAGGTCGCGGACTGCACGCCCCCCGGCCCGAGCGTCAGCTCACCGCAGTCGGCGGCCGGTAGATCGGTGTGGATCGGGCCCGGCCGGACGGTTTTCGTGGCTATGCCGGCAAGTTGCGAGGCCTGCAACTCGGCCAGCAGGGCGGCCGCGCGGGTGCGGCGCGAGTCGCCGATCCGCCAGCGGGCGGAGCACCACCGCCGGATCGACGCATCGCTCAGGAATGCCAGGGCCGTCTCGTCCGGATCGCCCAGCTTGTAGCGGTTGCGGAAGAAGATGTACTCGGGCAGCGTCGAGATCGCCTTGGCCTGGCCTTGCTGGACGGCCGCCACACGGTCCAACTGGTATGTCGAATTGGTGACCACGACCGCCCCCGGCAGCCGCGCGACGTAGCTGGACACGCTGCGGTCGGGCGAGCGGAACCCCCGATACGGCCAAAGGTAGCCCACTCCGCCGATCGAGCCCTGGACGGGCTGGGCCCCTTGGCCGACCGTCCCCATGGCGATCCGCGCCAACAGCAGCTTTTCGAGCATCTCCGGCTGCGGCGTCTCGAACAGCACCGCCACGTCCGTGCCGCTGGGGAAATACGGGTCGGAACCGGTCAGGGCCACGCTCTTGGCCAGCTTGGGCCCCAACAGCCGGGCCAGCGTGCTCATCGACAGGCCGAGCTGCTGCTGGTAACGATGGACCACGTCGGCGTTCTCCGAGCCCGGTTGGGCCCACCGCAACACGGGCGTATCGTGCTGGCTTGTCTCGTCGCCCATGGCGACGGCCGCCTGAAAGGTGGCAAAGAAAACAGCGTGTTGGTCGGCCGGGATCAAGGCGGCCAGCGGGTCGAGGGCCGGCTTGGCATCGCCGATGAGTGGCTTCCAGTCGATTTCCTGGATGGTGATGCCGGGAATGGAATCGATTTTGACCGGCGTTTCGCCGGGCCGCAGCGGGGGCAGGGCACGGTCGAGTTGCAGGTTCTCGCTCAGCGCCCGGCCGCCGGTGAGTAGCTCGTAGGTCTCCGCCAAGTCGTGGCGGCGGCCGGGGGGAAAGAAGGTTGCCGGCTGCCCGACCACGTTGGCAGGCAGGTGGAGTTCGGCCTGGGCGAGCCGGGCCTGGTGGCGGAACCAGGCCCCACCCGGTATCTGCCGGGCGAGCAGCGCCTCATAATGCCCGATCTTGCCGCGGTAGAAGGCCTCCTTGGCCTCGGGCTTGGCGGCGGAGGCGGGCACGGTGAACCGCAGGGCCACCATGCCCGACAGGTCGGAATTCGGCAGGACGAGCACGCCGCCGAGGTCCTTTCCCGCTTCCGCGCGGATGAGCAGCCGCACCCCGGGGCCGATTGGGTCGCGCGGCGGCTGCCAGCCGCCCGGCCCGGCCGGCATAGCCGGGGCGGCCGAGGGGAGGCTGGACTCCCAGCCCCCGCCCGGCACCAGGCGCCCGGCCACGTAGACCTCGCCGGGACCGTCCAACGCCGCGCGGGGCGGCATCATTTGGAGCTTGGAATACGCCCGCCAGTCCACCCGCTCGCGCTTGGGCAGGGTCCCGTCCACAAGCTTCAGGTCCTGGACCGGGATGTTGTAATAGGCATCGCCGGCGTGGGCCGTCGCGGCCAGGCCGAGGGCGATCACCCACACGGAGGTTCGCGTGGCGAGGGACATGGACATTGCTCCTTTTTCGGGGTTTATCGTATCCGGCACATTCCATGTGCCGCCGCCCGCAAGCGGGTACCCGGGCGGCACACGGAGTGTGCCGGATACAATCGGAGGGCGATCTTCCGCAGCCAATATAACGCGGCCAGCGGCACGGCATAAGGGGGGACCGTGGATGGTTTCGCGCCTCGCCCGCTAAACGGAGAACATCTTGCAAAATGGCGTTACCGCAGTGAAAATGACACCTTTCCCCCAAGGTATTCTGATGAATTCTCTTGATCCCATCCCCCGCCTCGTGGAGCACGGCTTGAGCCCGGCTGCGGCCGAGCGGAAGGGGGCCATGCTGGCCCGCGTGCTCGCGGCGGCCGAGCAAGCCTTCGGCCCCCCGCGCGATCCGCCCGCCGCGGCCTTTTTCGTGCCCGGCCGCATCGAGGTCCTCGGCAAGCACACGGACTACGCGGGCGGCCGGAGCCTGCTGGCCGCGGCAGAGCAGGGGTTCTGCCTGGTCCTCTGGCCGCGCGAGGACGACCGGATCCGCGTGCTCGATGCGGTTTGCGGCGAAACGATCGACTTTCGCTTCCAGCCGGACCTCGCCCCACCGGTCGGCCACTGGTCGAACTACCCGATGACGGTTGCCCGCCGGCTGGCGCGGAACTTTTCCGGGCCCCTCCGCGGGGCCGACGTCGGCTTTGCCAGCGATCTGCCGCCGGCCGCCGGGATGAGCAGCTCCAGCGCCCTGATGGTCGGCATCTACCTCGTCCTGGCCGAGGTGAACCAACTGGCCGCCCGCCAGGAGTACCGGCGGAACATCGCCTCGATCGACGATCTGGCCGGCTACCTCGGGACGGTCGAGAACGGCCAGACGTTCGGCTCGCTGGAAGGCGATCGCGGGGTGGGCACGTTCGGGGGCAGCGAGGACCACACGGCGATCCTCTCCTGCCAGCCCGGCCGGCTCAGCCAATATGTCTATGCCCCGGTGCGGCTGGAACGGGTCATCCCGATGCCGCCGGAGTACATTTTCGCCGTGGGCGTCAGCGGGGTGGTGGCGCAGAAAACCGGCTCGGCGCGGGAACAGTACAATCGGGCTTCGCGGCTGGCCGCGGCGGTGGCGGACCTCTGGCGGCAAGCGACCGGCCGCAACGACCCGCACCTGGCCGCCGCGCTGGCCAGTGGTGCGGGGGTGGCCGAGCAGCTCCGCGCGATCGTCCGGGCAGGGGAAAAAGGGGACAGTCCCCCCAAACACAAACAAAAGGGGACAGTCCCCTTTTTCCCGCCGGCAGCCCTGGCGGCGCGCCTGGAGCACTTCCTCGTGGAGAACGAGGCGGTCTTGCCGGCGGCCGGCGATGCCCTAATGCGGGGAGACCTGGAGGCCTTCGGTCGTTGGGTGGACCGCTCGCAAGACGCCACCGAGAACCTGTTAGGCAACCAGGTGCCCGAGACGGTCTATCTGGCCCGGGCGGCCAGGGAGCAGGGGGCGGCGGCCGCCTCGGCGTTCGGGGCGGGTTTCGGCGGCAGCGTCTGGGCCCTGGTCGGCGCCCGCGAAGCCGACGCATTCCTCGCGCGTTGGGCGGAGGTCTACCGGCAGGAATTCCCGCAACATGCCGCGACAGCCAAGTTCTTTCTGACGGCTGCCGGCCCCGCCGCGTTTCGCATCGAGGGATTGGGGATGAGGGATCAAGAATGGAGGATAAAGGATGAAGGATGAAGGAGGGGGCTGCGAAGCCGCAAGCGGCCATCATCGCTTACCTTCATCCTTCCTCCTTTATCCTTCCTCCTTCATCCTTAGCTTTCCGTGCTCTGGCGGAGCGTTCGTGCCCGCTGGGCGAGCTCGTCGACCGTCATCTCGTTGAGGAACACCAGGCCGCGGGTTGCCCGGATGAGGGGGCTGGGGTGCTCGGCGAACCACTGCCGCCCCAGGCAGGTCTTCATGGCCTGGTACTGCTGGACCTGGATTTTCTGGGCCAGCTCGCAGAAGGGGCCGTCGTGCTCGGGACTGGGAAACGACGCCTCGCGCTGCGAGACGAACGTGTTGCGGAAGGCGCTGTCCATCACCGAGAACATGTTCAGCGAGACGGGGACGTACAGGTTGGCCTCGGCCGGATGGAACCGCTGCCAGACGTTGCGGTAGCCGACGACCCGCAAGTCGCGGCGGCCGGTCTTCTCGGCGTACTGCCGCAGGGCCTCGCTGATCGTCTGCAACACCTTGTAATGCGTGTCCGGCCCGGAAGCCTCCGGATCGAGCACCGTGGCGACCACGTCCGGAGCGGTCTCTTCCAAGAGCGCCACCAGCGGCGGCACGTCGCGCTGCAGGGTGGGCAAGGGAGAGAAGATGTCGCCCGTGTAGAACCCCAGCCGCAGGTGGCGGACGTTGGCGGACTGCCAGCCGAAGTAGCCCCACAGGCACTCGGCCTCCCACTCGCGGCACATGCCCTTGAGGGCCTGGACGGCCTCGGGGTCCTTCTTGCCGGGATAGACGGTGCGGAAGTAATGTTCCAGCTCGGCGACCCGGTCGCCGATGGCGGCCAGGTTGTTCTCCTGGTAGGTTTCGGCGAGGTTGCGCAACAGGCGGCGGGCGGCGCCTTCGTCGCCCATCCGCTGGTCGCGGGCCGCGATCCCGTCGAGGTACTGCCACAGATCGCGGTCCCGCCCGCGGCGGTTCGCCGGATCGAAGTAGCCTTGCGCGTCCAGGGCGGCGAACGCCGGCGTGCCCAAGAACGACCGCAGCCGCTCCAGCCGGCCGAGCATCGAGTGGTTGGTGACCGCGGTGAACCCGCTGGTGAGCGTGACGAAATGGTGCACGTTGCTCGGGTCGCGGATGTTGCGGACGATGTACGGGAGGCAGCCGAGCATGAGGTCGTCGTGATGCGGCTCGGTGTGCAGGAAGCGCAAGTTCTGCGACCGCCGGGTGCCGGCCTCGATCTTCAGCACGAGCCGCGCGCGGACCATCCGCGCCAGGGCGGCCAGCGGCTCCGCGCGGCGGCCGACGACCACGGCGGCCAGGCCGTCCGTCCGCACGTCCTCGTCGGCCAGATCCACGATCTGCTTGTTGCGGGCCAAGGCCAGGTCCACCAGGGCCTCCTCGACTTCGCTGTCGGAGACCGCCTCCGCCCGGGCAGCCAGCCGCGCCCGCCGCTGGCGGAGCTTCCGCGCCGCCCCGAGGGTCAGGTAGAAGCGGGCCTGGGGCAGGCCCCACAATCCGCTGGCCGGCACCAGCACGCTGGCCGGGCCCTCGACCGCCCGGGCCACCACCTCGGCCTTCGCCTCGCCGGCCGCCATGAGGATCGCCGCGCACTCGGGATTGAACCGCATCGTGCCCAGGCCGATGGTGATGACCAGGCGTTGGCGGGCCACCTCGATGCCGCCCAGGTCCGTGGCGGCCGCGGCCTGGGTCTCGTAGTTCGTGGCCGTCAGGCGAGTCGTGGAAAAATGGTCCGAGCCGCGGACGTTGAAGGCGATGTGTCCGTCGGGCCCGATGCCCCCCAGAAAGAAGCCGATCCCCCCCAGCGCCCGGATCCGCGCCTCGTAGTCCTGGCACCACTGGTCGATGCGCCCGAGCACGGCCTGCTGGGTCTTTTCCAGCTCGGTCTGGGCGTGGCGGGTCCGCAGGGTGAGGTCGACGCGCATGCCGGGCCAGACGCCCTCCAGCGTTTGCCCCGACTCCAGCCCGACCTCCGCGCAGTCGATCAGCAGGGCCTTGGCCCGATCGAGTTGGAAGCCCTCGAGGTAAAAGTTCTTGACGTACCAGTGGAAGCTGTTCTGCTGCGTGGGGTGGATGGGATAGAACTCGTCGATCTGCACGAAGTGCAGGCTTTGCATGTCGGGGCGGCGGGCCGGATCGACGCCGGCCGCCGCGAGCTCGGCCCGCGTGGCGGCCGTCTCCCAAGTCGCCAGGAGCCGGCCGACCCAGCGGATGAAGTGCTCCGGCGTCTTGCCCGTCGGCAGGGCAATCACCCCGCCCGGATGCCCCTGGACCCACTCCAGAAACCGCATCGCCGCCAGCTTGCCCAAGGCGGGAAAGCTGCTGACCGTGATAACCGGAAACTGCTCGATCGGCGGATAGCGGAGGTTGTCAAAGGGCGAGGCGGCCAGGGCCGCCCGCTCCACGGGACTCAGTCGCAGCGGGGCGCCACGCGTCACGGCATGAATCTCCGAATCGCACTTGCCGGTTGCGGAACGACGATGTGACAACAAGACATGGCCCGTCTCGCACGTGCGGAAACCGTGAAGTCTATGCGGGCGGGGCCGCCCTGACAAGTCCGCCAATGTAGTCCGCACACGCCGTGTGCGGAATCCGGCACACGGCGTGTGCCGGCTACATAACGGCGGGCAGGGCACCATGCGCAGCATGGTCGCCCGCTAAACGGTCCTTCCGTCCCCTTCCTCCGCGCCGGGCGGCGGATTATGATGGGGCCCGGTTGCGCGACGCGGCCAACGGTCGCGGCTTTTTGGGACTCCGCCATGCAACGCGTCCTGCTGGTGCCCGTCATTCATAATGCCGCGGATCTCGGATCGCTGGCGGAATCGGTGCGGGCCTATTATCTCCAGCGGCTGGGTCCCGCGGCATGGAAGGAGCGGGAGCGGACCGTCCAGCGGCTGTGGGACGACACCCGCCGGGCGCTGGCCGCCATGCCCCTGGATTTCTCGAAACTGCGGATCTACCAGGACGGGTTGCCGGTGTGCGGCCGCGAGACCCAGATCGTCCAGGAGCTTGCTTCGGCGGGCAGCCTCAACCACCAGCTCGTCCTGGAGCTCGTCCACCAAGGAGCGGTGCTGATGGGTACGGAAGACCCGCAGTTGCTCATCCGCGAGTACCAGATGCAGCGCCGGCGGCTGGACGATCCCGCCGCGCCGGCCGCGCCGTGGGGCGAGGCGGCCGACCTGCTGGCCGCACGCGACCGCTTCATCGCCGAGCGGATCGCCGCGACCCTCGGCGACGGCGAGACCGGCATCTTGTTTCTCGGCGCCGCGCACCGGCTCGACGCGCTCCGCGCGCTGGGCGTGGAAGTGGCGACCCTGCACGCGGGCTGAGCGCTGGGTACTGCGTACTCGGGCCGGCGATCCGCCGGGCAGCCCGTGAAGCACGCTCGCGGCTTCGCGAGGCAACGTCAATGGTAGGGTGGGTCGAGCGCAGCGAGCCCCACCATTTTTCGGGCGGAGTCTCCTGGTGGGGCTCGCTGCGCTCGACCCACCCTACAAGGATTCACAACCTCTGAGCGCCGAGCGCGGAGCGAGACGCGGCGTCGCACGCTGAGACCGTCGCGCGCGACGCTGCGCATCGAGTCGCCGAAAACACGCAGGCGAAGTTGACAGGATGCCGATGTGACTTAAGGTTTCTGTGAAACCGGGCAGTTCGCGGTGAATGTGAACTTGAGAAAGACTCTAGAACGTCGCCCTCTCGCGACGAATGCAAGGGAACACGTGCTGCCCGAGGGAGCGGGTTCGCAGGACATGGTTCTGATCCGCACCCGCGGGTGGCGTAAGCCTGGGGCCGGCGGATCGCAGTTGTTGTTGTGAAAGGGTTTTTGTCATGGCAAAGATTCAGAAGAGCACGGATTCCTCCAGCCTGGCCGAGGTGGTGGATCGGATCCTGGACAAGGGCATCGTGATCGACGCCTTTGCGAAGGTCTCGCTGGTGGGCATCGAGCTGCTCTCGATCGAGGCCCGCGTCGTCATCGCCAGCGTCGAGACGTACCTGAAGTACGCCGAGGCGATCGGCCTGACCGCCAGCGCCGCCACGCCCGCCTAAGGGCCGCGATGCCTTTCCCCTCCGGCACAGCGGCGGCGGCTTGCACAGTGCACCATGACCCGTGGGAACTGAAGCCGCCGCTGCTGTCCGGCGCCCGAGCGATTTTCCATGAGGAGACTGACGATGGCCGTTTTTTCCGATGCATTCGTGCGTTTGCGACAGGCCCTGGATGACGGGCACGTGGGGCGGCAGAAGCTGCTGGGCGATCTGCGGGCCGAGGTTCGCCAACTCGCCCGGCAGAACGGCAGCCGGCTGGCCGAGCAAGGCAGGACCCGGCGGGCCGAGTGCGCCGCGATGCTCGAGGAGCTGCGCGGGAAGGTCCAGGAGCAGGCCCGCCGGACACGGGGGCAGTTGGCCGATCTGTCCGCCGACCTGCGGCATGGCGGCGAGGTGTTGCGGCAAGGCCACGCCGCCGCGCGACGCAGCCCGAGAACCCGCTAGACCAAGGAAGCCACGGCGCCATGCACGCCAACCCACTGAGCGACGGTGCGGAGCCGCAGGTCTGGCCCGAGGCCGGCCCGCGGTTCGTGCTCACTCCGCAACTGGAGGAAATCGTGGACCGGGCGCTAGGGTACCTGACGGCCGGCTACCCGGTCAACCTGGCCGGTCCGGCCGGCACCGGCAAGACGACTTTGGCCCTGCACCTGGCCGCCCGGCTCCGCCGCCCCGTGACCCTCATCCACGGCGACGATGAATTCGGCAGCTCGGACCTGGTCGGCAGCGACCAGGGCTACCGCAAGAGCAGGCTGGTCGACAACTTCATCCACTCCGTGGTGCGAACCGAGGAGACGATGCGGACGCTGTGGGCGGACAACCGCTTGACCACCGCCTGCCGCGCGGGCCACGTGCTGATCTACGACGAGTTCACGCGGAGCCGCCCCGAGGCCAACAACGTCTTGTTGAGCGTCCTGGGCGAGCGGCTGTTGAGCCTGCCGCGGCCCTGCGACGGCGAGGACGGGTACCTGGAGGTCCATCCCGGCTTCCGCGCGATCTTCACCTCGAACCCGCAGGAATACGCGGGCGTGCACAAGAGCCAGGACGCCCTGCTCGACCGGCTGATTACCATCCACGTGGAGCACTACGACCGGCAGACCGAGGCCACCATCGCCGCGGCGGCCGGCGGCGTCCCCATGGAGATGGCCGAGCAGATCGTCCGCCTCGTGCGGCACTTCCGCCAGCGGGACCCGACGGGCCAGCACCCCAGCATGCGGGCCGGGATCATGATGGCCAGAGTCCTGGCCGGCCGGGGGCTCTTGTGCGACCCGGCCGACCCGCTGGTGCTGGGGATTTGCCGGGACGTGCTGCACCTGGGCGCCGGCTGCGACCACCCCTTGCGCGACGACCACGCTTCGCGCTGCGACCACGCTTCGCGTGGTGCCCGGGCCGTCCGGTCGCCCGTTGCGGCGGACGACCTCCAGCAGGTGCTCGACGAGGTTTGGGGTCCGGCGCAGGCCGCCGAGCCGCCCGGAGGGCATTCGGAATCGCATCCTGCAGGCCACGCCGCCTGCCCAGCCCCTTCCGTCCCCGAATTGGACGAGGTGCTCGTATGAGAACCAGGCCCGCGCGCGGCGTGCAGGACGTACGGACCCGCAGCAGTCTGACTAGCGAGACGGAGCATCCGCACCGGAAGTTCCTCCGCGTGGCCAGCCTGGAGCTGCGGCGGACGTTGTGCCGGAAGGTGCGGGAGGCGGCCCTGAAGCGGGTGGGAGAGATGGAGGCCCAGATGAGCCGCATCGAGAGCGAAGAGGCCCAGCTCCTGGCCGCCGGCGGGGTCGCGGCGCGCGGGCTGCCGCACGCCGTCCCTCCCCCTCACCAGCCCCACGACGCCCCAGCGACCCGAGGGCGCAGCTTTACCTTGAAATACTGAGGCGGCCACCGCCGGCGGCACGGACATCTTGCCCGTGCTGCCCGGACACAGGCTGGAAGCCTGTGCGACGGAGGACACAGGCTGGAAGCCTGAGCGACGGAGGAAGGCGGAACCCATGGCGACCGGATCCTGCACCGACGCACGCCCCACCCTCCTGGAGGCCCTGGCGGCCGTCCGCCGTTTCTTGGAGGCTTCACTCCCGGGCGTGGCCCGGGTCGATGTGAGCAAGGTCCTGCCCGTCGATTCCGGCGAGGCGTCTTGGGAGGCGGAGGCCCGGGTCTGGCAGCCCAACAGCACGATCCAGTCCCTGGGGCTTGAAACGGAGCATCCGGTGCTCGACGCGCACACGTGCCTGGTCCGGCTGGATCGCCGGCTGAACGTAATCGCCTACGAAACCGAGGAGGACGCGACGTGACACGGACGTGTACTGCACCGCTTGCGGACATTCCCGGCGACCGCGGGACTGCGCCCGGCATGGCGACCATGCTCCGCGGAGTGCCCGCCCCGCCCGCGGCAGCCGGGAACCAGCGGCCGGCATCCCCGGCGGATCAGGCCGCCCTGTATCTCTACGGGATTACGGTGGCCGGCGCCGCGGCGGGGATCGCCGGCGGCGTGGCGGGGGCCGCCGTGGAAACGATCGTCGAGGGCGGCCTGGCGGCCGTGGTGAGCCGGCTGGGCGGGGCCAGGCTCCGCCCCCAGCGGGCCCATCTGGCCGCCCACCACCGCGTGCTGCGGGACCTGGCAGCGGCGGCTTCCATCCTGCCGGTGGTCTTCGGCACGCTGGTGAGCCGCGAGGACGACCTCCGCGGCGTCCTGCGGCAGAACCACGAGGCCTGGGCCAGCCGGCTCGCGCGGCTCGACCACAAAGTCGAGATGGGGCTGAAGGTCTACTGGGACCTGCCCAACGTCTTCGAGTACTTCGTGGCGACCCACCAGGAGCTGGAGGCCATGCGCAACCGGCTGTTCCGCCCGGGGCGAGCGCCCTCGGTCGAAGAGAAAGTCGCGCTGGGCGAGCTGTTCGCGGCCTTGCTCCAGCAGGCCCGTCAACGCCACGCCCGCCGCATCCAGGAAGCCCTGGCGCCCTCGTGCGTCGAGGTCCGCAGCATCGACCCGGGCGACGAGCGGATGATCCTGAAGTGCGCCTGCCTGGTGGAAAGTGGCCGGCAGGCGCAGTGGGAGGCGGGTGTCCGCCGGGCCGCCGGGCTGTTCGACGACCACTACCGCTTCGATTACAACGGCCCCTGGCCCCCCTATAACTTTGCGGAAATCGACCTGACATGTTCCTCCTAGACGACATTTTCCTGGCGCCGATCAAGGGCGTGGCGGCCATCTGCCAGAAGGTCCGCGAGGCGGCCCAGGACGACCTGGAACAACAGGAGAAAGCCGTGCTGGCGGCGCTGGCCGAATTGCACCAGGAACTGGACGCGCACCGCATCGGCGACGAGGAGTTCGACCGCCGCGAGTGCCAGCTCCTGGACCGGCTGGACGCCTGCCGGCTCTCGGCAGGCAGCGGAGGCTCCGCCGGGGAAGAGGTAACGTGAAGTAACCGTAGGGTGGGTCGAGCGCAGCGAGCCCCACCACAAGAATTCACCGCGAGCATGGTGGGGCTCGCCGACCAACGCCGACCATGCTGCGCACGGTGCCCGGCCGGTGCCCGTCGACCCACCCTACACTGTACTACCATGAATCAGGAAGCCCGGGGCCTTGCCGAGCCGAGCGACGCCACGCTGGTGGAGTTGCTGGACCGCGTGCTGCACACGGGAGTGGTGGTCGTCGGCGACCTGATGATTACCGTGGCCGACATCGAGTTGATTTACCTTCGCTTGCAGTTGATGCTCAGCTCGGCCGAGACGGCCCGGCGGGCGGGGTGGCTGTGCGTGGGATCGTGCAATGCGTAAAGGAATCCGGTCATGACCGCTTGCCCTGCGATCTTTCCCGACTTCCGCGGCGAACGGCTGCCGCCGGCGGCCCGGGCACCGCGCGAGGCCTTGTCGCGGCTCCCGGCCCGCCTCCGGCTGGACCCCGAGAACGTCGGCAACGGGCTGGTGCGACTCGTGCTGACCCTGGTCGAGCTCGTCCGCGAGCTCTTGGAGCGGCAGGCCCTGCGGCGGATCGACGCGGGCTCGCTGACGGCGGAAGAAACCGAGCGCCTGGGAGTGACCTTCTTGCGGCTCTCCGAGGAGCTGGACCGGCTGAAGCGGCAATTCGGCCTGACCGACGAAGACTTGAACCTGGACCTGGGACCGCTCGGCAAGCTGCGATGACGTCAAGCCTTGGGACTTAGGTCTTAGGTCTTGGGACCAAGACCTAAGACCTAAGACCCAAGACCTAATACCATGGCCCAAACACAACACCTCCCCACCGCCTGCCGCTCGGGAGGTCTGGCCGACATCCTCGAGCGCGTATTGGACAAGGGGGTGGTGATCGCCGGCGACATCAAGATCAAGCTGTGCGACATCGAGCTTTTGAGCATTCAGATCCGTCTCCTAATAGCCTCCGTCGACAAGGCCCGGGAGATGGGGCTGAGCTGGTGGTGGCAGCCCGCCCAGCAGGGGCCGGCACCGCCGCACTCCCTGGGCCACCAGGAGGCCGCCCTGGCCGCCCCGCCCCCGCAAACCCCGTGGCAACATTACGTCCAGTTCCGACAGACCGTCCAACAAGAAGATCGCTGAAAGGAACCGCCGATGCCAAGAGCACAGAAGCACCGACCGGGCCCCCAACCGCCTGACGACTCCAACGGCGGAGCGGGCGGAGGCTTCGACTTCCACCTGGGAGGCTTCCTGGGAAAGCTCGGGAGCATGATGGAAAAGCTGGCCGACCTGGCCGAGACCGGGCAGAACCTCTCCCGGAGCGGCGAGATCCCGGGCCTCGACCCGCAGGGCAAACTCCGCGGCGTCTACGGCTTCTCCGTCAAGACCAACATCGGCAACCGCGGCCAGCAGGAGGTCAAGATCGAGCCCTTCGGCAACATCCACCGCGAGCCGTCGGGAGAGGCGGTGGTCGAGGACGTCCGCGAGCCGCTGTGCGACGTCCACGAGGAGGAGGACCACGTCCTCGTGCTGGCCGAAATCCCCGGCGTCAGCAAGAAAGACGTGCAGTTGGAACTCTCCGCGGACCGCCTGACGATCTGCGCCCGGCGCGGCGAGAAGCGCTATCGCAAGGAAGTGACCCTGCCGGGCAACTTCTCCGACGAGAACATGCGCTGGGAGTGCGCCAACGGCATCCTGAAGATCCGCCTGGAACGCACGTAGCAGCAGGTCCGTTGTCCGTGGTCCGTTGCAAATGACAACGGACCACTGGCGGTCCTAGGGTTCGGCGTAGTGGAACGCGGGCGCTTTGCTAACGCACAACCAGCGCGAAAGGTGAAGTCATGGTCAAATCGCCGCCGCTTGCGGAAATCAGCCTGCGGGTCAGCGAGTCGACGGGCAAGGACGTCGGCCGGGGCATCGCGCGGATCGACCCCTGCGACATGCAGCGTCTGGGCGTCGACGTGGGCGACATGCTCGAAGTGGCGGGCAAGCGGCGGACGGTGTGCCGCGTCCTGCCGGCCTTCAAAGAGCACCGCGGCCAGGAGCACCTGCAGATCGACGGCGTCGTGCGGGAGAACGCCGGCCTGGGGCTGGGCGAAACGGCCGTCGTCCGCCGCGCGGCGGTCCAGCCCGCGGAAGAGGTCGTGCTGGCCGCCCAGGGCGGCAGCCCCTCGGCCCGCGATCTGAAGCACATCGGCGGCCTGCTGGACGGTCTGCCGGTGACGGCCGGCGATCGCGTGCGGGTGACGCTGTTCGGCAGCCGGCGGGCCGATTTCCTGGTGCAAAGCACGTCTCCCGCCGGGGCGGTGACCGTGATGCCCGACACGCTCTTGAAGCTCCAGTCCGCGGCGGGCCCGGCGGCCGCGGCGCCCGCCCCGCTCTCGTACGAGGACATCGGCGGGTTGAAGCGGCAACTGGAGCGGGTGCGGGAGATCGTCGAGCTGCCGTTGCGCTACCCGGAGCTGTTCGAGCGGCTGGGGATCGACGCCCCGAAGGGCGTCCTGCTGTACGGCCCGCCCGGCTGCGGCAAGACGCTGCTGGCCCGGGCCGTGGCCCACGAGACCGAGGCCAATTTCTTCTCGGTCAACGGGCCGGAGATCATCCACAAGTTCTACGGCGAGAGCGAGGCGCACCTGCGGAAGCTGTTCGAGGAGGCGGCCCGCCGCGCCCCGGCGATCCTCTTCCTGGACGAGATCGACGCCATCGCCCCGCGGCGGGAGCGGGTCGTGGGCGACGTCGAGAAACGCGTCGTGGCCCAGCTCCTTGCCCTGATGGACGGCCTCTCCCGGCGGCAGCACGTGGTCGTCCTGGCCGCCACGAACCTGCCGGGCGCCCTGGACCCCGCCCTCCGCCGGCCCGGGCGGTTCGACCGCGAAATCTCGATCCCCATTCCCGACCAGCACGGGCGGCAGGAAATCCTCGAAATCCACAGCCGCGGCATGCCGCTGGCCCCAGACGTCGAGCTCGTGCGCCTGGCCGCCATCACCCACGGTTTCGTGGGCGCGGACCTCGAGGCGCTGTGCCGCGAGGC
>Ga0181524_10003422_pt1 | contig 15389 bp, 12 predicted proteins | sample PEATcosm2014_Bin_34_FD_119761 | JGI IMG/M metagenome (GOLD analysis project Ga0181524, IMG submission 119761) | Peatland microbial communities from MTU Mesocosm Facility, Houghton, MI, USA - PEATcosm2014_Bin05_60_metaG | ecosystem: Environmental > Terrestrial > Soil > Wetlands > Peat | place...
CAGGCCCGGAGGGGAGGGGGGTTGCGGGGGCAACTCGTTGACGAGGTCCCGCCAATTCTGGCGCTCGTCGGGGGGCATGAGCTTCCATAATTCGGCGTTTCGAAGGAATTGCCGGCGCTGTTCGAGGCTGAGGCGGGCGAACTTCTCGAAGGAACGGATGGCCTTGTCGCGGTCTGCGGGCGAGAGGTTCTGGAATCTCAAGAGGGTTCTTTCGGTTTGCCGGCGTTCCGGCTCGCTGAGGGTGTTGCAGGCCTCCTGCTGCTCTTCCGGGGTGAGGTCGAAGAATCGTTTGAAGCGGGCGGTGATCTTCTGTTGCTGGACCCTGGGCAGGGCCTGCCATTGGAGGATGCCGCGGTCGAGTTTGGCCTGCTGTGCGGAGGAGGCAGGGGGAAGGGGAGGCGGGCCGGTCTTGAGTTCGGTAAAGAAGCGGATGGCGGCGGTGTTAGTGAGCAGCTCCTGTTGTTTGCTGGCGGGGAACCGGTCCCAGACCTGCAATCGTCTCTCGATCTCCTTGCGCTCGCTCTGGGGGACCAAGGCCAGCAGAGGAGGGCGATTCGAGGCGGGTGCGTTCATCAGCGGCCAGAGGTAGTAGTGGAGTTCGGTGGCTTTGAGCCGCAACTCGCGCCGGTTGGGGCTCATAGATTCGTACTCGCGGACCTTGGCCAGGATTTGTCTTTGGGTTTCCGGGGGGCGGCCGGCAAGGAATTGCTTCCGCTCGGCTGGGTTCATGGCAAGTAACTCGCGGAATGTCTCTACGGGGGAGCGGGCGGAGAACGGGCTGAGGAGGCTGTTGCTGGGTGAGGGGGCAGGGGAGGGCGACAGTGCCTGGGTCAGGGGCGGCGGAACGGCAAGGAGCACACGGCCGTCAACGCCGAGGCGGCGTTCGAGCAACACGGTCTGGGTCGGGAGCGGCCGCCCGGCAAGCCCTTGGGGGGCACCCCAGGCGGCCAACAAGGAATGCCTTATCGGGACCCTCCCGGTCCACACGCCCCCGGCCAGGACGATGGCCATGAGGCCCGCCAGCCAAGCACTTTTCGCGCAGTAGGGCCTCATTTCATTTCAGCAGTTGCAGCAATTCGATATCCGCCGGAGGCGTGCGGTCGAGCACCTGAATGGCCTCGAAGTTGGTGAGGATTTGGGGGCTGGGCAGGGAAGTGACATCGGCGATGGCAACGACGCTTCTTGCGAGCTGGGCGCGCTGAAAGGCCTGGACCTGATGATGGGAGAGCAGGCTGGCGCCAATGAAAATGGCTACGAAGGCCGCTTTGGGCAGCCAATGGAGGCGGCCACGCCAGGCAAGCCAACGGAGGGGGCCTCGGCGCGAGACGACGCCGGGTTCACGAGCGGCAGCCTCCAGGACCCGGGCGGTGAAATTGCTGGGCACGGCGGCATCAGGCAATTGGTCGAGGGCTCGGTTGAGGGCTGCTTCGGCCTGCCACTCGGCCAGCGCCTCGGGATGCCCGGACAGCCACGCGCGCAATTCGGCCTGCTCAGCCGGCGTGAGGTCTCGCCGCCAACTCAATTCTCGCCAATGTTCGCCAGTCCGGTCGTTTGCCATAAGCCTCGCCAAGGTTCCACAGCATTTATACCCGCATGGGCTGAAAAGTTGCGTTCATGGAGAGTCCCTCCACACGCCGCTACGCAGGTAGGGTTTGAGTTTCTGCTTGAGGGTTTCGCGTCCGCGGTGAATGAGGGATTTGGTGGCAGAGACAGAGCAGCCGAGGACTTTGGCAATTTCCTCGTAGCTCAGTTCATCCTGGCGGCAGAGGAGGATGGCGGTGCGCTGGTTTTCAGGGAGCGCGGCGAGGGCGTGTTCGATCTTTTGCTCGAGTTCACCGTGGAGAAGGTCTTCGGGGGGCAAAGACGTTTTCTTGTCTTCGAACTGCTGCAGGGGCTGGTCGTCCTGCTCCGCCCGGGTGGCGTCCATGGACTCGGCGGGGTGGCGGGAGCGACGCCGCAGTTCGTTGAGGGCAAGGTTGCGGGCGATAGTGAAGAGCCAGGTGGAGAACTTGGCGGACACCTCATAGCGATGAGCGGAGCGGAAAACCTGGACAAAGACGTTCTGGGCCACATCTTCGGCCTCGGTGGGGTCGTGGAGCATCCGTTAGACCAGGTTGAGGACCGGGCGCTTGTACTTGTCCACCAACTCGGCAAAAGCCGCCCCGTCCCCCTGTTTAACGCGTAACATCAGGGCGGCATCGGGTTCCAACTCTGCGGACATGCTAGGCCATTTTATCAAACACCGCAAACCTCACAAGGTTTGACGCAGCTTGCCTTTGTGGCGGTTCTCACCCAAGCTAGGGAATCGAATGCAGGAATTGCTCAAGAAAATCGAGGCCAGCGCCGCAGCGCGCTTGCCGCTGCCGCCGGGGCGGGAGCCGGCACAGGAATTGGCGCGCTACAAGGCCTTCCTGAAGATCGAGACGCATCGGCTCAAGATGCTGCACCGGGCCGGGGGGGGCGGCTTGGAGGTGTGCCACGCCCGGGCGGTAGTGATGGACCTGTTGCTGCGCCATTTGTGGCATACGGCCAAGGCGGCCCTGACCGATGCGGCGCAGAAAGAGTTTCCGCCCGTGGCCCTGGTGGGCATCGGGGGTTACGGGCGGGCGGAGCTGAACCCGCACAGCGACATTGATTTCATGTTCCTGCACAGCGGGCAGGTTGCCGGGAACCGGCCGCTGCCCCATTTGTCGAAGATTATTGACGGCATTCTCTACCCGCTCTGGGACATCGGGCTTAAAGTAGGGCACTCGGTGCGGAGCGTCGAGGATTGCGTGAAGGTGGCCAACACCGACATGCAGTCCAAGACGTCGTTGATCGAGGCCCGGCTCATCGTGGGGGACGAGGAGTTGTTCATGAAGTTCCAGAAAGCCCTCGTCAACAAATGTGTCGAGGGCCACGTCGAGGGATATATCGCGATGCGGGTTGCGGACCAGGCCGCCCGCCGGGAGAAGTTTGGCAATTCGGCCTGTATGCAGGAGCCGAATCTCAAGAACGGCTGCGGCGGGTTGCGGGACTTTCAGAACCTGCTCTGGATGGCTTTTTTCAAGCACCGCACGCGCTCTCTGAAGGATTTGCAAACGCACGGCCTGATCAGCGAAAAGGAGGGCAAGCAGCTCGAGGCGGCCTACGATTTCCTCCTGCGCGTGCGGACCGAGATGCACTATCACCTCAATCGGGCCATGGACGTGCTGACGAAGAATCTGCAGCCCGCGGTGGCGCACAACCTGGGTTATGCCGAACGCTCGCCCAGCAAGCGCATCGAGCGGTTCATGCGAGAGCTCTATATGCGCTCCCGGAGCATCTTCCTCATCACGCGCACGCTCGAGCAGCGCCTGGCCCTCCAACCCGCAACGCAGCGGCGCTTGTCCCTGCGCTCGTTCCTGCCGGGCGGCCGCAAGCCCGTCATCGAGCCGGTCGATGGTTTCAAATTCAACGAGCGCGAGATTCATGCGGTATCCAACAGTGTGTTCCGCGAGCAGCCCCGGCGGCTGATGAGGGTCTTTCTCTATGCCCAACAACGCGGCCTGCGCCTGCATCCGGACCTGGCGCAACTCCTGCGCAACGAGTTGTTCCTGGTGGACCGGGCCTTCCTCATAGACGAGCATGTGCGGGAGACCTTTCTGACCATCCTGGACCAGCGCGGCAGCGTCGCCCCCATTCTGCGCGCGATGCACGAGGTGGACCTGCTGGGGCGCTACCTTCCGGAGTTCCGCAAGTTGACGTGCCTGGTGCAGCATGAGTTTTATCACCAATACACGACCGACGAGCATACGTTGGTCTGCCTCGAACAGTTGGATCGCATCTGGGAGGCCAAAGCCCCCCCTTACACCACTTATGCCGAGTTGCTGCACAAGGTGGAACGGCCCTTTGTGCTCTACCTGGCTTTGCTCCTCCACGACCTGGGCAAGCCGGAGGGGCACGGTCATCCGGCCCGGAGCGCCGCGATAGCCATGCGCGTGGCCAAGCGCCTGGGCCTGGACGGAGCGGCCACACACACCCTCCGCGTGGTCATCGAAAACCACCTCTTGCTGGCCAGCGTCTCCCAACGCCGCGACCTGGATGACCCGGCCGTCATCCGGCACGTGGCCAAACAGGTCCAGACGCCCGAGACCTTGGGGATGCTCACCTTGCATACCTTTGCCGATTCCCTGGCCACAAGCGACAAGCTCTGGAACGGGTTCAAAGATTCCCTCCTCTGGTCGCTCCACCACAAAACCATGGCACTGATGAGCGGCGGAACCGAGTTTATCCGCACCGAAGAGATGCACCGCGAACTGCTGCGGCAGGAGGTCAGCCGCCTGCTGGCGGGCAGTTGGGACGCGGATGAATTGCAGGCCCATTTCGCTTCCCTGCCTCAGCGCTACTACCAAATCCACTCCGCTCGCGAGGTCATCGATGACCTCGCGCTGGTGAACCGGTTCCTGCGCCTGCAAATCCTCGAGGACCAGAACGCCCTCGGGCCGATCGTGAGCTGGCAGGACGAGCCGGACCGGGGCGCCAACCTGGTCAAAGTTTGCACCTGGGACCGCGAAGGGCTCTTCAGTAAAATCGCAGGTTCCTTCAGCGCCGCGGGCCTCAACATTCTCAGTGCCCGCATTTTCACCCGCTCCGATGGAATCGCCCTCGACACATTTTCGATAGCGGATGCCCGCAGCGGCAGTCTGGCCGGCGCCGAGCAGCGGGACAAATTCCAGGAGGTGCTTGTCAAGTCCCTCACCGGAGGCGCCGTCGATTTTCCTGCCCTCATTGCCCGCCAGAAGATCACCCGCCCCCTTTACCAAGCCTATTCCGGCGAGCATATCTCCACCCAGGTCCGCTTCGAAGACGAGGCCTCCGACACCCGGACCCTCATCGAAATCGAAACCGAAGACCGCCTCGGGCTCCTTTACATCATCTCCCAGACCCTCGCCGAGTTGACCCTGGACATCTCGACGGCCAAGATTCTCACCGAAAAAGGCGCCGCGATCGACAGCTTTTACGTCCGGGAAACCGACGGCGGGCGCGTGTTGGCGCCGGAGCGGCGCACCGCCATCGAGCGCCGTCTCCGCCGGGCTATCCAGAGACTCGAGGAGCGGTCGGGGGAGCTATAGGCCCTGAGCGCCCACGCGGGAAGAACGTGTGGAGCGTCGGAGTGTTGGAGCGTGGAGCGTGCCAAGTGCCACGATGCCCTCACGGTCCCACGCTCCCACGCTCTCACGCTCTCACGCTCTGCACGACCCCTACGGCCCCTTCCTCAGATACACCCATACAAACCCCCGATACTCCTTGCCGTAGCTGTTGTCGTCCCCAACGATCAAATCGGGCCGGCCGTCCCCGTTCCAATCCGCCACCCAGACCTTGGTCGTCTGGCCGCTGCGCGTGGGTATGTCGCCGGGATTCAACTGCTTGCCCGACGCGGCCTCGACCAAAGTGCCGGCCAACGTCAGTTGGGGTTTTTGGGTGCTGCCGGTGTTGCGGAACCACACCACCTTCCCCGAACCGGAGCCGAGGATCAGGTCCAGTTTTCCATCCCCGTCCCAGTCTGCCACGAACGGCCCCGCGCGGGTCCCCTCGGCCACTATATCGCGTCCGTCCGCTCTTAGCCGTTGGGCGCGCCCCCACGCGGGCTTTTGAGTGGTTCCCTCGTTGAGGACCACAAAGACCGCGCCGTCAATGTTGCCAATGATCAGGTCCGGCCTCCCGTCGCCATTCCAATCTGCAACGGCCACCGCAGAGGCCCGGCCCACGTTGATCGGTTTGCCCGTAGTGTCCTTCAGGACCTCCCCGGCACCGTAAACGCCGTTGGATTTCCGATGGAAGCAGTAAATCTCGCCCGGCAGCGACCCGGAAAGAATCTCCAGCTTCCCATCGCCATCGAGGTCCACGCCGTGTGGACCAAAGCCGATGCATCAGCCGGCCGGCACGCGCGCATCCGCGCTGCCCGCTTTGAACCACGCCCCGGCGCCAAACTTCGGCGCCCCATTGCTCCCCACGTTGCGGAAAATCCGCGCCTTCCCATCCTGAAACTGGCCGACCATCAGGTCCCACGTCCCGTCGCCGTCAAAATCGCAGATGCATGGCGCCGCGTTGCCTCCCGCCGTCTCGATGGCCTTGCCCTCCGCCTCCACACGAAAGGGCGGCAGCAAGTCGCCCGCCGCCAACCCCTGCACCGTCGCCGCCCCGAGCATGGCAAAACCAACCGTGAGTCTTATATCCCGAATACTCCTTGAAAGAATCGTTGCTCGCATAGTCTTGAATGAAAGTTGAATCGCTTTCCCCCCATATTCCCCCTCCCGCCCGCAAAGTCAACCTTCGACCGTGAGCCCGGTTTAGTCCGGGCACAGGTGCTGAAAGCGTGGAGCGTTGAAGCGTGGAGCGTAGAGGGTTAGGGCATCGCGGCACTTCCCACGCTCCCACGCTCCCACGCTCTCACGCTCCACGCTCAATTCTGAGTTTGTGCCCGACGATTTGGGAGCCAGTGTGGTGTCCCCGATATAGCTATAGCCGCAAATGTATAGCTATTTCGGGGACACCACGCTAAATTCCAGGTGTTGATGAGCAGCGTCCAGAACCATCCCGTCGCAGAACCTCAGCCCCGCCCCGGTGAGGCGCCTCGCTCTTCACTGCCCACTCCCCACTCCCCAATCTTCACTCCGGAGCTCCTCGCGCCGGCCGGCGATTGGGCGTGCGCCAAAGCCGCCGTCGAAAACGGCGCCGACGCCATCTACTTCGGCCTCGAGCACTTCAACGCCCGCATGAGGGCGCAAAACTTCACCCAGGCCGATCTCCCGAAGCTCATCGAGTTCCTGCACCGGCGCGGTGTCAAGGGCTACGTCACGTTCAATACCCTGGTTTTCGAGAACGAGATGGCCGAGGCCGAGACTTGTCTCCGCGCGATAATCACTGCCGGGGTGGACGCCGCGGTGGTGCAGGACGTCGGCATCTGCCGGCTCATTCGCCGGCTCTCGCCCGACTTCCCCATCCACGTCTCGACACAAATGACGATTACAAGCCTCGCGGGTGTCGAGTTCGCCCGCCAACTCGGCTGTAACCTCGTCGTCCTCGCCCGCGAGTGTTCCCTCAAGGAAATCGAGAAGATAGCCGCCCCTGCCCCCTCGAGTCTCCCAATCGAGGTCTTCGTCCACGGTGCCTTGTGCGTCGCCTATTCCGGCCAATGCCTCACCAGCGAGGCCCTGGGCGGCCGCTCCGCCAACCGCGGCGAATGCGCTCAGGCCTGCCGCATGCGGTACGAACTCGTTGCCGACGGCGAACTTGTGCCGCTGGGCGACCGGAAATACCTGCTCAGCCCGCAGGACCTCGCCGGGCTAAGCGTGCTCCCGGACCTCGCCCGAATCGGCGTGGCCTCTCTCAAGATCGAGGGACGCCTCAAGTCCCCCGAATACGTCGCCAACATCACCCGCATCTACCGCGACGCCCTCGACCAAGCGCAGAATGCGCAGTGCAAAGTGCAGAATGCGCAGCCAGACGCCGCCGTCGCCAATTCGCACTCTCCGCTCTCCGCTCTCCCCTCTCCGCTCTCCACCCCGCGCTACGACATGGAGATGGCCTTTTCCCGCGGTCTTTATACCGGCTGGTTTCACGGCATCAACAACCAGGAACTCGTGCATGCGCGATTTGGCAAGAAGCGGGGTGTCTATCTGGGCAAGGTCCTGGCCGTGCGCCACGATGGCGTTCGCATCGAACTGGAGGGTCCGCTCAAGCCTGGCGACGGAGTGGTCTTCGACGCCGGCCAACCGGAGGAAAAGGAAGAGGGCGGACGCGTCTATCAAATCAAGACCGGACTGGCATCCGGCCCGCCAAGCTCCTCCGCCACACTGCCGTCGCTCGAGAAATCAGAGCCCGCCCGCCCGGGGACTTCGGTCCTGCTGGGCTTTGGCCGCGGCGACATCGACTTCAACCGGGTCCATCCGGGCGACAAGGTCTGGAAGACCAGCGACCCCGAACTCGAGCGGCGCCTGCGCCAAAGCTTCGACGGAGACATCCCAAGATTCCAACGCCCCATTCAGATCGAAGCCCACGGCCTGGCCGGCGCGCCGCTCACACTCATTGCCCGCGACGAACTGGGCCACATTGCCCGCGCCGACTCAGCGATGTCGCTGGCCCCGGCTGATAAACAGCCCCTCACACCCCACCGGTTGCGCCAGCAGCTTGGCCGCTTGGGCGGCACGCCATTCAGGCTGGGCGCCCTCAAGAATTGCCTGGCGGAAAATGTCCTGCTGCCCCTTAGCGAACTCAATCGCCTGCGCCGCGAACTCGTCCGCGAACTCGAAACCCAACGCGCCCAACCCAAACGCTGGACGCTCAAGTGTGGAGTGCAGATTGAAGAGTGCGGAATGCAGGATCACACCCCAGGCGCCCCCCTCTCCCCTCTCCCCTCTGCACTCTCCACTCCCCATTTGATCGTCCTGGCGCGCAACCTCGCCCAGCTCGAGGCCGCCCTCCAGTGCGGCATTGAAACCCTCTACTGCGAATTTGAAGACCCCAGGAATTATCGTGAAGCGGTCGCTCATTTTCGGCGCTCCGCACCCAAGCCGGTTGAGCGGAGCGAGAATCCGACTGGCCGGGATACTCCGCGCTCCACGCTCTTCGTGGCTCCCCCCCGCATCTTCAAAATGGGCGAGGAGTGGATTCTAAACCAGGTCCGCTCATGCGAAGCCGACGGCTACCTCGTGCGCAACTACGATCACCTGCGCTTCTTTGCCGGGGCGCGGTGCGTCGGCGATTACTCATTGAACATCGCCAATCGGCTGGCGGCAGACTATTTCAAAAACCAGTTCGGCCTCGAGCGCGTCACCGCCTCTTACGACCTTAATTTCAGCCAGCTCGAGGCCCTCCTCCAGGCCGCCCCGCCCGAGTGGTTTGAAGTGACCCTCCATCAGCACATTCCGATGTTTCACATGGAGCATTGTCTGTTCTGCGCCTTCCTCTCGAGGGGCGCCGATTACCGCAACTGCGGCCGCCCGTGCGACAAACACGACCTCAAGCTCCGCGACCGCGTGGGCGCCCAGCACCCCGTCAAAGCCGACGCCGGCTGCCGCAACACCGTCTTCAACGCCCGGGCGCAGACCGGCGCGGATTACGCCGCCCGCATGCTCGCCCTGGGCGTGCGGCATTTCCGGCTCGAGTTCCTCAACGAATCCCCCGCCCAGGCCTCCCAGACCATCCGGATGTACCGCCAACTCCTGCGCGGCGACATCACCGGCCCCCAACTCTGGCGCGAACTCAAACTCCTGAACCAGCTTGGGGTGACGCGGGGACAAATCGCAGGGTAGAGGTTCATGACCACTTAGAGCCTGTCCCCAAAGCCCCGGTTCCGGACCTTTGTCGCTTCCTTTGTCGCCAACTTTGTCGAAAAGACGCCCGTTCGACAAAGGTTGCGACAAAGGAAGCGACGAAGTCTCAGGTCCGCCCGGCCTTGGGGACAGACCCTGCTTAAGCTGACGCATAAGCTGACGCGTACGCGACGAGTGGGGATGTCCACCACCGTTTCAAATCCGGATGGGCAAGATCAGCAAGGGCAGACCCTGTTGATAGAAGCGTCGTTGCAGGGCGAAGACCGCGTAATTGTGGAGCAAGCGCGTAAGGAGGGTCTCCTGGCGGAAGACAAGCTGGCCGCCAAAGAAGATGGCATTGGGAAACCGGGCCAGGATGTCCGGGGCGATTTCGACCGCCTTTTCAACGACATCGTGCCCGAGGGCGGAAAAGGCCTCTGCCTGGAAACCCCTGGAGCGCATGTAGTCCACGTAACGCTGGTTGCCGGCCTGGATGTGCCGCTTGAGGTTCTCCACCTCGGCCGCGCCCTTGAAGTTGCCTGCGTCCAGGACGCCGATTTGGACGAAGAGGAAGTTCTTGAAGACGCCGGGAAACAGGCGCAGCACGCCGAAAAGCGTGTGGAGGCCCAGCCCATTGAAGCCGTTGACCAACAAGACCGCGGTCTTCGCCTTCGGGTCCAGGGGGCGGGCTTCCTGGGGTTCCCGCGCGCCATCCGGGGCCGGGGCCTTGTCCAGCCCTGCCGCCGCGACCAGTTCATCGAGGTGGCTCAAATCCCGCTCGGTCTGGTTGTAATGCCTTTTGACCAGCAGGGCCAATCCAACCAACGCCCCCGTCACGGCGAGGGTCATCCAGCCGCCTTCAAAGAATTTGAGCACGCTCAGGGTCAGCAGAATGAAGGTGGTGAGAATTAAACCGATGCCGTTGATCGAGAGTTTCTTGAGCCAATCCTCCATGTTCCGCCGCTCGGCCCACCAGTGACGGACCATGCCAAGCTGGGAGAGGGAGAAGGTGATGAAGACGTTGATGCTGTAAAGCACGACAAGGAAATCCACCGAGCCTCGAGACCCGGCCATGAGCAGAAGCGAGCAGCCCCCCATCAGCACAATCCCGTTATGCGTGACAAAGCGGTCGCTGAGGTTGGCGAAGCGGGTCGGAAACCAGCGATCCAACGCCATGTTGGCAAGGACGCGCGGGCCGTCGAGAAACCCGGTTTGGGCCGCCACAAAAAGCAGCGCGGCCTCGGCAGCCAGGGTGATGATGATGAAAGACAAGGCGGCGCCATGGGGCCAGGCCGCGGTCATTCGCTCGAATAAGACGGCGTTGAGCGTCTTGCCTTCCTGCGGGACGACCCGGAAGAGGAGGTAGGCCAGAAGCAGGCCCGCGACCGTGATGGCCAGGGAGAAGGCCATGTAGCGCATCGTGCGTTTGCCGGTCTCCACGCGCGGTTCCCGGAGCATCGGCAGGCCGTTGCTCACGGCCTCGATGCCGGTGTAGGTGCCCGCGCCCATGCTGTAGGCGCGCAGGACCAGCAGCGCCATGCCCAGCCACCCAAGCTGGCTGTGCGTGAGGGCGACCTCGTGGGAGGCCTGACGCCACACTTCCGAGAAATTGGCCAGGTGCGTGAACATGGTCCAGCCGATTGCAAAGGCGTGCGTGAGCACGAAAGCGACGAAGATCGGCACCCACGGCAACACTGCTTCCTTGACGCCGCGCAAGTTCAGCAGTGTCAGCGCGCACAGCGCTCCCAGCTCAACCGCGAGCTTGAAGTGGTGCATGCCCGCGGGCAGCAGGCTGAAGAGCGCGTCGGCGCCGCTGGCCACTGAAAGCGTAATGGTCAGGACATAATCGATGAGCAGCGCCGAGCCGGAGACAACCCCGAGCTTGGGCGACAGCAGCTTGCTGGCGACCAGGTAGCCGCCCCCGCCCGTTGGAAACAGCTCGATGATTTGCGAGTAACTGGCGCTGATGATGAAGACCGTGAATACGGAGGCCGCCGCAACGAAAAGGCTCAGGTAAATGTGGCCGCCCAGCGCCCTGAATGCTTCCTCCGGGCCGTAACAGGATGAGGACAGCCCGTCGGCGCCCAGCCCCACCCAGGCGAAGAAGGCGATCAACGAGAGCTTGTGAAAGAGGCGTTGATCCGAAAGGTCCTTCGGCTTGCCGATAAACGCCGCCTTCAACTTGCCAACCCAACCGGTATCTAACATATCGGATTGGACAGGCGGCGCGAGTAGATAAACAAGTCGTCCCCGGGTTTGTAGTACTCTGGGATGACGGCGATGCGCGCGAAATTCTGAGACTCGTAAAGGCGCCGGGCCGGGGCGTAGGGCGGCGTCGAAGACGTATGGATGACCATCAACCGGCCGCCCTCGGCCGTGGCCACCCGCACTGCTTCCCGCAGCAAGGCGCTGCCCAGGCCCCGTCCGCGCGCCTCCGGCAGCGTGCAAACCCAGAACAAACCCCAGGTCCCGTGGGCAAGGGCCTCCAACCCAAAACAGGCGAAGCCGCGCATCGAGTCGTCCAGCCAGCCTGAGAGGAACCGGTAATTGTCGGGAGTCGGTTTGGCCAGGGCGTGCCCGAACATCTCGTCCACGCACTCGGCGTCGCCCGGGCCGAACAAGCCCGAGTGCAAGAGGATTTCGCGAATGCCGGCGCGGTCTCCGGGGCTCGAGGGCCGGACAATGGGCCCGTTCACAAAGCCGCTCCTCTTATTTGGGGGCCGTGCGCCCCCTTAGTGGTCATGAACATAAATACGATAATGTCTTTGCCCGGCTGGCCGCCATGAGGGCAAGCTGCTCGAGCATCGCTCCATATTCCCAGCCTGCGGCCCGCGCGGTGTTGGCAAAGCCGCCCGTTTCGGACAGGCCGCAATTCGAGTTGACATCCAACACCATCGGTCTTCCCTTTCGCAGCCGTACATCGGTGCGGCTGTAATCGCGCAAGCCGCAGGCCGCATGCGCGCGCAGGGCCAGACTGGCCAGTTCGGCGGCCATCTCCGGCTCCAGCGGCGCGGGACAGGTGGGCATCGTCAACAAGTAGGCCTCGGAGTTCTCCAGCCACTTGGCGTCAAACGTGCAGAGCCGGTCGCGCAGCTCCGGAAAAGCGTCGTAGCGGATGACACTGATGCCGAGGACTTCCAGTCTCTCCGGGGGCCCCCAAACAGAGATGGCGTACTCGGGGCTGTCGAGGAATTCCTCGATGATGGCCCCGCCGCCAAAGCTTTCGAGGAGCGCCTGCGCCCGAACCCGGGCTTCGGCGACGGTGGTCACCACGGAGTCACGCGTGATGCCGAAGGAGCCGTGCTCGTCGGCCGGCTTGACGATAGCCGGGAAGGCCTCGAACTCGAGCGTCTGCGCCTCGAGGGCCTCCTGCCAGCGGGGCGTAGGCAGGCCCGCGGCCTCGAGCAGCCGTTTCATCGAGACCTTGGACTGTGTCCGGTGCAGGGCTTCTGCGGTGCTGCCGGTGAAGGCATAGCCGCGCTGCTCCAGTTCGCGCGCAGCCCGGGCATAATAAAATGCCTGATGGGGCGAGCCTTCGCACAGGTTGAAGACCAGCCACTGGTCCGGCTCGAAGGGAGCCAGCGCCGCGCCGAGGTCGCTCTCGACCTGGCTGGCGGCAACATGCCATCCGCGCGCCTGGAGGGCGTCTGCCGCCTGCCGGGCCATCCGGCGCGTGTCGGCGGCATCGACCGGAAGGGTGTGCTCATCGATCCCATAGAGCAGCAGGAGGCTGGTGCGCTTCATTGCAGACGGCAACGCTTCAAGGCGGCCTTGAGCACGGCCGCAACCAGTTGCTCATGGGTCTGGCCCGAGGCCTTGGCCATCATGGTCATGTCGCTGCGCGGCGTAATGCCCGGCAGCGCGTTGATCTCCAGGATATAAAGCTCGCCTGCCGGTGTCAGCCGAAAATCCACACGCCCGTAATCCCGGCAGCCGGTCACCGAAAAGGTCTCGACCGTCAAGCGCTTTACCTCCTGCGTCAGGGCCTCGGGCAGGGGCGCCGGGCAGCGATAGCGAAAGAGGTGATCAAAGTCATTCTTGTGCTTCGAGGAATAGACGGGAAAGAGGTCCGGCGGATAGCCCCCAAAATCCACCTCCAGGACCGGCAAGACCTGGAGGTCCCCGTTGTTACCGACTACTCCGCAGGTCAGTTCCCGCCCTTCGATGAAGCTCTCCACCAGGGCCGGCTGGCGGTAGTGCCGCAGTATCCTTTCCACCTGCCGGCGCAACTGCTCGGCAGACCTGACGACGCTCTCGTTTTGGACTCCCATGCCGGTCCCCTCGTGCGACGGTTTGACAAACAGCGGGAAGGGCAAGCGGCAGCCCAGGGCCGCCTCCGGAGAGTCGAACACCTCGAACTGCGGCGTGGGCAAGCCCGCTGCCCTGAGCAGACGCTTGGTCGTAGGTTTGTCCTGCGTCACCGCCGCCGCCAGGGGCCCCGGCCCGCTGTAGGGCAAACCCAGCGCCTCCAGCAGCGCAGGCATGTGAGCCTCCCGGCTCTCGCCCCCGAACCCCTCGCACACGTTGAAACAGAGTTGAGGCTGCACTTGCCTGAGCCACCCAATGACCTCCAGGTTCGGAATTCCCTCATGGACCAGCGGCTCGCAACCGGCAGCCCGGATGCCTGCCTCGTATGCATTGATGTACTTCGCCGCGTCCACCTCCGCCAATAAATCAGGCGGAGCGTTCACGGGCACCTCGTACTGTCCATTGGTCGTGTTAACCAGCAGCGCCACACGCCGGGGCTTACGCTGAAATTCAGCCATTTTTTCGGTCCCGGATGGTCTCAAACCCGCCCCGAACTGGCAATAGCAAAATTGGACGGCAGGTCGCTGGGCCTGAATTTTAGGATTGACGGATGGAAGAATTTGTTTAGAATTCGGGGCAACAATGAGTTTCAGGTTCTTCAATCGGGATTGGCGCTGGGCTTTGGCGGCCATCGTTTTGGGTGGCCTGCCGGTTTCAAATGCGCCGGGCGCGGGTCCGCCGCCCGCCGGCCAGAAGATTGAGTTTTCCCGGCCAACCAGCGCCAACGATGTCATCTCGACCAACCTCTCACCGTTCAAACCAATCACCGACGCCCTGCCCCCGCTCGAGCAGCCCCAGCAGCGGAGGTTTGACTTCCTAAGCCCGCAATCCTCTATGGAGGGCATGCCCCTCCCGGCGCCTCAATTTCTGGTCGTCCCCAGCCGCCGCCTGCAGGAGCGCTTGGACCGCCAAAGAAACTGGCCCGCCATGACACCCGAAGAAATCCTCCTGGACGGGTCAACCCCATTTTCAAACTCCTCCTCCGAGGACTCGTCCGAGGCCTCCGGTCGCCGCGGCAACGACAAACACTCAGGGCGCGATTACTCCGGCACCGGCCGCCGGTCGGGCATCTTCAGTCCCGATTCCTCGGGAGCTTCCGACTGGTCCTCCGCTTCGCGCAAGCGAGAAGCCCAGTCCGGCTCTCGTGACGAGGCGGAGTTGCCGGCCAACGTTAAAGCGGCCGAAAAGCAGCTCCGGGACCTGCGGAAGGACTTTGGCGGTGAAACCGACTCCGGCCCCTTTTCCACCGCCCTGCGCGCCGACACCGGCTTCTCCGACTTCTTCGGCTCCGACAGGGAGAAGTCCGGTTGGCTGGACCAGGCCAAGCATAACAAGGCCCTTATGGACCAGTTCAAGCAGGCCATCCAGTCTCCACTTAGCCCCCCGCTCTTCCTGGGCTCTCCGCTTTCCGGCAGCCTCGGGCTCAATCCGTTTGAATCCGTCGTTGACTCAGCGCCCGGCATTGGCTCCCTGGGGTCGACGCCGTTGGCTCGCTCGCCTTTTTCCCCGTCCGACGGACTGGATTCGCGCTCCAGCGCCCTGCTCCCTCTGCCCGCCGGCGTATCTGACGCCAACCTGACCGGCCAGTCCTCGCTCTCGGCCCAACCCAGGCCCCAGCCTGCGCCGCAACCCTCCGTGACACCCCCTACACCGACTTTCGTCTTCCCGAAGCGGGCCTTCCAGTAAATGAGCGTGCGCACGATATTTGATGGCGAGCCTTTCTTGGAAAACGATAGAGACGGGTGCGAGCGTTTCCGGGAGCAAGGTTGAGTTGGCTGGCCCTGGGGGACCTGTCCCCCAGACCCC
>Ga0181524_10003426_pt1 | contig 15376 bp, 14 predicted proteins | sample PEATcosm2014_Bin_34_FD_119761 | JGI IMG/M metagenome (GOLD analysis project Ga0181524, IMG submission 119761) | Peatland microbial communities from MTU Mesocosm Facility, Houghton, MI, USA - PEATcosm2014_Bin05_60_metaG | ecosystem: Environmental > Terrestrial > Soil > Wetlands > Peat | place...
CCGCCGGCCGACGCGGCGCCGCGAGAACGGTCGATCCGGGTCCTTGCGCGCCGAACAGGTGGCGGGCCAAGGCGACGACAGCCTCGGCGAGACGCGCGCGCGCCGCGCCCTAGCGTTCAACAACCGTGGAGACGAGCGAACAGACGATCGTTCCGCCCCGCGTCCGCCTTTACGCGCCGCGCTGGCGGGCGCCGCAAACGGGACCGGCGGCCTCAACGCCCGAGTCGCGATTCGCGTCGGCGACCGGCGCGCGCCTTGCTCACTTCTTCGCGCTCGGGGAGCCCGCTTGCGCTCCTTGCTTGGCGAACCCGCCGGCGGGGGCGCCCGCGGCGGCCGCCTTCGCCTTGTCTTTCTTGGGCTTTTTCGCTTCTTTATGACTTCGCAGTTGTCCCTTGGCCATCACGCGTCTCCCGCGTTCGCTGCACGGCCGATTCGCCGTCGCTCGCAGGTTTTCTTATAGCGCTTTTGCATTGGGCGCGCCAACGACGGACGAGGCGAGAACCGCGCGAGGCGAGCGTCTCGATGCGCGCGGCCCGGGGTCGAAAGCGCTCTTCTGTCGTCGCACGCCTTCCGGTTGTTATGATAACGCCACTATCGCGCCATTTTATGATCTAATGTGCAGGCGCGGAGCCTCACTCTCAAAACCGTCGATTGATCTCATCCCGTGCGCATGATTCTTACGGTTATCGCGGTCGCGCTGGTGGTGGCGCTCTCGGCGGCGCTTTTTGCGCCGTTTTTCATCGATTGGTCGCGTCATCGCGCCCAAATCGAAGCCGAACTCGGCGACATTCTGGGCGCGCGCGTCGTCGTTTCCGGCCCCATCGACATCCGGTTTCTGCCGACGCCCTATTTGCGGCTGAAGAATGTGACGATCGGCGACGACGCGGCGCCGGTCTTCGTTTGCGACAGCGTGCAATTGGAGGTGGCGCTGGCGAGTTTGCCGAGCGGGCGAGCGCGTTTCACGATGGCGCGTCTCGATCGTCCGGTGCTGACGTTGTCGCGCGGCCCGCGCGGATCGATTCGTCTGCCGCAATGGCGCTTCGAGGCGCAAGCCGATCACGTCGCGCTGGACCGCATCGTCGTGACCGGAGGCCGGCTGCGGATCGTCGGCGGCGGCGACGGCGCGCCGCTCGACGTCGCTGGGCTCGACCTCGACGCCGCCGCCGGTTCGCTGATCGGGCCTTACCGCGGTTCCGGCCGCGTTTCGACGCCGGGCGGGCTGCAAGCCGAATTCCATTTCTCGACCGCCGAGCTGGCGAATTTCGCGTTGCCGCTCAAGCTCGAGATCGACCCGAGCGTGAGCTTGCCGGGCGGCGTCTTCGACGGCGCCGTCACGTTCGGGAGTCGCGAGGGCGAGGCCGGCGTCGTCCCGGCCTATGCCGGCGCCGCCGCCCTTTCCGGCGTCGCGGCGCTCACCGAGTCGGGGCCGCCCTCGCCCTGGCGGGTGTCGGGCGCGCTTCACGCCGACCTCGGCGGCGCGACCCTGGAAAACCTCGTCGCGCGCTTCGGTCCGGAAGAGCGCGCGCTCGAAGCGAGCGGAGCGGCGAAGCTCGAAACAGGACCGAGCGCGGCTCTGTCGGCGGATCTCCAAGCCAAGCAACTCAACGTCGACGCGCTGCTGCGCGAGAAGGGCGAAGATTCGGTTTCGCCGGCGCGCGCCCTGGCGGCGTTGGCGAGGGTCTTGTCGCCGCTGAACGCCGGAGGCGGATCGCCGCTGGCCTTGCGGATCGCCTTCGCTGCGCCGACGGTGATCGTGGGCGCGCAAACTCTCAGCGACGTCGCTCTCGACGCGAGGGCGGCGGCGGGGGCGCCGATCGAAGGCGACCTCGCGCTGGGCTTGCCGGGGCAATCGACGCTGCGCCTGTCCGGGGCGCTGGAATTGGGCTCGGCGGCGGGGTTCAAGGGCCGGCTCGAGGCGCGCCTGGGCGATTTCGCGCAATTGCGCAATTGGGCGACGAAAGACGAACCAGAACTCGCCGAGCGGCTCACGGCGCTCGGCGAGGCGGCGCCTTATCGCAACGCCTCGGCGGTCGCCGACGTCGAAGCCTCGGCGGTCGGCTTTTCCGCGCGCAATCTGCGGCTCGTCGTCGATCGCACGGCGTTGAGCGGCGCGATGGCGTTCACGCGGCCGCTCGGCGAGGAGCGCGGCCGCCTGTTCATGGACCTACGCAGCGACGCGCTCGATATCGACGCGCTGCCCAATCTGAGCGCGAGCGCCGACTTCTTCGGCGACATCGATCTTTCGCTCGCGCTGGACGCGGCGAAGCTGCGCGTCGCCCGTGTCGGCGAAGCCGCGCTCGACAGCGGTTCGCTTTCGCTCGAGGTGACCAGGACCGGCGACGATCTTTCGCTCGATCGGCTGTCCGTCGCCGGCCTCGGCGGCGCCGCGGTCGAAGTTCGCGGCGCGTCGGGGCCGCGGGGACGATGGCTCACGCTGCAACTCGACGCCGAGAAGTTGCGCGATTTCGCGGCGCTGATCGGGCGCGTCGCGCCCGGACGGCTGAGTCGGTTGCTGATCCAGCGCGCCGACGCGCTGTCGCCGGCCAAGGCGACCCTGGAGGCGCGGGGGTCGGGCCCCGGCGACGCCGGCGTTTTGGCGCTCGACACCGTGAAGGCGAAGGGCTCGGCCGGCCAGACCCAGTTCACGCTCAGGGTGGAGCGCTCGGGCGAGGCGGCGGGCGCCGTCGCCGCGACCTTCGCGCTCGATGCGCCGGAGGCGTCGGCCTTGTTGCAGCAAATCGGTTTGACGGCGCCGTCGGCGTCGAGCGGACGCGCGCGGATCGAGGCTTCGGCGAACGGGCGATGGGAGAGCGGCTTCGACGCGCGCGTCGCCGCGTCGCTCGCCGGCGCGAATTTCGCTTGGCGCGGACGCGTCAAGCCGGACGCGAAAGCCGACGACGCGCTGCTGTTCGGCGCTGCGACGGTGAAGTCGGACAACGTCATGCCGCTGCTGGCGACGCTCGGGCTCGGCGCGTCCGTTTCGAGCCCGCTCGTTCCGGTCGATCTTTCCGGCGATCTGGTCTTGCGCGGCGGCCGACTCGGCTTTCCTCGTCTGACGGGAACCCTGGCGGGAGCAAGACTCACGGGACAACTCGGCTGGCGCCCGGCGGTCGACCCGATCGCCGCCGCGTCGATCGATCCGGACGTCGCGCTCGCGCAATCCATCGCGGGCGAGCCGCAAGCCGCGCCGACGGCGCAGATCGACGGCGAGCTTTCGCTCGATCATGCAAGCCTCGCGGCGCTGCTCAGCCTGCCGCTGGGCGCTGCGCAACCGGCCAGACCCGGCGCGATATGGTCGGACGCCGACTTTGCGCCACCCCTCGTCGCTCCGCCCCCGCTCGACGTCGCGCTGAAGATCGGCGCTCTCGACGTCGTCGACGGGTTGCAAGCGCGAGACGCGACGGCGCGACTCGAGATGGATCGGGGACGGTTCGACATCGACGAATTCACGATGGACGTCGCGGGCGCGCGCGCCTCGGGCCGCCTCACCTTGCGCCGCGACGGCGCGGTCGCGACGCTGAGCGGGCAAGCCACGCTCGACGCGGCGGCCGTGGATCGGCCCGGCTTGCGCGGTCGCTTCGACGCCTCGCTCGCCTTCGCCGGCACGGGGCAAAGCGCCAGCGCGCTCGTCGCCGGATTGGTCGGGGAGGGACGGGTCGAGACCGTCGGCGTCGCGATTCCGCGTCTCGATCCGGACGCTCTGGGTCGCGTCCTCGCCCTGGCGCAGGCGCCCGACGCGCGCATCGACCAGACCAATGTCGAGCACGCGCTCGGCGCCGAACTCGACAGGCGGCCGATGAGTCTTTCCGATGGGGCAGCGCCGGCGGTGATGACCGCCGGCGTCGTGCACGTCGGCCCGCGCGATGTTGCGGCGAAGGGCGGTCATGCTTCGGCCAGCGCCGATTTCGACCTGCGCACGCGGAATCTGACGATTCGCGCCACGTTCGCCGAGGCCGGAGGCAGGAAATTCTGGAGCGGTCCGCCGCCGAGCGTCGCCGTCGCGGTGGCCGGGTCGCTCGACGCCCCGACGCGCCAGATCGACGCGGCCGCTCTGACCGCCGGCCTCGCCGCGCAGGCGATCGCGCGCGAGAGCGATCGAATCGCCGCGCTCGAGGCCGACATCCGCGAGCGGGCTTACTTCAACAGGCGACTGAAGGCGGAGCAATTCATGCGCCGGCGCGACGCGGAATTGGACGCCTACGCGGCCGATCAAGCGCGACTCAAGTCCGAACAGGATCGTAAACGCGTCGAGGACGAACTGCTCAGGGCGAGCGAGGCGCCGGCCAAGACGGCCGCGCCGGCGCCGGCGACGCCCGATGCTTCGCCGGCCTCGCCGCAAGCGGCAGGAGCGGCGACCATCGGCGCGACCGTTCCGACGCCGCCGCCCGCGCCGCCCAATCTCCGAGAGATTCAGTCCGATCCGACCGCCGGCGGGCTCTACTGAAGCGCGCTTTCCAGGACGAAGACGCGGACCGCCGAGGAGAGGTTGGCGCCGTCGCGCGAAGCGTCGATTTCGGCGATGAGCGCGCTGAGCGATTGCGCGCGAGCGGCGGCGAGCGCCTTCAGCCGTCGCCAAAACGCGTCCTCGAGGGAAACGCTGGTGCGATGGCCGGAAATCGTCAGGGAACGCTTGACGATTCCGGCGCGCGGCGCCCGCGCGCGCGCGTCCGACGTCATTCGTCCTCGCCCGGGCCGGCGAGGCGGTGGCCCTCGAGGCGCCGCTCGACGAGTTTGCGCTCCGCCCGCGCCGCCCGTTTGTCCGCCTTGGGCACGCCGAAAGCCGCCCGATTGGCCGCCGCCGCGTCCTCATCGCGCGCGCGCGCGCCGCGTTTGCGTGCGCGTCGGAGATTGACGATTTCGCCCATCGGGATAGCTCCGTCGCGGCTACTTCTTGCGGAAGGCGTCGATCGAGACGACTTTCGCCGCCTCGCCGTCGTTCCGTTTTTCAGCCTTCTTGGCCGGGCTTTCGCTGGATTTCGGCGCCGTCGCGGACTGGCTCGCCCTCGGCGGCGAGGCCGCGCCCGCCGCGGGTTGGCCTTCGCTCTTCTTGCCCGGCTCGCCCGCGACCGACGTCGCCTTCGCCGGCGCGGGTTCGGCGGCGATCCGCGGCTCGAGCTTGAAACCGAAGGGCACGGAAGGGTCGCTGAAACCGGTGATGGCGTCGAAGGGGACGGTGAGCCGCTCCGGCTTGCGCGAGAAGTTCAGGCTGACCTCGAAGGCGTCGGCGGTCACCGCCAAATCCCAGAATTCGTGCTGCAGGATGATCGCCATTTCGTCGGGATAACGCTGGCGCATCGCCGGGGGAATGACGACGCCGGGCGCCTGGGTCTTGAAGGCGATGTTGAAGTGGTGTTCGCCCGGAAGGCCGCTGCGCGCGGCCTCGGTCATCACCTTGCGCACCACGGAGCGCAACGCGTCCTGCACCAGCAAGTCGTAGCGGATGTAATCGATCGGCATGGAATTTCGCGCTCGAAAGCCTGGCGCGAAGGCTAGCCGAGAGAGGCCCTTATTGCAATTGCGGGAGCGACGGGAAAAGTGGAGGCTTCTGTTGCCAGGCGCCTCCGGACCCCGCCTAAAGGAGCAAACCCTTAGGACTTGAATCCCAGTACCAGCGCCGCATTACGCAGCGAGGGCCACCGGAGCATAGTTGTCATTCGCAACTATAGGTTTGACCCGATAACGGCGGTATCATGCCGAGCGAAAAAGCACCCTTTACATCCCCCGTCGAACCTATTTCGCCCCCGCCGAAACCCGCTTGCGCTACGGGCTTGGGTGGAGGCGCCGGGTACCGCCCCCGGGTCCGAAAGACTTATTCCGATGTCCATTTATCGCCATAGCCGCCTTGCGGCGGCGATGCCAATATAGGGGTTCGGGGGCGGTTCTGCAAAGGGCCGCGTCCGCTGGTTAATTACAATTTTATAGCGAAGTGAGCTCCTCGAGAAGCCCATCCCATTCTTCTGTTAGCGCCAGGCGGATTAGCGATTGGGGCAACACAGCCTTTTCAGCAATCGTTTCAATGCTTTCCATACTGCTGGCGATAGCGGCTTTAGCACTCACCCTCGCCGCTTTCGGGAACAGAACGCCTAATGCCACGTAGATCGCCAAACGATCCTTCGAGGCCATAATATCCATTATGCCAAAGTCTTCTGTTGACAGGGGGCCTAGAAGTCTTGTTACGAGCCCCTCGATTGCTTCTCTTGTATTAGTCTTTTCGATAGTTTTATCTAGCACGTGAACAAGCTCTTTACAACAAATAACTCGTTGCCATTCGACGCTCATGTTATTACAATATACTATGATCGAACATAGTACAGGATCAGCATATGGGCCATTATGCCGCGTAAACTGATAATATGCGCCACGAAGTTCGTCCGGATTCATTTCCTCTTTACAGAATGTTATTTCGTCCTGTACATGAAGAACATTTATTATAACATCCCGCACGTCAGGAATTTCGATTGGAACCTCAGCAATATCGGAAAAGTGATTGACTAGACCGACGAGTGACATGGGTTGCCTACAAAAAAGAGGCCCGGATGAACCGGGCCTCGATAGCGCTGGTTTCGATCCTTATACTACGTCATGGACGTGTCGCAAAGAAAACCTTAGCCCTCCCAGTCACGGGCGGCTCGTCTGGTAGCCCGCGAGCAAACGCATTCTTGATGGCAGCGCATGCAGCGCGCACCATTTGATCCCCGGTCAGCCCACGAGACGTACCGGGGAAGAACTTGACATTTTTCAGCTCCCTTCCCCCCTCATTGAGGAACGAATGGAGGCACTCCATTTCGTCGGTTGGCATGACACACTCTCCCGCTTCCCTTATCGCCAGCGTGCGCTGGCAGCCTTCTTAGCAATCTCAGACCTACGCTCTGGCGTTAGACTTCGTTCTCGCCTTCGCCCCGCTCAATCCGTTTTTCTTTCTGCCGGGGACGCGATAGCCATCGTTCTCAGCTTCGCCCGTAGCAATTTTTGCTACGGCAATTGCGCAACCAATGGAGTCGGCCGGTCGACGTTCTCCATTAGGCCCCTTCGGCATCGACACACCTTCTGATTCGGCAATTTACGGAACGCCGCTGAACGTGCCGTTAATCAAACCGTTACCATTCAATTAACGCGCCAAAAGACTGGTTTCCCCATACCGGGAAAATCAGCCTCTCCACAGAATATAACATTTTCTGCGGCGATAGCAATGATCGCTATTGACATAACCAAAAAATATGCCAACGAGCGATTCGCGCACGGCCGATTCGGCAATAACCTCGCATTTATGTCACACCATCTTGTCAATTAGGCGTCAACCGGATGTCGACGCATTAATTTTGCTGAGAGCAAAAAATTCCGCGATATGGCGCAAATGACACGCGGTAGGAGGGGCACAATGAGAAATGGCGCAATCCTCTTTGTCATCGCGATTGGCGTCTTCCAATTAAGGGGCGCTCGCGCGGACCCGGAGGAATGCCGAGGTGCCATTAATAGCTACGATACGGCCATGAGCGATGTGTCCGACCAGCTAAACCTGTACGCTAATTGCATAGCAGATAGCCGCGGTCACGATGACTGCTCAAGTGAATTCATGGCGCTTCATTCAGCTCAAGACGATTTTGAGACGGCGGTCGGAGCATACGAATCGGACTGTCAATAGCGCGTCTTCCTCGTCCAATTTCAAACTGACGCACCACCCGCCCGCCCTGTGGACAAGCCGGGCGCTCCTTGCCCCGAGCGCGAGCCCGAGGGCCGCGCTCAAGCCCCGGTCGCCTTGACCAGCTTGTAGTCGATCGCGTCGACCAGCGCCTGGAAGGAAGCGTCGATGATGTTTCCGGAGACGCCGACCGTCGACCAACGCGCGCCGCTGGAATCGCCGAATTCGATCAGCACCCGGGTCACCGCGTCGGTGCCGCCCTGAAAGACGCGCACGCGGTAGTCCAGGAGTTCGAGGTCCTGGATGTGCTTCTGGTAGACGCCAAGGTCCTTGCGCAGCGCCAGGTCGAGCGCGTTGACCGGGCCGTTGCCTTCGGCCGCCGAAATCAAGGTTTCCTCGCCGATGCGGATCTTCACCACCGCCTGCGAGGCCGAATAGAGCTCGCCGGCGGCGTTGAATTTGCGCTCGACGCTGACGTGGAAGCTCTCGACGTCGAAAAAGTCGGGCACGTCGCCCATAACGCGGCGCGCCAAGAGTTCGAAGGAGGCGTCGGCCGCCTCGTAGGCGTAGCCCTGCGCCTCGCGGTTCTTGACCTCGTCGAGCAGGCGGGTGAGCCCGGAATCGTCGGCGCGCGCCTCGATTCCCATCCGCGTGAGCTGCGCGATAAGGTTGGAGCGTCCCGCCTGATCGGAGATCAGGATCGCGCGCGCGTTGCCGACGCTCTCCGGCGGCACGTGCTCGTAAGTGCGGGGGTCCTTGGCCAGAGCGGATGCGTGAATGCCCGCCTTGGTGGCGAAGGCCGAGGCGCCGACGTAAGGAGCGTGCCGATCGGGCGCCCGGTTCAGCAATTCGTCGAAGGCGTGCGAGATCTTGGAAATTTCGCCCAAGGACTCCTCGGAAACGCCGATCTCGAATCGCTGGGCGATGCCCGACTTGAGCGCCAGGGTGGGGATCAACGAGACGAGATTGGCGTTGCCGCAGCGCTCGCCGAGGCCGTTCAAGGTTCCCTGGACCTGCCGGACGCCGGCCCGCACCGCCGCGAGCGAATTGGCCACCGCGTTGCCAGTGTCGTTGTGCGCGTGAATGCCGAGATGGTCGCCGGGGACGGCGCGCGCGACTTCGGCGACGATGCGCTCGATCTCGTCGGGAAGCGAGCCGCCGTTGGTGTCGCAAAGCACCACCCATCGCGCGCCCGACCGGTAGGCGGCGCGGGCGCAGTCGAGCGCGTAGCCGGGATTGGCCTTGTAGCCGTCGAAGAAATGCTCGCAGTCGACCATCGCCTCGCGCCCCGCGGCGAGCGCCGCCTTCACGCTCTCTTCGATGCAGGCGAGGTTTTCCTCCAGCGTGCAGCCGAGCGCGACGCGGACGTGATAGTCCCAGGTCTTGGCGACGAACACGATGGCGTCAGCGTCCGCGGCGATGAGCGCGTTAAGGCCGGGATCATTGGCCGCCGAGCGTCCGGCGCGTTTGGTCATGCCGAAGGCGCAGAACCGCGCGCTTTTCGTCGGCTTGCGCTCGAAAAACCGCGTGTCGAGCGGATTGGCGCCGGGATAGCCGCCCTCGACATAGTCGACGCCGAGCCGATCGAGCAACGCTGCGATCTGCAGCTTGTCTTCGAGCGAGAAGTCGACGCCGGTGGTCAGCGCGCCGTCGCGCAGCGTCGTGTCGAAGAGGTAGAGGCGTTCGCGGATCATATGTCCATCCCTTCAGTGGCGCGTCGGCGCGGGCGCATCGGCGCGGGGCGCTGCGAGGCGCTTGGTCATGGTCGTGTTCGCCAGCCACTGATCGTCGAGCTGAGCGAGATTGCGCCGCTGGGCCGTAAATCCCTGGCGCTCGAAGAGGGGGCGCGCGGTGTCGCTGACGTCGCTCGTCAGGCGCTCGGCGCCGCGCGCCGCGGCGAGCCGCGCCAGGGCGTCGATCAGCGCGGCGCCGACGCCGCGTCGGGCGAAGCGAGGATCGACATGAAGCAGGTCGAGAACGTCGGCGCCGAGCAGGCTGGCGAAACCCGCGGCCTCGCGATCGATCACGGCGACGAGCGTCAAAGCCTTGCCGAGGCGCGCGGCGAAGGCCGCCCGGTCGTCGGCCTCGGCCGCCCAGGCGTCGCGTTGATCGCCGCTATAGTCCTCGCCCGCCGTCTCCTCGACGCTGGCCCGAAAAATCTCGGCGCAGCGGTCCGCGTCGCCGGGCAGATAGGGGCGAAGGGTGATCGCGCTCATCGCTTGAATTCCCACGTCGTGCCGTCCTTGGAGTCTTTCAGGACGACGCCGAGACCGGCGAGCTGGTCGCGCAGCCTGTCCGATTCTTTCCAGTTCCTCTCGGCTCGCGCGGTCGCGCGGTCGGCGATGATTTTCGCCACCCATTCGGGATCGACTGCGGCCTCGTCCAAGGCCGAAGCGAGACGTTGCGATTTCGTCTGCTGCAGCAGACCGAGCGACTTGGCGCTGGCCTTCAGCAGCGCCGGCGCCCAGTCTTGGCCGGCCTCGGAAAGACCAGCCTCAGCCACCCCCACCACCGCAGGGGTCGCCAGGCGATGAAGCTCGAAGAGGGCGGCAGGCGTATTCAGATCGTCGCATAGCGCCGCCTCGACGCTCGGCGCGATCTCACAAGCTGGCCCTACATCACCGACGATGTCGTACCAGCGGTCGAGCGTGCTCTCGGCCTCCTCGAGCGCCTTGACCGTCCAGTCGATCGGCTGCCGGTAATGGGTGCGCAACATCGCCAGCCGAAGGACTTCGCCCGGCCATTTGCGGCCGCCGAATCGGGTCGTGCGCAGCAGTTCGTCGATGGTGACGAAGTTGCCGAGGCTCTTCGACATCTTCTCGCCTTCGACCTGCAGAAAGCCGTTGTGCATCCAGACGTTGGCCATGCGCGGGGCGCCGAAGGCGCAGCAGGATTGGGCGATTTCGTTCTCGTGATGGGGGAAGACGAGATCGACGCCGCCGCCGTGAATGTCGAACACGTTCTTGCGCGGATCGTCGCAGGAAAGGCCGCCGCCGAACGGCTGCAACAGCTTGGCCATCGACATCGCCGAGCATTCGATGTGCCAGCCCGGCCGCCCGCGCGGCGCGATGCCGCAGGGGCTCGGCCATCCCGGCTCGCTGGCCTTGGACGGCTTCCACAGCACGAAGTCCATGGGGTCGCGCTTGTAGGGCGCGACGTCGACGCGGGCGCCGGCGAGCATCTCGTCGAGCGAACGGCGCGCCAGCGAGCCGTAACGCGGCGCGCCGGGAAGCGCGTCCATCGCGCTGGGCGAGAACAGCACGTGATCTTCGGCGACGTAGGCGACGCCGCGCGCCGCCAACCGCTCGATGAGCGCGACCATCTCGGCGATGTGCGCGGTCGCGCGAGGCTCGAAGGTCGGCCTGAGGCAGCCGAGCGCGTCGACGTCGTCGTGGAACTGCCGCTCGGTCCCCTCGGTTACGCGCGCGATCGCCTGATTGAGCGGCAGGTCGGGGAAGTCGCGCGCGGCGCGCGCGTTGATCTTGTCGTCGACGTCGGTGACGTTGCGGGCGTAGACGACGGCGCCCTCGCCGAATCGCAGCCGCAGCAGGCGGAAGAGCACGTCGAAGACGATGACGGGGCGGGCGTTGCCGATATGGGCGAAGTCGTAGACGGTCGGACCGCAGACGTACATGCGCACGGCGTTGGGATCGAGCGGCTGGAAAGCCTCCTTCGTCCGCGTCAGCGTGTTGTGCAATCGCAGCGAAATCGTCATCGGCGTTCCAAACCTGGTCTCTTCGGCGAGGGCGCGCGCAAGCGCCGGACCGGCCGGTTGATCGCTTCTCGGGAGGTGAGAAATGGAGACGCGAACCAGCCAGCCCCTGAGCTAGCGGCTAATGATGAGAATCCGGCAAATGCGGGACGTCAGCGTCATGGCGGCATCCATCTCGCAGGATCGCGCCGATGTCAAGTTCGCGGAACTTGCGCGCGCGCCTCGGCGCCGTTAACCGGGAATTTATCGTTTCGCCACACAAGTTGTTTACCCAGGCCAATCGCCGCCTTCGTCCCTCTTTTTCGCGCGAGCTGCTCGATGAGTCTTTTCCCCTCCCGACCCGCTGTTCTTTCAAGCCTCGCCGGGCTCGTTCTTTGCGCGGTCGGGGTCGACGGGGCCAGGGCGGGCGAAGCGCATTCCTTCGTCGTGGCCGGCAACGACGGCTACGGGGTCGAGGACTGCCTGGGCGAGGGCGGCGAATGCGGTCGGGTGGTCGCCGACGCGTGGTGCGAGGCGCACGGCCACGGCGGGGCGCTGTCGTTCGGGCGCGCGGCCGACGCCTACGTCGTCACCTGCGGCGAGTGACGCGGCGGCGCGTTTTCAACGCACGAAGTCGGCGCATTTCGCCGGCTCGCCGCCCGTCGCCCCCCACGGCTCGATCGGCACCGTCGAGGTCGAATTCTTCGGTGAGCCGTCGACCAGCTTGTCCGTATAGGTCATATAGATCAGAATGTTGCGCCTGACGTCGCAGCCGCGCACGATCTGCATCTTCTTGAAGAAGAGCGAGCGGCGCTCGCTGAACACGACATCGCCCTGAGCGAACTTGCCCTTGAACTTGACCGGGCCGTACTGGCGGCAGGACAGCGAAATGTCGGATGTCTGTTCGGCCAGACCGAAGGCGCCGGCAAGGCCGCCCCTCTCCGGCGTCGTATAATGGCAAGCGACGCCCTCGACCAGGGGATCGTCGATGCCGTAGACCGCGAGCTTATCGTTGGGCGTCAGCAACTTGAACGTCGTCGACTTGCGGAAAATGAGATCGGGGTCGGCCGAATCGGCGAGCGCCGGCGCGGCCGCGGCCAGGGCGATCACGATTCCCGCGACGCCCAAAAAAACATACGCTCTCATGTCATTGGCTCCAAACGGCGCGCGCGTTCGATGCGAACGCCGCCGGCGCGCGCGCCGGTCGAGGCCAACATAGGGGCGGCGCGCCCTCGGGCAAGAGCTTCGCAACGCGGCAGGGCGAACGCCGAGCTCGTCGCGCCGCCGATCCATGTCCACGGCGCCGGCCGCGGCTCGACCTCTGGCGATAATGTTCGAATTCGTATATCATCGACAAAAAAAGGGGCGGCCTTGCGGCCCGATCGAGCGAGAGGATGATATGGGCGAGGCGCGCGCGCAAGCTGAGATCGACGATCTGCTGCGGCGAGCCGCGGCGACGCAACGCCTGGCGATGGAGCGCGCGCTCGCCGGCCTCCGCGTCACGCCGACCCAATTCGCCGTGTTGAGGATCATCGCCGAGACGCCGGGGCTCAGCAACGCGGAAATCGCCAGGATCGAGCGGCTGACGCCGCAGACGACGAGCCTCGTCATCGCCAATCTCGAACGCAAGCGCTGGGTGACGCGTCGCGCGCACGAAACCCACGGGCGCATTCGGCGCGCGAGGGCGACCGAAGCCGGGCTGCGGCTCTTGGGGGAGTGTCGCGAGCGCCTTGGCGGTCCCTATCGCCGGCTCGGCGCGGCGATGCCGGAAGGCGGCGAGAGGCAGGTCGAGACCTGGCTGACCCGGCTCGCGGACGCCGAGGTTTGACCCGAGGCCACGGAATTGCTCAAACCGCGGCGGTTCGAATTCTTTCGCGCGTCGGGCGCTACGCGGTAAGGTCTCGCAATGAACGTCTTGATTCTCGGCGCCGGCGCGCGCGAGCACGCTCTGGCGCTGGCCGTCGCGAAATCGCCCTTGCTGGGCAAGCTCTATGTCGCGCCGGGCAATCCGGGCAGCGCCGCCGTCGCCGAAAACGTCGGGCTGGAGATACGCGATTCTGCCGCGATCGTCGATTTCTGTCGCTCGCGCGCGATTCGTCTCGTCGTCGTCGGCCCCGAGGCGCCGCTGGTCGCCGGCGTCGCCGACGATCTCGAGGCGGCCGGGATTCTCTGTTTCGGGCCGAGCAAGGCGGCGGCGCGGCTCGAGGGTTCGAAAGGCTTCACCAAGGACTTTTGTCGGGAGTTCGGCGTGCCCACCGCCGACTACCGCCGCTTCCGCGAGAAGAGCGCAGCGCTCGCCTATGTTCGCGCGCACGGCGCGCCGATCGTCGTCAAGGCGGATGGCCTGGCGGCGGGAAAGGGCGTCGTCGTCGCGATGACGCTTCATGAGGCGGAGGGCGCGATCGAATCGATGTTCGCCGGCGCCTTCGGCGCCGCGGGCACGGAAGTCGTCGTCGAAGACTACCTCACGGGCGAGGAAATTTCGTTCTTCGCGCTCAGCGACGGAACGCGCGCGACGCCCTTCGCCAGCGCGCAGGACCACAAGCGCGTCGGCGACGGCGACACCGGGCCGAATACCGGCGGCATGGGCGCCTACTCGCCGCCGCCGATCATGACGCCGGGCTTGAGCGAACGCGTGATGCGGGAAATCGTGACGCCCACCGTCGCCGGCATGGCTAGGCGCGGCGCGCCGTTTCGCGGCGTCCTCTTCGCCGGCCTGATGATCGGCGCGGACGGCCCCAAGCTGATCGAATTCAACGTGCGCTTCGGCGACCCCGAAGCGGAAGCGATTCTGGCGCGGCTGGACGACGATCTGCTCGAATTCATGCTCGGCTGCGCCAGGGGCACCTTGCCGGAGCGGGCGCCGAAATTCTCCGACGCGACCGCGCTGACCGTTGTCATGGCGGCGCGCGGCTATCCCGGCGCGGTCGAGAAGGGAACGCCGATCAGGGGTCTCGACGCGGCGGCGCGCATGCCCGGCGTGTCGATCCTCCACGCGGCGACGCGTCGCGACGGCGAAAGAATCGTCGCCGACGGCGGGCGCGTCCTGGCGATCACCGCGTTCGGGCGCGACGCGGCCGAAGCGCAATCGCGCGCCTACGCCGCAGTCGATCGGCTGGACTGGCCGGGCGGCTTCTGCCGGCGCGACATCGGCTGGCGAGCGATCGAACGACAAGCGGGAGTTAAACGAGCGTGAAGGCGGCGCGAAAGCTCGACAAGGTCCAAACGAGGCCCTCGGTCGCCATTGCCCTGGGGAGCGGCGGGGCGCGCGGCCTCGGACACATTCTGGCGCTCGAAGCGCTGGACGAAATGGGAATTGCGCCGATCGCGATCGCCGGCACGTCGATCGGCGCGGTCGTCGGGGCCACCTACGCCGCCCGCATGGAAGCAAAGCAAATTCGCGCCCATGCGCAAGGCGTTCTGCGCAATCGCACCGAGGTGATGGGCAAGCTGCTGCGGGCGCGCGTCGGGCGCTTCGCCGATCTCGTGCTGCGAGGCCGCGGCAATCCGGTCCTTCTCGACGGCGAAATCTGCCTCGATCTGTTCTGGCCGGAAGCCGTGCCCGACTTCTTCGACGAACTGTCGATCCCGCTCCATGTCGTTGCGACCGATTTCCACAACCGCCGCGAAGTCGCGATCTCGAGCGGCGCTCTGGGGCCGGCGGTCGCGGGGTCGATGGCGATTCCGGGACTGATAAGGCCGGTCGAGTTCGAAGGACACGTCCTCATCGACGGCGGCGCGGTCAATCCCTTGCCCTACGATCTCCTGTTCGATCACGCCGACATCGTCGTCGCGGTCGACGTGACCTTCGGCGGGCGCTCGCGGGAGCGTCGGATTCCGACCCCGTTCGAGTCGATGTTCGGCGCCGCGCAGATCATGCAGGGCGCGATCACCGCGCAGAAACTCAAGATGCGCCCGCCCGACATCCTGGTGCGGCCCGGAGTCGAGCAATTCGCGGTGCTCGATTTTCTGCGCGTCGGTCAGATCCTGCGCGCGGCGGAAGGGGCCAAGGATGAGTTGAAGCGCAAGCTCAGCGCGCGGATGGA
>Ga0181524_10003431_pt1 | contig 15357 bp, 14 predicted proteins | sample PEATcosm2014_Bin_34_FD_119761 | JGI IMG/M metagenome (GOLD analysis project Ga0181524, IMG submission 119761) | Peatland microbial communities from MTU Mesocosm Facility, Houghton, MI, USA - PEATcosm2014_Bin05_60_metaG | ecosystem: Environmental > Terrestrial > Soil > Wetlands > Peat | place...
ACTCGATCGCGACCATCCGACGACAGCTCTCCGTCGCGCTGGCCCGAACCCTCATACGCTGCCCGTGTTGCCAAGCCATGCGACCACAACCGCCCTATCGCGGGTCATCGTGACGCAGTAGAACTAGAGCGGTTGCCATTTGGTCGACGCGGCGGGCCCCTCTCCCCGCTTGCCGAGAGGGCGGGGGTGAGGCCGTGTGATTGTCCGCTCCCTTGCGGCTAATCGCCCCGCCCCTCTCCTGAAAACAAGCCATCAGGCGGGCCGACGACTCCCGTTTTATGCATCAAGGTGCGCGAAGCGGATGAGAACTCATCCCAACCTTCTCCCCGCAAGCGGGGAGAATTGGCGTCGCGCGGCCGGTCCGGTCCGCGATCGAGCGACCTCAAGGCTTTGAGCGCGCTATCGTGGTATCAGGTAGCAAACGTGTCTACGGAAAAACGGAAAATATGTTGCCGGTTTCTGAATATCCGTTATTATGAATGAATGGCCGAATCTCACATCCTCTCCACACTGCACCGCAAGCGCGATGCCATAGAGGCGACAATCACCGCCCATGGAAAAAAGATCGAAGGCGCAAAGCGCGATCTTCTCACGGTGAACGCGGTTCTTCGTCTGTTCGAACTGAACGGAGAACCGCAGGAATATCCGGTCCGCGTCGATATCAGCCGCATACGGAAGCGTGGCGAGATCGTCGCAGCAAGCCGCGTGTCTCTAAAGGCGGAAGGCCCTCTCGACACGCGGGAATTTGCCCAGCGCCTGATGCGAATAAACGGATTAGACGATGGTGATGCTGTGCTGCGGCAATCTGTCTCGTATCGGATTGTCCAAGCGCTTTCGATCACAGCGAAGCGCGGGCGCATAGAAACTCTCGGAAAGAGAAAAGGTGTGAGAACTTGGTCTGTCTCCCGCTGTTTTTCTTGACTTGTGCCAACTCGAAAATCGCGATACGGACATGTGAGTCGCGGGAGGGCAGGATCATTCATGGCGCGGGGCGACCCGACGTTAACGAATCGTTTACGTGCCGAAACCGCGCGGGAAGCAATTTCACAGCGCTACAGCACGGCTAGAACCCTCATTCGCACCGCAGGCGTCGTCGGGGTCGCCTACGTCTGGCAAGGATTTCTTTCTCAACTCGCGGGCCATGACACGGCGGTTGCCATAAATCTCACGTTCTTGGGGGATATTAAGTTTCTTGCGAGTATCAGCCTCGCAGGCGGTGCATGTGTGTGGGCCGCAGTTGAGAGGAATTTACGACATCGCAAAGTCGAATTTCTCCAAGGTCGCATTCGTGATCTTGAAACGACAATCGATCCTCAACGCACCTCATCCGGTCTGACGCCCAAAGGAAAGACAAATCCGAAGGACAAATCGCCATGACAACTAACGCATTCCTGGCCGTTATGTTGCTGACGGCGTTCGTCGTATTGTTTTACGGGCCTTGGCAAGAAGCGTGCACAGATTTTGCCCGGCAAATCGTCTTTGAGCAGAGGGACAAGCTGTTTGATATGGCCAGAGAAGGCCGCATGAAATTTGATTCAAACGAATATCGCACGATACGGATTAGCATGGAGAATATGATTCGGTTCGCGCATGAATTAACGTTGCCGCGGCTTATTTACATGTCTTTCTTTATCCGTAACAGCAGTGACAGGGGTCATACAAGCATACTTGTCGCTGTAGCAAACGTGAAAGACGAGCATGTAAGAAACGATATTGTCGAACTGTTGAACAAATCGTATTTGACATTGATAGTGATGATGGCCTTCAAGTCACTCATCTGCGTGGCGTTACTACCAATTATTGCGATAACTGGTGCCGTTGCGAGGGCCTTCGGCACAATATCCAGTGCGTGCAAAACATATGTTATGAAGACTGGAGAGCTAATTCAGCTAGAGGCGGAATGCGCTTAGTTGTGTGCATGCTGCCAATAGCCTTTCCACCGCAACATTATGTTGGCCATTTCTTGAACTGTTTAGCCAGCGCGACACCTTGGCCCTGGTAATTCGATTTTATATCATCGCTCCCGTAAAGCTTCTCAGTAAACCCACTGGCGATCTGCGCGTAGCGAAGCCACCCGATAATTTGCCCATGCTCCAACGTGAAGGACACTCCGTGCGAGCGAACTTCCAAAACGGCCTTGCTACCGCCGGCCTTCCCATCTGCCCACCCAAATCCAGGGTCGAAAAACCCAGCGTAATGGACTCGGAATTCACCAGACCTCGTATCGTAAGGCACCATTTCCGCAGCAGTTTGGGGTGGTACCCCCACATCTTCACGTGTCGCCAGGATATAAAAATCGTTTTTATCTAAATTCAATCTCCCATTCGTGCTTTCAATCTTGTCCCAAAAGTCACGCGGGTCATAATAATTAATACGGGTGACATCAACACGGCTCGCATTCTTCTTCGCCTTGTATCCAATTATCGAATTGGGTCCGCTACCCCTTAGATCAACGGTTACCGGGACAAGAACGCCATCGCGCAATGGGGGCAGTGGCGACGACGACCGTATAAGTTGGCCTTGATCATAGTATTTCTGGGTCTCTGATTGGCTTAGAAGCCCGCCGGTCGCCCCGCGATCACGTTGCAGTCGAATCTGATTGAGGCGCACGCCCGGATAAACGACGATGCTAAATGTAAGCGGGGCAATTTCGATAAACAATTTGCCGGAATATGACTTATCAATACGGTCGAACGCCGTGCCACCGTCCGTTATCAACCGTGTCAGAACGTCAAGACGCCCGGTCGAACTCTTGGGATTTGCAACACCGAACGTGTCTGAATTTAGGCGCATCGCCTCCATTAGCTCGACGACATACACCGCGCCAGGTTCCAAGACAGCACCGTCTGTAAGATCGACACCCGGCAACCCGTCGAGTTCTTTTACTCTATCCATTACGGATACGCCCGCCCCCGGCAGGAAGCTGGCGCGAACACGATACGCGTACCGGCCGAGCCTCAAATCAAGGCTAGCAGGCTGAATTTGGTCGGGCTCAATCGCGACCGTGCTATTGATCGTGCGCGCCCGCACCATCGAAACTAGGCGCTGGTAAGGAAGGACGCCGGTGTTTCGTGCTTCAATAACATTCGACGCGTCATCACTAGGCGGGGCACCTTCCTCTAACGGCAGTAAGCCCGGCAAACTGCCTGCGTCGCCCATCCGAATCGCTCCTTTTCGTCGCGGCCTATCCGCGCACTTTGCATGCAAAGACGCCCCAAGTCACGGCCTGAAATTAGTCGCCATTGTTGATAAGTTGGTCGTCATGTGTGGGGCTTGCCCCGCGCCGCTCAGGGGCGTCACATTCAAACTGGCCCACCCTCCGCAAGCGACACGAGGCCTTGCCGCTGGTGGACGGCGAGCTCAAATTGCGCGAGGGGCTCATCGTCCACGTCGTCCTCGCCGGCGCGCCGGGCGCGATCGTCGGCTATCGCGCCATCAAGAACGGCGACGTGATCGACGTCGACAGGCCCGGCGGCTACGCCGCCGCCGATTTCTGGGAGCCGATCCGCGCGCGCGCCGACAAGCGGCTCATTCTCGACCCGGACGAATTCTACATTCTCGCCAGCCGCGAGAAATTGCAGATTCCCTCCGATCTCGCCGCCGAAATGGCGCCGATCGATCCGGCGATCGGCGAATTCCGCGTCCATTACGCCGGCTTCTTCGATCCCGGCTTCGGCCATGGCCCCGAGGGCGTCCCGAGCGCGCGCGCCGTGCTCGAAGTGCGCAGCCGCGACGTGCCGTTCCTCATCGAAGACGGGCAGCCGGTCGGCCGTCTGATCTTCGAGGCGCTCGCCGGCGCCGCCGACGAGCTTTATGGGGCGAGCGCGACCTCGAACTACCAGGGCCAGGGGCTGAAGCTGTCGAAGCATTTTCGCGACTTCTCCGAGAGCTGACGGCGCGCATTGACTCCGTGCGCGCCCCGCGTGAGCATCGCCCTTCGATCGGGAGGCGGGCGCCATGACGGGCGTGAAACAGCGCGGGGCGCCTGCCTCGTCGTCGGCGCGGGCGACGGTCTCGGCGCGGCGATCGCGCGCGGTTTCGCGCGCGAAGGGCTGACCGTCTGCGTGACGCGCCGGCCGCGTCATCTCGAGAAAGTGGAGGCGCTGGCGCGCGCGATCCGCGAAGCGGGCGGCGCGGCGCTTGCCTTCGGCCTCGACGCGCGGGTCGAGGCGGAGGTCGTCGAGCTCGTCGAGCGCATCGAGCGCGAGGTCGGCCCGCTCGAAGTCGTCGTCTTCAACATCGGCGCGAACGTGCGCTTTCCCGTGATCGAGACGACGACGCAGGTCTATTCGAAGGTGTGGGAGATGGCGTGCCTGGCCGGCTTTCTCAGCGGCCGCGAGGCGGCGCGCGTCATGGGCCGACGCGGGCGCGGCACGATCCTGTTCACCGGCGCAACCGCGAGCCTGCGCGGCGGCGCGCTCTATTCCGCCTTCGCCGGCGCCAAGCACGGCCTGCGCGCTCTCGCCCAGAGCCTGGCGCGCGAGATGGGCCCCAAGGGCGTGCACGTCGCGCATGTGGTGATCGACGGCATGATCGAGGGCGAATTCATCCGCGCCAATGTTCCCGACTTCGAAGCGCGCCTGGCGCGCGACGAGATCCTGCGGCCCGACGAAATCGCCCGCAATTATGTCTGGCTGCACGGCCAGGCGCGCAGCGCCTGGACGTTCGAGCTCGACCTGCGGCCCTGGGCGGAAAAGTGGTGAGACGCAATGGCTATACGCATCGAGTTCCTGTTCGACTTCGCCAGCCCCAACGCCTATCTCGCCTATCGCGCGCTGCCGCCGATCCTGGCGCGCACAGGCGCGAAGCTCGAAATCGTCCCCTGCCTGCTCGGCGGCATCTTCAAGGCGACCGGCAATCGCGCGCCTTTCGTCGCCTTCGCCGACGTCAAGGGCAAGCTGGATTACGAGAGGCTGGAAATCCGCCGCTTCGTCGCCAAGCACGGATTGCACAAATTCCTCCTCAACCCTCATTTTCCCGTCAATTCGCTGATGCTGATGCGCGGCCTCGTCGCGGCGCAGGCGCTGGGCGAAGAGCCGGCCTACCTCGAAATGGGGCTGAGCGGCATGTGGGAGGAAGGGCTCAAGCTCGACGACCCCGACGTTCTGGCGCGTCGCATCGAGGCCGCCGGGCTCGACGCTCGCGCCCTGCTCGAGGCGGCGCAGCGGCCCGAGACGAAGCAGCGCCTCGCCGACCACACGGAGGCTGCGGTCAGGCGCGGCGCCTTCGGCATTCCCACCTTCTTCGTCGCCGGCGAGATGTTCTTCGGCAAGGACCGACTCGCCCAGGTCGAGGAGGAGGTCGTGAAGGCGGCGCCGTGAACGCCGCCGGCGCAGGCCGCCCTTCGCGCCGACCCTAGAACACCTTGCGCAAGTAGACCGCCACGGTGGGATAGCCGACCTGCAAGGAGGCCGCCGAAGCGCCCGCGTAGCTTCCGCTCGCGGTCGTCCAGGTGTATCCGGCTTCCGCTCCGACCATGAGATCGGGCTGCAGCATGTCCTCGACCCCGGCCTGCAACTGGGAGCCCCGCACCCTGACGTCGAACCACATGGGAACGCCGGGGGCGAGATCTTCCACGCCTGAAGTCTCCGAGGTGTCGAAGATCGAATAGGTCAGCGTGCTCTTCAAAGTCGGCGTCCACAGGTGCTCGTAGGAGGCAATGCCGGAATAGCCCACGGTGGGGTGAATGGCGCCGTCCGCGTCGGCGACATAGTCGGTGGCGAAGAAGGGAATGCCGAGATAGCCGATGGCGCCTCGGGCGGCGGCGGCCTGGATCATCAGGCGTCCGTACATGTCTCCCGCGGCGCCGCCGAAGAGATCGCTCCACTTGATGCGATATTCGCCGCCTACGGTCGCCGCTTCGCCCCACATCGAGTTGACGGGCGACGAACAGCAATCGGCGGCGGCTTCGTCGCGGATTTCGTGCAGCGCGCCGCCGACGTGGAGCAACAAGGACGGCGTTCCGAAGCGCGCCTGAGCGACGAAATCGGGCGAGCGGGTGGCGGCGTATCGCGCCAGCACGCCGTCGGCCATGTCGCGTCGGCTCGGGTCTTCGACGGCGACGCTGGCCGACGCCGCATTGCCGGCCGACCCGATGTCGTCGAGGCGAACCGTGTAGGAGATCGCCGGCGTATCGACCAGCGAGGAATAGCCGGGGGTGATCGAGTAGCCCCAGCGCGCGAAACCGAACATCGACGGCTGAATGCCGGCCTCGAGCCCGCCCAGGCGAACCCAGGCCTGATCGACGAGCCCCTCGACTATGGAACCGTTGACCGCGTTGTTGGAGACATAGGATACGCCGCCGTCCAAAGTCGATTGGAATTGTCCGGCGAACCGCAGGTTGACGAAGGCGACGAGGGGGCCCGCCTCGGTCTGGCGGGCGGCCATGAAATTGACCTGGGCGTCGACGCCCGGATAGGGATAGAAGGTCTGGGCGCCAAAATTCCTATTATAATAAAAAAGCACGGGAACGCCGGCGGCGTATGTCATCGACGGCAAGCGCTGCCCGACCATGGCGATATCCCACGCAGCGAAGTCCTTCGCCGCGAAGCCCATGACGTCGTAGCCGGCCTTGCCGCAGAAGCCGGTGTCGCCCAGTTGGAAGAACTTCGACCCGTAGAGGCTGCTGCAATCCGCTTTCTTGGCCGTCGAGGAATCGCCCTGGCTCGAAGGCGCGGAGGCCGGAACGTCGGCGGCCCGGCCTTGCAGCGGCAGGATCGCGCCTAACGCGGCGAGGATTGCGAACAGCGCCTTGACCCCACTCATCGCTTCGCCTCGCATTGCGCCAGATGGCCGTGAACTCAATGATTTCTGCCGAAGGAGCTGATCAGCGTGTTGCTCGAGCCGGTGAGCGCGAGAATGCTCACGCCGCCGCTGTTGAACTCGGAGAGGTAGCCGTAGCTGGTCTGCTGGCCGGAGTAGCCGGACTGGTAATTCGGGGCGTATCTGAAATTATACTGCTGCGTGACGATCGCCGTGTTGACAACGCCGTATTGATCGATCGCCGCCGTGTTGCTGTTGGTGGCCCTTTGGTTCACGTCCATTGAATTGACCGGACCGACCTGCCGCGTCACCGCCACGTTGTTCGCACCCTTCTGCCAAAGGTCGATGCTCGTGGAGATCGCTCCGGGAGCAATGATGGCGTAATTGTCGACGCCGTTCTGGCGCAGCGGCAAAGTCTGCGCGTTCGCGGCGAAGCAGACGCCGCAAACGAGCCATGAAGAGGCTAGCGCGCGCAACATTGTCGAACTCCCCCAGCGTTGCATGGCCGTCGTTTCAATGGCCATGGGAACCATAACGTTCGCCGTAGTTCGCCCAAGGTATGAATGACGGTATTCTGTCTCCGCAGATGAATATCCGCGGGCTTCCGGCTCGAATCACCGCCTGCCCCGGATAGTCGCCGAGCGTGAGATAGTCGAAGACCGTATTTTCGTTGAGAATTCCGCCGAGACATTTCACCCCGTGCGACGAGGCGAGCGTCGTCGATCGCCCCTTGTCGGCTCGGGCGTGAATATCCGCCGGATTGTCGGCGGCGCACGCCGCGGCGCCGACCAATAGAACGCCCGCGAACGCGCAGAGGCTTTCGACGAGAGGGCGCATCCATGTCTCCGCGGGTTGAACTCATCAAACATCGCTGCGCGAGAGCAAGACATGACTCATGCGCAGCGATGAATGGTCGTCACGCGCCGCAAAGACCCAAAGGCTTCCCCCAGCCCTCGCAGCAAGACGAAACCGGAAATCACTTGACCGGCGTTATCCCGAAGACGTGGGCGTCGATGATCGGAGCGTTGTGCGGAGCCTGAACGGTCGCGATCACGCCCTGCGCGACGATGGCCGAGTTGGCCTGGGTGCCATTGCCGCCCTGTTGGACCATGGCGACGTTGGTGAGTCTGACGTTGACAGTGACGTTGTTGCTGCCAGCAAGAGCGGGCGTCGCCAAAGCACAGCAGGCGACTGCGGCTAGAGCAAGTTTCTTCATTGGGTTCCTCGCGATGATGAGTGAGAACGGCAGTTTTTCCCGCCGTTAGCTCTGGTGCGCTAACGCAAAACGGGTACACGAGTGACGTCTACACGTCAAGGTTGCGCAACCGCCGATTGCGGCGATGCGCGCGCGCCATCCGCGGAAAAGTCGCGCGCGGACAAGAACTGTCAAGGCAATCAGCGGCTTGCGCGATCTGTTGCATTTTCGCGACACCGCTCTGGTTTCGTCGCCGGCAGTCGCGGCGAGGTTCGAGCGGGACGCGTTGCGCCCAGGCGATTCGGATTCGCCGAATCGCGGCCCCGGCGGGTCTGGGCGGCGCGCGGACGGCGCTGGCCAAATGGATGAGCGCGAAGGTTCATGCGGCCCGCCGGCGTCGTCGAGACGGCGTGGGATCGCTTCGCGCCGTTCGCATGAGGCTCTCGCCTCATCGGCTTCGGCGACGCCGAGGCGCGCGGGAGCGCCGCCTCAGGGCGCGACCGTCTCGATCTTGTCGTAGCCCTTGAGGCGATAGACGACGAACGAGATGAGCCAGGCGACGACGAAGATGCCGACGATGAGATAGCCGAGCATGCCGAAATTGTCGTTCAGCGTTCCGATCGCGCCCCAGAAGCCGCCCCCGTCCGTCAGGCCGAGCTGATCGCCGATGAGGTTGAGCGTCTCCAGCCCGCCGACGACCAGCGCGACGACGACCGAAACCGCGGTGATCGTCAGGTTGTAGTAGAGCTTGCGGATCGGCTTGACGAACGCCCAGCCGTAGGCGCCGAGCATCAGCACGCTGTCGGTGGTGTCGACGAGCGTCATGCCGGCGGTGAACAGGGCGGGAAACACCAGGATCGACCAGATCGACAGGCCCTGCGCCGCTTGCGTCGCGGAGATGCCGAGCACGCCGACCTCGGTCGCGGTGTCGAAGCCGAGGCCGAACAGCACGCCGATCGGATACATCTGCCAGCTCTTCTCGACCACCCGAAAGAAGCGGCGGAACAGCCTCGCCAGCAGGCCGCGATTGGCCAGCGCCAGATCGAGATCGTCTTCGACGAAGCGGCCGCCGTTCTTGACCGTCTGGAACGCCCGGTAGACCGAAACCAGCACGACGACGTTGGCGGCCGCGATGGCGAACAGGAACAGCGCGGAAACGATCGTCCCGGCCACCGCGCCGAACGTCTTGAAGGCGTCGAACCGATCTTGCAGCGCGGTCGCGGTGATCGCGATGGCGATCGAAAGCCCGACGACGATGGTCGAATGGCCGAGCGAGAAGTAGAGCCCGACGCCCACCGGCCGCCGGCCGTCCTGCATCAGCTTGCGCGTCACGTTGTCGATCGCGGCGATGTGGTCGGCGTCGAAGGCGTGGCGCAGGCCGAAGCTGTAGGCGAGCGCCGCCGTCCCCAGCAGCACGGGATAATTGTGGAAGGCGACGATCGCCCAGGCCCAGGCGGCTACGTTGGCGAGGATCAACAGCGCGTAGACCGCGAAGATCTTGCCCCTGACGCTCGGCGTCCTGTCGCTGAACGATTCGAAAAGTCCCCCGCTCATCGCGTCAGCCTCCGGAACGCTTTGAAAATCCGAAAGTCTCAAACGAGCACCGCGCCGCGGCGCTCATCATGATGGAAATCAAGTTCGTTGGCGAGCGGCTCGGATTCATGCGCGCCGCCTGGCCGCGGCCTGACGTTCGCACCCGAGGAGGCGGGCGGCCCATCGCCAAATCTCGCGTTCGGCCACACCCGCTCTCCCGCGTTTCCCCTTTTCGCGCGCGATTCGACGTCGACCGCGAGCGCGGACAACTCGGTAGCAAGAAGCGCGCCAACGAACGCGGACTCGCCGCGCGACGCACGCGCCGTTGAATCCCGCATGTTTTTCGTCGGCTCGGACGAATCGCGGCGAACGCCGGCGCCCCGGCAGGTCGCCAACTGAAAAGCAATCTTGCAACCAATGGAAGCGCGCTTTCCTGTCGTGGCGGAGCGGGGCTCAATGCGCCGTGCACACCATGCACGGGTCGAACGAGCGCACGACGTGCTGGATGACCGGCGCCCGCGCGCCGAGCGCGCCGACTTCCAGCCCGGCGAGCGCGCCCTCCAGCGGGCCGGGGCGGCCCTCGCGATCGCGCGGCGAGAAGTTCCAGGTGGTCGGCGCGATGATCTGGTAGCGCGCGATCTTCCCGGCGCGCGCGACCAGCCAGTGGCCGAGCGCGCCGCGCGCGGCTTCGACGAGGCCGCTCGCGCGCCCGTCCGGCGGAATCTCCAACTGGCGGCAGAACGCGTCCTTCAGACGCAACGCGCGCAGCCATCCGCCCAGCGCGTGCGTCAGCGCGGCGATCTCGATCAAGCGTGCGACGACGCGCCCGCGCACCGAACTCCCGCCGTCGCGCCGCAGCAGATCGACAATCAAGGGATGGCCGTCGACGGCCTGGCGCGCGAAGGCGCCGACCTCGACCGCCTGGCCGCGATAGCGCGGCGCCTTCGCCCAGGAATAGGCGCCCGGCTTTTGCGCGACGGGAACGGTTTCGGCTTCGAACGGATGCGCGGCGCCCTCGCGCATCCAGGAATAGGCGACGTCCTCGCCGATCGCCGCCGCGTCGATCGACGCGACCTCGTCGCCCTGGCGCAGGCCGCGCGCGAACAGCGGCCCGTCGGCCCCGTGATAGGCGCCGAAGCTCATCAAGGGCCCCGGCCCGCGGCCGACTTCGTCGAGGCGCAGGTCCGCGGCGAGGCGCAGGAACGCCGCGAAGTCGCTGGCCCGGCCAGGCCCGTCGGCGAAAGCATCGAGCTCGGCGAGGCTTTCCAGCGCGAGGACGCGATCGAGCGCGACGCCGAACAGCGCGCTCTCCAGAAAGGTCTGGAACTCCGCGACGAGGCTCAGCAATTGCACGCGCTCGCCCATGCCGACCGCGCGCGTCGTCCCGCCCGGCTGGAAGGCGAGGGAATGCGGCCATTTGCCGGCGAGGACGCCCATGATTTCCAAAAGCCGACGGCGGGCCGGCAACACGTCCCGCGCGGCCTCCCCGGTCACCGCCTTGAAGCGCTTCGCCGTCGCCTCGAAGCCGCGCCGGCCGGCGTACTCGGCGCGCGCGAAGTCGGGCATGAAGAAGAGATAGAAGTGGGTGAGATGGTCGGCGACGTTCTCCGCGGCGTGGGCGATGTTGGTCGCCAGGGCGCCGTTGTCCGCGGCCCGCCCGCCGGCGAGCTCGCGCAACGCCGCCGCCGCGGCGATCGACTGCGAAACCGAACAGATGCCGCACACGCGCGGCGCGATCACCAGCGCGTCGAGCGGAACCCGCCCGTCGAGCAGTTGCTCGTAGCCGCGATAGAGCGTCGTCGTCACTTCGGCGCTCCGGATGCGTCCGTCGTCGATGTCGAGCGCGACCTCCAGATCGCCTTCGACACGATTGAACGGGCCGACGATCGTCCGGCTCATGCCTCGGGCGCCCCGGCGCGGCGCGGCTCCTGAACCACGCGATCGGACCTCGCGTTGCGGCTGACGCGTTTGGGCGTCGCCGACTTCGACAGCGCCGCCAAGGCGACGAACCACGCCTTGGGCATGTCGAGCGGCAGATTGACGGGAATGCCGCCGACCATCGGCGTCTCCAGGAAACTGCGCGTCGCCTCGAAGCCCGGCGAGGTGCAGGCGATGCAGGGATAGCCGCCGTGCGTGCAGGAGCCCGAGCCGCTCCAGCCGCGCTGGTTGCAGTCGCCGACCGCCTGCGTCGCCTTGCAGCCCAGATGCTCCATCAGGCAGCCGAGGTCGGAGAGTTTCTCGGCGCTGGCCTTGAACTCGTAATATTCGTTGCGCTCGCAGCCGTGATGGGCGAGCGTCTTGGCGTAGAATCGCGGCCGAGCGATCGCGTCGAGGTCGTCGGCGGCGAAGTCGCCCATGCGCAGCGCGACGATCGTCTCCATGATCCAGCCGGGATGCGGCGCGCAGCCCGCGACGTTGATGACGGGAAGGCCGGAGCGCGAGCGAAAATCCTCGCCGAGCGCGCCGCCGGGAAAGGCGCCGTCGTATTGCAGGCCGCAGGCGTCGGTCGGGTTGGGCGCGCCGGCGGGAACGCCGCCGAAGGCCGCGCAACTGCCGACCGCGACGCAATAGCGTGCGCGCGGCGCGATCCGCTTCAGCCAATCGAGCGCCGTGCGCCCCGAGCCGCCGAAGCGATTGAACAGCCCCGAGCCGTCCGGCCCGCGCAGGATCGAGCCCTCGACGCACAGCAGGTCGAGCGGCGTCGCGCCGCTCGCGATCCGCTCGAGGATCGCCAGCGCCTCTTCGCCGGTCTCCTCGCTCAGCGAAGGGTGCCAGGCGAGATCGACGCCGAACGCCTCGAGCTCGCCGAACCAGCCGGTCTCGCCGTGCTCGATCGCCGCCATGGTGCAACCGCCGCAGGAGCCCGCCTGCAGCCAAAGCATGGAGAATCGCGCCTGCGCGCTCGCCTGCTCCCTCATCGCCTCGCCGCCCTCGCCGATAGGCCTAGCCGCCGATGTGCGTCGACTTCAAGCAGGCTGTCAAATTGCGCGGAGGACGGCGCCGCGCGCCCTTCTCCCCTTGCGGGAGAAGGTGTCGCCCCGAAGGGGCGACGGATGAGGGGTCGCGCCGCAAGGCACGCTTGTCCGCGCCGCCGCGCAGCAAGAGGCGGTCTTGTTTCTCGCCGCATAGCAACACGTTCGCGGGAAGACGGCGCCTTGCGGCGCCGACCCCTCATCCGTCACGCTTCGCGTGACACCTTCCCCCGCAAAGGGGGGAAGGGGTCCGCTGCCCTTCACCGCAGCAGCTTGAAGGCGTGCGGCGACCAGTCGTTGCGGGCGACGCCGGGGATGCACCAGAGCATGCACAGAGGCTCGATCGCGCGCGCCGCCTCGACCGGCCCCATGTCCGCGGTTTCCCAACCGAACTGGTCGAGCAGCCCCGTCACGGCGCGTTTGGCCGGCTCGTCATCGCCGCAGATGAACATCGTCGGCTTGCCGCCGGAAAAATGCGGATCGACCATCTGCGCGGCGCCCACGGAGTTGAACGCCTTGACGAAATGCGCCGCCGGATACGCTTGTTGCAGCCGCTCCATCAGCGAATCGGTCAGGCTGGTGAAGAACGTCAGCACGCCATGGACCGGCGGCCCACCGCCGATCGGGTTGCACGCGTCGATCACCGTCTTGCCCGCGATGTTCGCGGCGCCGACGAGTTTCAGCGCCTCCAGCGCGACCGCGCCGCCGACCGCGAGAACGACCATTTCGCCGAACGCCGCCGCCGCGGCGAAATCGCCGACCTTAGCGCCGGGGTTCTTGGCCGCCCAATCCTCGAGCTTGCCCGCCTCGCGCGTGCCCAGCGTCACCTGGTGACCGTGTTTGAGGAAACCCGCGCCGAGCGTCTGCGCCACCGTTCCCGAACCTACGACGCCGATTTTCATGTGCGCTCTCCCTTCAATGCCGCGTGGGCCGCCCGGCCCACGGTCGAGAAGGAGATGTGGGGAGGCGGGCGCGCGCCGGCAAGCCGCGCCGCTCACCTCGCGGCGTCGTCGCTCGCGCGCAACTTGCCGACGATGCCGGTCGGGGCGAAATAGATCGCGAGAATGAACATCAGGCCGAGCCACAAGAGCCAGCGATCGGGATGAAGCAGACCGGGCAGCAGCGGCAGCCCGAGGTCGGCCGCGCCGGCCGAAAGCTTGCCCATCAGCGCCTGAAGATAATTCTCCGCGACGACGAACAGCGCCGCGCCGGCGATCGAGCCGTAGAGCGATCCCATGCCGCCGATCACCACGACCACCAGCACGTCGATCTGGATGGAAAAGCTCAACGCGGTGTCCGGGCCGGTGTAGTGCAGCCACAGCGCGTTGAGCGCGCCGGCCGCGGTCGCGCCGGCCGCCGCGATGCAGGTGGCGAGCGTGCGGTGAAAGACGATGCGGTAGCCGAGCGCCTCGGCGCGGAACGGGTTTTCGCGGATCGCCTGCAGCACGCGCCCGAACGGCGAATTGACGACGCGCAGCAGCACGAGGAACAGCGCGACGCAACAGGCGAAGACGAGATAATAGCTCAGCGTGCGCCCGGTGATCGCGAAGCCGAAGACCTCGCCGTCGACGAGGTTGAATCCAGGGCGAAGAACGCTGGGAACCTGGAACGAGCGCCCGTCTTCGCCGCCGGTGAGCCAGGACAGTTGCGAGGCGAGGACATTGAAGGCGTAGGCGACCGCCAGCGTCACCATGGCGAAGAAGATCGACTGCACGCGCAGCGAGAACAGCCCGATCGCCAGCGCGAGCGCGAGGGAGACGACCAGGCCGGCGACGACGCCGAGCCCGATCGCGCCCCAGCCGGGCTCGAGCCCGTAGAGCGCCAGCGCGACGCCGTAGGAGCCGACGCCGAAGAACATCACGTGGGCGAACGAAACGATGCCGGTGTAGCCGAGCAGGACGTCGTAGGACGCGGCGAGCAGCGCATAGATGCAGATCTTCTCCGCGACGTTGAGCGCCTTGGCGCCGGGAAACAGGAACGGCGCCAGGGCGAGCGCCAGCGTCACGACGATCAAGACGCCCCTCAGCGCCCAGCCGCGCGGCGCGTCGCCGGAAAGGATCATCATCGCCCGCTCAGGGGATAGAGGCCGCGCGGGCGCCACAGCAGCACCACGACCATCAGCAGAATGTTGGAGACCAGCGCCAGTTTCGGCGCGAGGAATCCCGCGTAGTTGGCGATCAGGGCGACGAGGATCGCGCCGGTGAAGCAGCCGCCGACCGAGCCGAGGCCGCCGATGATGATGACGATGAACACCAGCACCAGGAGCTCGCCGCCCATCGAGGCGTGGACCTGCCCGCGATAGAGCCCCCACAGCACGCCGCCGAGCCCGGCCAGCGCCGCACTCGCCATGAACACGCCGACGAACAGCCGGTCGATGCGATAGCCGAGCGCCTCGACCATTTCGCGGTTCTCGACGCCAGCGCGGATCAGGAGACCGATCTTGGTGCGGTTGAGCACGAGCATCTGCCCTGCGAACACCAGAAGTCCGACGATCGCCGCGAAGACGCGATATTTCTCGATCGTCGCGTCGCCGACGAGAAACGAGCCGTGAAAGGCGGCGGGAGGCGTGATCGGGATCTGATCGGGGCCGAACAGGGCGTAGAGCAACTGCTCGATGACGATCGAGCCGCCGATCGTCACCAGGATCTGCTTGAGATGCTGGCCGTAGACCGGCACGATGATGAGGCGCTCGAAGACGAAGCCGAAGGCGCCGCAGACGACGGCCGCCGCCGCCAGGGCGACGATGAGGGCGCCGACGTTGAGCGCGAGCGAATCGGCCTGCCACCACAGGCCGAGCGGCAGCAGCGCCAGCGTCGCGATATAGGCGCCCAGCGATATGAACGCGCCGTGGCCGAAGTTGAGAACGTCCATCATGCCGAAGGCGAGCGTCAGCCC
>Ga0181524_10003437_pt1 | contig 15340 bp, 14 predicted proteins | sample PEATcosm2014_Bin_34_FD_119761 | JGI IMG/M metagenome (GOLD analysis project Ga0181524, IMG submission 119761) | Peatland microbial communities from MTU Mesocosm Facility, Houghton, MI, USA - PEATcosm2014_Bin05_60_metaG | ecosystem: Environmental > Terrestrial > Soil > Wetlands > Peat | place...
GGAGTTCTGATAGCTCTTCCAGCCGCTTCCGGCGAGGTAGCCGCGCACGACGCACTCGATCGGGAAGACATCGGCCTTCTTCACGAGCATCGTGCGGCCGCGGAGGATGTCGGCGTACGGGCGGACCTTCGGGCCCATGCGGTCCACGTCGGCGGTGATGAGGTGGTTCTCGACGGTGTCCTTGAGGGACTCGAGCCAGAAGAGCGTGAGGTTCGTCAGCACCGCGCCCTTGTGCGGGATGCCGGTGGGCAGGATGCTGTCGAAGGCGCTGATGCGGTCGGTGGCGACGATGAGCAGCGCGCCGCCCGTTCGCGTTCCCTCTCTTCGAGCCTGAGCCTCAGAGCCGAAGGCAGGGCGGCCCTGAGCAGCGTCGAATGGGCCGTCGAGCTCGTACAGGTCGCGCACTTTGCCCCGGTTGATGCGCCGGAGGCCGGCCAGGTCGGTTTCGAGCACCACGTCAGCGGGCATTGATGGACTCCTTCGGATCGGGGCTTGACCGTTGCGCGCGGGATTATATCAGCGAGGGGCGCGGCTCACAAATCGTACTCGTCCTCGTCGTCGTCCTCGCCCTCGGCCGTTCCGTACGGAATTCGAGGACGAGGACGAGGACGAGAGCGCGGACGAGGACGAAGACTGATTCGAGGACGAGGACGACGACGAGAACGATTAAGGAGCGCGCAGCGTCGAGCGGCTCAGGCGCTGTCCAGGCCGCGCTCGTCGGCGCGGGTGTGGTGCGTCATGCGGAAAAGACGAGGCGTGCTGCCGATGCCTTTGCGGAACGCGCGCGAGAACGCGGCGGGGTTTTGATAACCCGCAGCGGCGGCGATCTCGCCGATCCGTTCGGTCGAGTTGAGCAGGCTGTCCATGGCGCGGACAACACGATATCCCCGGAGGAACACGCCGGGCGAGATGCCGGTCCGCGCCTTGAACGCCCTGCAAAAATAAAACTTGCTGATGCCCGCCGCAGCCGCCATGTCGTTGAGGGTGACCTGTTGGCCAAAGTGCGCTTCGACGAAATGCACGCTGCGCGTGACCAGGGTGGCCGGCTGAACCGGCAGGCCGTCCTTGGACCACAGGAATAGCCGGCGGCGGACACTCGCGACGATGCTCACCGTCGAGTCATCGCCGGCGACAGAGAACGTGTTTTCGGCCTGAACGACGTCAGCGGACTCCTGACGCATATATATCCCTTTCGCAAAAAGCCAAGCAGGACATAACGCGCGGTGGCAGGAGCTCGTTGGGCAGCGCTGCACGGTGCGACCAGCCGCTCGTCTTGCATCGTTTTTCCCAGTGAACCCATATGACAGGGCTTGAACCAGGACCTGGGGCAACTATAAGCCTAGGGCATAGCCGCTAAAGCCGCAATCAGGGAAGACGCCGTTCCGCCCTTCCAAATACCTGACACAATTTCTGCACATGCTGTGCTGAAGTTGCGGCGAGGACGGTGGTTATGGATGGATGAACGGCGACGATGGACGATGGACGACGGACTACAGGCGGCGGCATCAGGGCGGCGTGAGTCCTTCGCGGATGGCGTACTTGGTCAGTTCGGCAATGCTGTGCTTGCCGAGCTTCTTCATGATATTCGCGCGGTGCGTCTCGACGGTCTTGATGCTGACGCCGAGGGCCGTAGCGATGTTCTTGGCGGAACGGCCCTCGGCGAGGAGCTGGAGGACCTGGCGTTCGCGGCCGGTGAGGGCGACGAACGCCGAGGAGCGCTGCCGAGGCGAACGGCCGACGTAGTCCTCGACCACGGTGCGGGCGACGGCGGGGCTCAGATAGGTCTGGTTGGCGGCGGCGGCGCGGACCGCGTGGGCCAGTTCCTCGAAGGCGCAGTCCTTCAGGACGTACCCGGCCGCTCCGGCGCGCAGCGACTCGGTGATGAAGCGCCGGTCGGCGTGAACGGAGAGGATGATGACCCTCGTGCGCGCGTCCGCCGCGATGATCTGCCGCGCCGCGTCAATGCCGTTCAGGTCCGGCATGGCCAGGTCGAGGACGGCGACCGACGGCTTGTGCCGGCGCGCCATTTCCACGGCCGTCCGGCCGTTGTCCGCCTCGGCGACGACCTTGATGTCGCCCTGGCGTTCGAGCAGGGCGCGGAGTCCCTCGCGGATCATCTGGTGATCGTCGGCCAGTAGGATCGCAATGCTCATCTCAGGCCCCCTTGGGTGGAACATCGCTCGATGTCAGCGGCGCGGCGAGAGTCGCGCGTGTTCCGCCGCCGCCCCGCGAATCAATCTCCAGCCGCCCGCCGAGGCTTTCGAGCCGCTCGCGGACGCTGAAAAGCCCAAAGCCGTCCATGGCCCTGGGGTTCGACCAGAGTTCGTCGGCGGCGAAGCCGACGCCGTCGTCCTCGACCCGAATGCGCACTTCTCCGGGGTCGCACTCGACCACCACCGTCACGATTCCCGCGTGCGCGTGCTTGACGACGTTGAAGAGCAGCTCGCGCACGGCATGGAACAAGGTGACGCGGACATCGTCCGGCAGCCGATCGGGGAGGTGGTCGGCCAGGAACTCCCAGCAGATCGGGTGCTGCTTCTGAAATTGCTCGACGAGCCATCCGAGCGCGTCCTCGAAGCTCAGTTCGTAGAGGACCGGCGGGCTGAGCTCGAACGTCAGCGAGCGCGTGCGCTGGAGGATCTGCGCGACCATCTCATAAACCGTCTGGACGAGCGCGGTGAATTCCTGCCGGGGCGAAGCGCCGGCCAGCTCGCCGAGCTTGAGCCGCGCGAGAGCGAGGGCCTGGCCGACCTCGTCGTGCAGGGCGGTGGCAATGCGCCGCCGCTCGCGCTCCTCCGCCAGCGCCAACTGGGAGGCGAGCGAGCGGAGGCGCTCCCGGTAGGTCTTCAATCGCTCCTCCGCGCGCTTGCGGTCGGTGACGTCGGCGCCCAGGATCACGCCGCCCACGAACCGGCCGCTTTCGTCCGCGAGATTATTCGAGTGCCACGAGATGACCTTGCGCTGGCCGTCCTTGCAGCGGATGGTTGTCTCGAGGTTCTCCAGGCGCTCGTGTCTTCGGGCGCACACCTTGAGCTGGCGGCGCAACTCACCGCGCTTCGCCAGCTCGGGGGCAATCCATTTCCAGACCTCCGCGTGTCCGACGACTTCCTCTCGGAGATAACCGGAGATGGTCTCGGCGGCGCGGTTCCAGAACGTGACGTTCGCGCGAGCGTCCAGCATGCTGATCCAGATCGCCGCGCTGTCAAGCATTTCATTCTGGAACGTCAGGAGGGAAGAGAGCGCCTTCTCTTTCTCGCGCAGATCGGTGATGTCTTCGCCGGAGGCCAGGCAGCCGGTGATTTTTCCGCGCTCATCTCTCAGGATGGTGTTGTGCCAGGCGATGGTGCGTTCCTGCCCGGCTCTCGTGACGATGGCGTGCTCGAAACTGCCCGGTTTGATCTCGCCGGCCATCAACTGGAAGAACTCGGCCCTCACGCGCTCGCGATCGCGCGCCGGGAGCAAGACATCAACCCAGTTCCGGCCGATGATTTCCTCGGCTGAGTATCCGAGGATCTGTTGCCCCTTCCGGTTGATCATCGCCAGTCGTTGATCGGCGGCGACCACCAGCAGCATCACGCCGGCAATGTCCAGATACTGCTCGGCGCGGTCGCGCTCCTGTCGCAGAGCCTCCTCCATCCGCTTGCGCTCGGTGATGTTCTCGATGATGCCGATGATGAAGCGCGGCCTGCCGGCGGCGTCGCGATGGAGGCAGCAATTCAGGTCGCCCCAGACGATCCGGCCATCCTTGTGGACGTAGCGCTTCTCCACGTGCATGCGCGGTTGTTTTCCCGCAACCGCAGCCCGAAAAAGACGTCGTTCCGATTTCATGTCGCGCGGATGAGTGATCGCGGGGATGCTCTTTCCTCGCAGCTCGTCGGCCGTATAGCCGAGCATCTCCTGAAACGCCGGGTTCGTCTGGAGCATGCGTCCTTGAAAGGTCACCAGCGCGATGCCGAGCGGGGCGCGCTCGAAGATGACGCGGAACCGCTCTTCGCTCTCCCGGAGCGCGGCTTCGGCCTCTTTGCGCGCGGCGAGTTCGCGGTGAACTTCCCCATAAAGCCGGGCGTTTTCGATGGCCACGCCAAGCTGTTTCGCGATGCGGCCGAGCAGGGCGACATCCTCTTTCGTGAACCGGTCCGGCCGGCGATCCAGGAGGGCGAACACGCCGAGGACTTTTCTCCTGCAGAAGATCGGCACGCCGACGTACGCGCAGAGACCGCGACGGGCGAACGCCGATCCGACGGTCCGCGCGTCTCCGCGGGCATCTGGAATTACCAGCGGTTTGCGGGAGGCGGCGACGGCGCCGGAAAAGCTTTCGCCCAGCCGCATGCCGTGGAGTTTGCGAAGGAGGGCCGCGGAAACGCCTCGGTGAGCTATAGGCGCCAGGCAGCGGCTTCCCTTTTCGTAAAGGTAGATGATTCCCCCGCCGACTCGCGTCAGCGCAAGGGTCTCTTTCAGCGCGACGTTCAGGACCGTCTTGAGTTCCAGGTGGCGGTAGGCGGCCGACGCCACGGCACTGAGGACCGTCAGCTCGTGGTTGCGCCGCCAGAGGCGATCCTCCGCGGACGGGGTTTGATCGCGGCGCGGCGGCGAAGGCTTGCCGGAAAATGGGAAAGAGTGGCCTCGTCTCTTCCGGGTGCGCGCGGAGCGAACGCGACGCTCGGCAAGGACTCCTTCGGTGTTTTGCCTTGTTCGTTTAATCATGATCCGCTTCCCAGCCAGTCTGTTTGCCCAACTACCATAATCATCGTCGGTTGAGCCGGTGAGCTTTAGCCGGTGCGCGGCGAAATCGGGAGAGGCAGTCGCGAGCGCATGTCAAGGCATGAAGGGGACTTGGATTCACTGGAATCAGGCGGAGTATCGCTGTGGAGTCTTGTCGGGCGGTATGACGATGGAAACGCGGAATCCGGGAACGCCGCTTGACCCTGTTGCGGAGTGGGTGATACTATCGAATGCCGATTGCCGATTGACGAATGGGGAAGTTCGAATGGCGCTGAAAGATCCCAAGCGTGCGCGGGTGATGGGGCGGTCGAAGAAACTCGGCCACTGCATCTGCGACCCGCGAAAGAGTTGCCCGTGCAACCTGCTGATCGAAAGGGACGTCTGCCTTTGCGCCGGCGAGCGGCTGTCCCGCTCCGAGGTTCGGAGCGGGGCGGCGCTGACGAAGCTCGTCAAGAACGCCGGCTGCGCCTCGAAAATTCCCGCCGCGGAACTCGCAAGAATCCTCGCGCGGCTGCCGGCGGTCAGCGATCCGCGCCTGCTCGTCGGACTCGGCACCGCCGACGACGCGGGCGTCTTCCAGGTGAGCCCGGACCTCTGCCTGGTGCAGACGGTGGATGTCTTCGCTCCCTGCGTGGACGATCCGTACCTCTTCGGCCAGATCGCGGCGGCGAATTCGCTGAGCGACGTGTACGCGATGGGCGGCGCGCCGCTGACGGCGCTCTCGATCGTCGGCTGGCCGATCCACACGCTGAGCGACGAGTGGCTCGTCCGCATGCTCGAAGGCGGCATGGACAAGCTGCGCGAGGCGGGCGTCATCCTCGTCGGCGGGCACAGCATCAACGACGCGGAGATCAAGTTCGGGTTCGCGGTGACCGGCACGGTCCGGCCGGACGCCATCGTGGCGAACTCCGGCGCGCGGCCGGGCGACGCGATGATCCTCACCAAGCCGGTCGGCACGGGCATCATTTCCTTCGCCGCGCAGATCGGGCGCGCCTCGGCCGAAGCGCTGCGCGCGGCGGGCGAGACGATGGCCGCGCTCAACCGCAACGCGGCGGAGATCATGTGCCGCGCCGGCGCGCACGCGGGGACCGATGTCACCGGGTTCGGCCTGCTCGGCCATCTCTGGCGGGTCGCGCGCGAGAGCGGCGTGACGGCCGAACTCTGGTGGGACGCGGTCCCGGCGCTGCCGGAAGCGCTCGAATGCGCCCGGCAGGGCATCGTCTCCGGCGCGGCCGAGCGCAACCGCGAGTTCGCCGGCCCGGCCGTGACCGTGGCCGCCGGCGTGCCGGAATACGCGATGGACCTGCTCTATGACGCGCAGACTTCCGGCGGGCTGCTGATGTTCGTGCCGGAGCAGGCCGCACAGCGAACGGTGGAGGAACTGCGCGCCGCCGGCTGTCCTTCCGCGGCCATCGTCGGGCGCGTGATCGAGAAATCTAAAGGAGGAATCAACGTGGCGAAAAAACCAGTGCGGAATGCGGAACGCGGAATGCGGAATGAAGGCCCGGGTACGGCGAAAACGCCGAGCGAATCCCAATCCGCAATCCGCAGTCCGCAATCCGCAATCGAGAAATGTTGCTCGACAGAATCCGCGCAGGCGCCGGGCGAACCCGCCGGCTCGCCGCAGGAGGCGTTCCAGGATTTCATGGCGAAAGCCTTCGCGCCGGGCGCGCTCGACGCGGTGCAGAAGGAGATCATGACCATCGCGCTCTCGGTCGCCGTCCAGTGCGAGCCGTGCCTGAAGATCCACCTGGAGAAGGCGCGCGGCATGGGCATCAGCCCCGACGAAATCCGCGAAGCCGCCTGGATGGGCATCGTGTTCGGCGGGTGCAAGGCGATGATGTTCTGGAAGGAGAAAGGACCGAAGGACGGCTGATTGACGATTTCTGATTACTGATTTGCGATTGGGGGGCTGAACGTCATGAATGGGGACCGCCGAAAGGGTTGGTTGTCCGCGCTGGCCGGAGGGCTGGCGGCGATGGCGCTCCTGGCCGGTTGCGCGAGCTGGCCTAAAGGTCCTGCCTATATGCGGGTCGCGGTTTCGGAGAAGAGCGTCGTTTATCTCGAACTCCAACGCGACGAACTCCGGGCTGCGACGAGCATCGAAGCGTTGCCGGACGCGACGCCGGCCCGATTGCAAGTGGATAGTGACTTTGGACAGAATTTTTCGATCAACCTGCCGATACCGGCCGAGGATCTACCGGCCGGGCTAACTGTCCAAGCGAAGTTTGTGAGGGTCGATGCCCCACTTGGAATCTCCAAGATCTTTCTCTTCTTTTACTTCTCCCGTCACGACGAACGGAACGTAGAGTGGCAATGCTACACGAAAGGGCTGGATTATAGGACGGGCGGCTCGGCGGCTGATGCGCCGGTCATTGATCTGCCCGATATCGCGAAGGTCCAGCTTGCCGTCACCGGCAAGCCATCGTCCGGTAAGATCGAGATAGGCCTTTACCTCGGGGTGGCGGGCCAATGCGAGATGGACCTCTATCGCGCGGACGGCCAGGATATCCCAGCGCGGGTCCGAGTTCTGGACGATACCGGCAAGGAAGTCGTCCGCAAGCAAGGGACGCTCAAAGACTTTGGCTTTAGCTGAGGAGGCGCCTGCTGCTCCGTGCGAGTAGCCAAGGGAGCCTACACGATAGATGCGGCGCTGGACGCCGGCCCGTTCGGCGGCAGGCTCAAGGCGGAGACGAAGGTCAACGTTCCGTAGCGGCTGAATTGCGATTGGGGGGCTGAATGTCATGAATGGGGACTGCCGAAAGGGTTGCTTGATCGCGCTGGCCGGAGGGCTGGCGGCGATGGCGCTCCTGGCCGGTTGCGCTGGGGCGCCGGAAGAATCTTCTTACTTGCGGATCGGGGTTTCGGAGAAGAGCGTCGTCTATCTCCAGCTCCAACGCGATGAAATCCGCGCGGCCACGAGCGTCGAGGCCCTGCCGGACTCCGAGCCGGTCCGGATGTCCATGGCGGGCAACGAACCGCGGATCGAGATCGAGCAGCCGGTGCCGCTCGCCGTTACGCCCGCCCCGCGGTTCGAACTCACGCTGCCGGTCCCGGCCGGCGAATTGCCCTCCGGCCTCACGGCGGTCCGGGCGTCCTTCCTCGACGGCGTGCTCGCCCTGACGCTCTGCCGGGCGGACGACCGGAACGTGGAGTGGCGCTGCCGCACGGGATGGCTGGACTACCAGGCCGGCGGCTCGGCTGCCGACGCGCCGGTCGTCAAGCTGCCCGATGCCGCGAGAATCCGGCTGGCGATCACCGGCGTGCCCATGCCCGGCAAGCTCGCGATCGGGCTGAACCTCATGTCGGGCAGAGACACGATGTATCTAGCGCGCATGGACGGCAAAAGCATCGCGGCGCAGGTCCGAGTCGTGAACGAGGCCGGCAAGGAGGTCGCCTCCAGGCAGGGGAAGCTCAGCGATTTCGGCTCCAATTGCGACGGCCCGTGCTACGTCGTGCCGACAGGCAAGGGCGCTTACGCCGTCGAGGCGACGACCGAAGCCGGCCCCTTCGGCGGCACGCTGAAGGCGGGGGCCAGGTTCGCCGTCCCGTAGCGCCGGCGGGCGATTTCAATGACCGGTCGCTGATCGGCAACCGCCGGAAGGAAGGAGCGGAAGATGGCCCTCGGAAGAAATCACGCGCTGGTCATCGTCGCCATCCTCGGCATCATAGCGCTCACGCTGGCCGGGTTGGGCCTGTTCAGCGGGAAGCAGGCGCCCGGCTATGTCCGGATCAACGTCTCCGACAAGAGCACCGTCTACCTTGAATTTGAAGGCGCGGCCCTGCGCGCCGCGGCGAGCGTGGAGGGGCTGAAGACCGCCGAGCCGGTGCCGGTGCGCGTGGTGGGCTTTCAGGCGTCGCGGCCCGCGGAGTTCACGCTCCCGATTCCGGCCGACCAGCTTCCCGCAGGCATCAGCGCCGTCACGGGGATCTTCACGCGGACGGGGAACAATGTCTCGGGCCAGTTGGAAATCCGCCTGACGGACGCGCAGGGGATCGTATGGCAATGCGATGCCACGGTCGGGCAGAGGCTTGGCGATCGTGCGGACGCAGGGCCGTCCATCCAGTTGCCCGGCCTGGAGAAACTTGGGCTGAATGTCACGGCCGGACCCTCGAACGGCAAACTGGGCGTCGGCGTGTTGCTCACGGGCAGCGACCACCGGGTGAGAGACGTGCTCAGGGACGGAAAGCCCGTGCCGGTGCAGGTCCGCGTGACGGACGCCGCTGGCAAAGAGGTGGCTGCGCGGAATGGGCCGCTGACCGATTTCGGGTTTAGTTGAAAAGGCTTCTGCTGCTCCGTCGGAGTGGCGAAAGGCGCGTACACGGTCACCGCGACGCTCGACGCCGGGCCGTTCGGCTCGGCCGTGAAAGGCCAGGCGAAGGCCGTCGTGCGGTAGCTGACCTTTGGCTCGTACTGTGCCCGCGAGGGCATACGAAGCAGCGCCTGACGGCGCCCCTACAAGCTGCCTGTGAGATTCCTCGGCCCGCTCCACTAGATACGTATCGTATCTAGTCAATGACCACGCGTTCCGATCGTCCTTCACGGGTCGAGCGCGGCGCATTCTGAAGTTGTTCCTTGACAGACACGACCTTGTGCCATACGCTTACGCTCGTGAGCCGAACAGGGCATTTGGCGAAGGACGCTCGCATGTCCAGGAGCGGCCGCAGGGCGTGGTTCGTCGCGATGGCGGGCGTCGCGGCGCTGACTTTGATCTGGGCCTGCGGCGCGCCGGTGCGGACCTCGCAAAAGACGCCGCTTTTCGCGCGTATTGTGCTGTCGGAGAAGAGCGTCGTTTACCTCCAGGTTCAAACCCTCGAACTCCGCGCCGCGATGAGCGTCGAGGGGCTGCGCGCCGCCGCGCCGGTGAAATTGCGCCTGGGCGGTCCGGACGACTTGTTCCTTTCCGAAATCGCGCTGCCCGTTCCGGCCGATCAACTTCCCGCCGGAATCACGGCGATCAAGGCGAACCTGGGGCGGAGACAGGTTCCGGCGTTCCGCCTGGAAGGACAGATCACGGTCTGCCGGACGGACGACCGGAAGTCGGAATGGCAATACGTGTCGCAGACTGATGTCTGGGTTGATGCGAACGCGGAGAAGTCGGGGCTCATCAAGTTGCCCAACTTCGACAAACTGAAGGCAGTCCTCGGGACCAAAACCTCTGACGGAAGGCTGGGAGTCGGACTTCGGATCACCGACGGTGATGCGACTTTCTACCCTCTGACCGACGTGCGCAAGGACGGCCAGCCGGCCCAGGTGAAGATGGTCGTGGCGGACGCCTCCGGCGCCGAGGTCGCCTCAAAAGTCGGCACGCTGGCCGATTTCGGGTTCAGTTGAGGCGGGCCCTGCTACTCCGTGGGAGCAGCCAAAGGGACTTACACCTGCACCGCCACGCTGGATATCGGTACCGGGTCGCCGCTGAAGGCGACGACGACGGCCGTCGTCCCGTAACGAGAAACTGTGCGGGTCCGGCGCTTGTGTTTCGGCTGCGGCGGCGTTATATACACGGGCGTGTCGCGCGAGGCATGGAAGAGGAGGCAACGCCATGTCGAGGACTTGCGGCAAGAGATGGGTCGTCGCGGCGGCGGGCGTCGCGGCGCTGGCGTGGCTCGGGGCCGGCCGGACCGATGCGCAGCAAGCCGCCTTCGCTCGAATCACCGTGTCGGAGAAGAGCGTCGTTTACATCAGGATTCAAGGCGGCGAACTCCGCGCAGCGATGAGCGCCGAGGGCTTGCAGACCGCCGCGCCGGTGAAAATGAGCATGAGTTCCACTCGCGTAATCGCGTTCCCCGAATTTACGCTGCCCGTCCCGGCCGATCAGCTCCCAGCCGGCGTCAAGGCGATTAAGGCAACCCTCAGTTGGGAGCGCGCCTGGATGCCCGCGGCGGACGCGAGGGCCTCTCCGGTGTCGCGCGCAATGATTGAGGGTATTCTCGAGGTCTCCGGGACGGATGACCAAAAAGCGGAATGGCAGTACGGGTCGGTAGTGAACGTGGAGGCCGCGGCGAACGTCGAAAAAGCGTCGTCCGTCGCGCTGCCCACCTTGGACAATACGAAGGTCGTTCTTTCGGCCGAGCCCTCCGAAGGAAGGCTGGCCATCGGCCTTCTCCTTAAGGCCGCAGGCGAGGTGGTGGCCGACGTTCGCAAGGACGGCCAGCCGGTCCAGGCGAAGGTGGTCATAGCGGACGCCTCCGGCGCAGAGATCGCCTCGAAAGTCGGTACGCTGGCCGATTTCGGGTTCAGTTGACACGGCCCCTGCTACTCCGTGGGAGTAGCTAAAGGAACTTACACCATCACAGCGACGGTGGATATCGGCCGCGGTTCGCCGCTGAAGGCGACGACGACGGCCGACGTCCCGTAGCGGGAAATTGGGCGGGTCCGGGCTTGTGTTCCGCCGCCGGCGGCGTTATAAGCAAGGACGTGTCGCGCGAGGCGCGGAAGAGGAGGCGAGGCTAAGTTGAGGGCTTGCGGGAAGCGGCCGATCGTCGCGGCGTGCGCCGCGGCGCTGGCTTTGATCGGGGCCGGCTGCGCTGGAAGGCAGACCTCGCAAAAGCCGCCGATCTACGCTCGAATCGCCGTGTCGGAGAAGAGCGCCGTTTACATTATGATTCAAGAATCCGACAAGGTAGATGTCGGCCCCGGCTCCTCGCGGCCTGCACCAAGGATGGCCATTCTCCTCACGGCGACGAGCGTCGAGGGACTGGGCAGCCCCCAGGCTATTAAGAGAATGGCGGTTCTGACGGCGGCCCCCGGATCCGACAACTGGAGCGCCTCCGAATTCACGCTACCAGTTCCAGCCGATCAACTTCCCGCCGGCGTCACCGCGATCAAAGCGGTCCTTCTTCCGGCGAGCTCAAGAGCGGCGATGGCACATGACTTTTCAGGCTGGCTCAAGGTCTGCCGGACGGATGATCGAAAGTCGGAATGGGAATACGCGTTGCAGATCGGTGACTTTACGGGCGGGACGTGCGCGGGGAAAGCGCCGCTCATCACGTTGCCCGACCTGAACAAAGTAAAGGCCAGACTTGAGACCACGTCCGCAAACGGAAAACTGGAGATCGGCCTTCGGCTCATAGCCGGCAGCGCCACTTTGACCGAAGTGAACAAGGACGGCAAGCCGGTCCAGGCGCAGATGATCGTGGCGGACGCCTCTGGTGCCGAGGTCGCTTCAAAACTCGGGACGCTGGCCGATTTCGGGTTCAGTTGACACGGCCCCTGCTACTCCGTGGGAGTAGCTAAAGGAACTTATACATGCACGGCCACGGTGGACATCGGCGTCGGTTCCCCGCTCAAGGCGGAGACGAGGGTCACTGTGCCGTAATCGCGCGAGACGGTTTCGGATATTTCAAGGGCGCCGGCTGATTCGGCCGGCGCCCTTTTGTTTCGTGCGTATATCGTACTCGTCCTCGTCGTCGTCCTCGGCCTCGGCCGTTCCGAACGGCGTTCGAGGACGAGGACGAGGACGAGCACGAGGACGACTGGCGCGGGAGCGGATGGGTCCTGGTGGATCTTGCTCCGCTTCAAACGGAGTGCGGGGCCCTGATAAGGTCCTAGGTGGGTTCGATTCCCACACGCTCCCGCCAACCTTAATGACGATGGACGATGGACGAGGGAAAAGCCGGCTGGCGCCAATGGGAGAAACTGCCTTGAGCCGCGATAAGATTCTCGAAGAACTCGCCCGGACGGTCGTGGCGATGGACTAAGCCGGGGCCGTTGCCGCCGCGCGGGTTCCCGGTGGTCCTGCACATCTGCGGCCAGACCGCGCGCGTGCTCGATCCGATGGCCGAATCCGGCGCGGCGCTGCTGAGCCTGGACGACATCTCGATGGCCGAGGCGCGCGACCGCGTCGGCCGCGCCTTGCGCGATGGCGGCGCATCGCCTATACTGCATATATGCGGCGACCTTGGGCCGATCCTGCCGCAGGTGGCGCTCATCGCGCGCAACCTCGACGCTCCGCTGGCGCTCAGCGTGGATGCGATGGTCAGCGGGCGCGATTTGAAAGCGGCGCTGCCGGAGGTCGTGCGCGTGGGGAACGTGGACGCGCTCCTGTTGCAGCGCGAAGACGCCGCGATGGTCGAGCGCGTGGCGCGCGCGGCGGCGCGCGATTTCGACGTCCTCTCGCCCGCCTGCGGCCTGGTCCCCACGACGCCGGCGGAAAACCTGCAGGCGCTGGTCCGCGCGGCGCAGCGGTAGTTATAAACGCATCGTACGCGTCCTCGACGTTCTCGTCCTCGAAGGACGGATACGAGAGCGCTGATTCTCGCGGAGGGCGGAAAGATGGCGATGCGCATTTCACTTCCACGCGAAAAAATCGCGGAGTTCTGCCGGCGCCACCACATCCGCAAGCTCGCGCTGTACGGCTCGGCACTGCGTGACGATTTCCGGCCTGACAGCGATGTGGATATTCTCGTCGTTTTCGACCCGCAACACATGCCCGGGTTCTTCGAATTGTGCGACATGGAGGAATCCCTTTCAGCCCTTTTGGGCGGACGCAAGGTGGACTTGCGCACGCCGGAGGACTTGAGCCGCTACTTCCGAGACGAAGTCGTCGCCCGCGCGGAGGTGCAGTATGCCGGCGAATGACTCTCTGCGCGTTCGGCATATTCTCGACGCGGTGCGGGGCGCAGCGGATGTTATGGGCACTTCGTACGCGTCCTCGTCGTCGTCCTCGTCCTCGAACTGCCGTTTTGAACGGCCGACGACGAGGACGACGACGAGGACGATTACGACAGGTTGCGACTAGCGCGCGCCGTATCCTCTGGTGAGAGCCTTGTGAATGATGCCCAGGCCTGAAATCGGAAAGTGGGGTCGGCGCTTCCCGACGCAGATCGTTTCGCTGCTCGCCTTCAACGGCTACTTCTGGCGCGGGCCGGGAAAGTGGTTCTGCCTGCCGGTCCTGAACTGCTACGCCTGCCCGGTCGGCACCGTCGCCTGCCCGATCGGGAGCCTGACGGCGTTCGCGCTGGCGAGGAGAATCCCGTTTTATGTCCTGGGATTCCTCGGCGTCATCGGACTGGCCGTCGGCCGCGCGTTCTGCGGCTGGGCCTGCCCGTTCGGGCTTTTCCAGGACCTGCTGTACCGCATTCGCTCGTTCAAGTTCCGGCTGCCGCGCGCGGCGAACGCGCTGAAGTACGCGCTGCTGGTCGTGCTGGCGCTGGGGCTGCCGCTGATCCTGGGCGGCGGAAAGCGGACCGGCTCCGAGGACCGCATCACCGGCGAGAAGACCGGCGCGCTGGACTATTGCTCGCTGGTCTGCCCGGCCGGCACGCTGGAAGGCGGCGTGCCGGTCCTGGCGGCGAGCGCCCAGGTGCGCGCGCAAGCCACGTGGCGGACCTGGAGCAAGGTCGGCATCGCCGTGGGCATTCTCGGCCTGACGGTCGTCGCGCGCAGGAGCTTCTGCCGCGCGCTCTGTCCGCTCGGCGCGCTGATGGCGCTCAGCTCGCGCGTCTCGATGATGCAGTTGCACACCGAGGACCCGCTCTGCACGCGCTGCATGCGCTGCGTCAAGGTCTGTCCCACGTACGCGCGGCATCTGCCGTTCAAGGAGTTCAAGACCGAGGCCACCGCCGAATGCGTGCTGTGCCTCGACTGCGTCCGGAACTGCCCGGAGAAAGGCGCGCTCTCCGCGCGGATGGGCGGGAAAGCATTCTCCGTCAGTGAAGGGAGGATCCGTGAGTAGAAGAGACTGGATCGTCGCCGCGGCGCTGACGCTGCTGTTCGCGGCCCTGCTGACGTACGGCCTGAGCCAGGGCGACGCGGGTTACGTGCGCCAGAACGCCTCCGAGAATTTCTGCTTCTCCTGAGCGCTCGGCCAATGACCGCGCGTGGCGCGGTCGGACGACGGTAAGTTTTGCCGCAAAGAGGCGCAAGAAGCGCAAGGATAATTGAAATTCCGTGCCTCTTGCGCCTCTTTGCGGCTAAGCTATTCTTCGTGGGAGGAAAGCTGAATGCCGGACGATTCCGCGCTCCTGCGCCAGTTGCCGCGCGTGGACGAATTGCTCGTCCATCCGCGGATGGCCGCGGTTCCGGCGGCGCGCGCGCTGGCCTTGAAGGCCGCGCGCGAGGCGGTGGCCGAGACGCGCGCGCGGCTCCTGGCGGGCGAAAGCGCGGTGGACGTGAGCGCGGACGCCGTCGCGGCGCGCGCCGCCGAGATCCTCGAACGCGCCGGCGCGCGCAGCCTGCGCCGCGCGGTCAACGCCACCGGGGTCCTGCTCCACACCAACCTCGGCCGCGCGCCGCTCTCGGACGCCGCGCAGCAGGCGCTCGCCGAGGTCGCCGGCGGGTTCTGCAACGTGCAGGCGGACCTCGGCTCCGGCCGCCGCTCCGAGCGCGAGGACCACGTGCAGGGGCTCTTCCAGGCGCTCACCGGCGCGGAGGCGGCGCTCGTCGTCAACAATAACGCCGCCGCGACCGTGCTGGCGCTCAACACGCTCGCCGCCGGGCGCGAGGTGATCGTCTCGCGCGGCGAGATGGTCGAGATCGGCGGCGCGTTCCGCATCCCCGAAATCCTCAAGCTCGCCGGCTGCCGGCTCGTCGAGGTCGGCTGCACCAACCGCACTCACCTGCGCGATTACGAGCGCGCCCTCACGCCCGAAACCGCGCTGATCCTCTCGGTCCACC
>Ga0181524_10003441_pt1 | contig 15328 bp, 8 predicted proteins | sample PEATcosm2014_Bin_34_FD_119761 | JGI IMG/M metagenome (GOLD analysis project Ga0181524, IMG submission 119761) | Peatland microbial communities from MTU Mesocosm Facility, Houghton, MI, USA - PEATcosm2014_Bin05_60_metaG | ecosystem: Environmental > Terrestrial > Soil > Wetlands > Peat | place...
CAAGAAGTAGTCCCGGCCGCGCTTGCCGATGTCGAACCCACCGCCATTCCGTTTCGCGGCGATTCTATGGGCCGGCTTGATTGCGGGCACTCTGGACATCAGCGACGCCCTGGTTTTTTATGGGCTGCGCGGAGTCCCGCCGGTCCGCCTGCTGCAGAACATCGCGAGCGGCCTGATCGGGCGCGGCGCCTTTCAAGGCGGCGCGGGCACCGCGGCCTTGGGCCTGCTGCTGCATTTTGTGATCGCTTACTCCGCCGCCACCGTCTATTACCTGCTGGGCCGCAGCTTCGGGCTTCTCACGCGCCACTTCGTAATCTGCGGGCTGCTATACGGTCTGGGAGTTTACCTGTTCATGAACCATGTCGTGCTGCCGCTGGTGTTCGTCAATAGAAGCCCCTTGTCGGGGATTGCGCTGGTGAATGGCGTTCTGGCGGTCATGCTGTTAATCGGCTTGACCATTTCGATCGTCGTCAATCGCTACTCGCGCTAGCCACGCTTGTCCGGTTTTCTCCAGCCGCGTTTTCAACCGCAGCTCGCGCCGCCGCAGCGCCGGCGTCACTTCAATCTGCAGCGCCGCCCGCGTCATCTCGAGCGCCATGGCGCAATTCCGCTCCGCATGCTCGTAGTGCTTGGCCAGCGCTTCCAGCGCCCGCGTGCGATACGGATTCCGCGACGCGGCCAGTTCCGTCATGGACGCCAGCGCCGCGCCGGCGCGGCCCAGCTTCTTCTCCATGATTCCGATATCCCACAACGTGCGGAACAGCAGGTCGTCCGGGAGGCCCATTTCCACGGCGCGACGGAAGAGCCGCAACGCCTCTTCACCGCGGCCGGCGCGCTCCACCCAACGGCCCAGGCCGATCAGGTCCGCGCCGTGCCGCAAACCGGCATTCTCCGGAGAACGGAAAGCCAGCGGCACGATGGCGGTCAGGCAGGCCAGCGAAAGAATGTCGATGGCGTTGTGGTGGAAGATCGGCACCAGATCGAAGGCCCGCAGCGTGCGCAGGTAGCCGAAATAGCAATACGGAATCATCTCGCCCGGCAGATCGCCCTGCCTTTCCACGCCCAGAATCTGGTTTTCCAGTTCCACCAGGCGGCAACTTTCCAGGCGCAGCTTCCACAGCCGGCGCGCCCCGAACAGCAGGTCCAGGTGCTGCATGCGGTCGAACGGATGGCGCGCCCGCGCCATGCGGTAGCGCGTTTCCAGCAGCGGCTGGTCGTAGGCTTTCCCGTTGTACGTCACCAGCACGTCGAACTGCGCCAGGTGCTCCGCCAGGCGCGCCAGCATGGACGGCTCTTCGCCGTAATCGCGCATGAAAAACTGGCGCAGCCGGAAGCCCGCCGCTTCAATGGAGCCAACGCCGATCAGAAACGGGTACGTGCCCGTGCCGCCGGCCAGGCCGGTGGTCTCCGTGTCCAGGAACGCCCACTTCGCCGGATTCGAGCGCGCGATGGCGCCATCGGAAAGCTGCTCCAGCAGATCTTCCGGCAATTCCGCCAGGTCCGCGATATCGACGCTGCCATGCCGGCGGTGGCGTTCCCACAGCTTCTCGGTTTCAAAATGCTCTCCGAAAGCCGTGCGCACCACTTCTCCGCTGATTAAGTCCTGGATGAAACCTGCGGCTTCTTTCGGACGCGGCGGCGCAGACGCTGCCTGGTAGCGCCGGTCGACGCGCGCGACACGCCGCCGCAAGGCCGCGAGCTGTTCCTGGAGGTCCTCCATTCGCCTTTTCTTTGCCCACTATACCACTCCCCGGCTTCTCGCCTCAGGAGTAAGAATACAGTCCAGTAGTGCCGGAACGGTTACCTGGCGCCGGAGAGCCGCGCCTGGCGCACCGTATTACAATAATCGCTACCTATGTCGGAGCCTTCGAAATTCCTGCTGACGGACAGCCAGATTCCCACGGCCTGGGTCAACGTGCTGCCGTCGCTTCCAGTGCCGCTCGATCCGCCGCTCAATCCCCAGACCCGCGCGCCGCTGACGCCGCAGGACTTGCTCCCTCTGTTTCCCATGGAGCTGATCGAACAGGAGTTTTCCCCGCAACCCCTCATCGACATTCCGGGCGAGGTGATGGATGTCTATCGTCTCTGGCGCGCCACCCCGCTCTACCGCGCGCGGCGCCTCGAGAAGGCGCTCGACACGCCGGCCCACATCTACTACAAGTACGAAGGCACAAGCCCCGCAGGCAGCCACAAGCCCAACACCGCGGTTCCGCAGGCATACTACAACAAGCGCGCCGGCATGCGCCGCCTGGCCACCGAAACCGGGGCGGGACAATGGGGCAGCGCCCTGGCTCTGGCGTGCCAGTTCTTCGGACTGGAATGCACGGTCTACATGGTGCGGGTAAGTTACGATCAAAAGCCGTATCGCCGCATGTTGATGCACACCTGGGGCGCGGAGGTCTGGCCCAGCCCGAGCGGGCACACCCACGCAGGCCGGGGCGTGCTGGCGTCAACGCCGGATTCGCCCGGGAGCCTGGGCATCGCCATCAGTGAAGCGGTGGAGGACGCCGCGACGCACGCCGACACCAACTATTCGCTGGGCAGCGTGCTGAACCATGTGATGCTCCACCAGACCGTCATCGGCCAGGAAGCCAAGCTCCAGATGCGGCAGGCCGGAGAGGAGCCGGACGTGGTGATCGGCTGCTTCGGTGGCGGCAGCAATTTCGGAGGGCTGGCGCTGCCCTACGTGCTTGACCGCCTGGCCGGCCAGGGGCCGCGGCTGCTGGCAGTGGAGCCCTCCGCATGCCCGAGTCTCACCAAAGGGAAATTCGCCTACGATTACGGAGACACCGCCAAGCTCACGCCGCTCATCAAGATGTATACCCTGGGCCACGATTTCGTTCCGCCCGGCATCCACGCGGGCGGGCTGCGCTACCACGGAGCATCGCCGCTGCTCAGCCACCTGTTCCACCTGGGGCACATCGAGGCCAAAGCCTATGCGCAACTGCCGTGCTTCCGGGCAGCGCTCCAATTCGCCCGCACCGAGGGCATACTGCCCGCGCCCGAATCCTCCCACGCGATTTGCGCCGCCGTGGACGAAGCCATGGCCGCTCGGGAAGAGGGCCGGGCAAAGGTGATTTTGTTCTGCCTCAGCGGCCACGGCCACTTCGACCTGGGATCTTACGAGAGCTACCTGAGCGGTAAGCTTCAGGATTATGAATACCCGGGCCGCGATATCGACATTCCGGTCTCCACAAGGTAAGCCGGGGAACGCCATACGTCAAGCTGGGAGCAAATTGGAGGAGTAACGGCCTTCGCGGCGCAGTTGCAACACGAACGCATGGTGGCGGAACAGATGGAGAGCCGTGGAATCCGCCACCCGGATATATTGCGGGTTATGCGCTCCACTCCGCGCCACCTGTTCGTCCCCACAAATGTTCGATCCACGGCGTATGAGGATCGCCCTCTTCCCATCGGCTACGGGGCCACCATTTCCCAGCCGTATATAGTGGCGCTCATGACCGAACTGCTGGCTCCGGCGAAGAAGCAGCGGGTCCTGGAAATCGGCACCGGCTCGGGGTATCAGGCAGCGATACTGGCACAACTGGCGGCCGAGGTCTACACGGTTGAGATTTCGCCAGAGCTTGCTCGATCGGCGGCTAAGACGCTGCACGAACTTGGATACACAAACGTCACGGTGCGGCATGGTGACGGCTACCAAGGCTGGCCGGAACGGGCGCCATTTGACGGCATCGTGGTGACAGCGGCGCCGCCGGAACTGCCCGAGGAACTGATCGCTCAATTGTCCGGAGGTGGCCGCCTGGTGGCTCCGATAGGATCGATGTGGGGGCAGGAACTGATCGTGATCGAGAAAGAGGCCGCCGGAACAACCAAGCGGCGATCCGTATGCGCGGTGAGCTTTGTGCCAATGAAGCCGGCCGGCAAGCGAGTGTAGCATGTCCGGTCATGGAGCCTCAGGCGCCCGCAAAACCGATAGCCGCCCAGACCTGGTCTGAACAAGAATGTAGATTCCGGTTACTTGTTCCTGAACTGTGTGGGACAATCAACATAAGATATCGAGAAAGCCGTTTTAAACGCGGTTCAGGTTCCGACCATGCAGACTCCTGGAGAAAGACACGGAGACTCGACGTACGCCTCCGCAGCGCAGCCGTTCGTGCCTCACGGCGAGGTGACCTGCCCCTCTCCCATTTTTAGCGAACCCCTTTGCGCCCTGGAATTCCTGGCGCTGCGGCTCTCGCCCGAGTATTCCGGCTCGACCATCCCGCGCGGAGATGGATCGGCGGTGGTGATCATACCTGGATTACTCGGGATGGATTTCCACCTTTTCGAACTCCACGCATGGCTGCGGCGAATCGGTTACCGGTCGTATTATTCGGGCATGGGCTTCGCCGCCGATTGTCCCGACCGCCTGTCGCGGCAGCTCGACGAGACGGTCGATCGCGGGTACGCGGAGACGGGCCGCCGGGTGCATCTGATCGGGCACAGCCTCGGCGGTATCTTCGCACGATCGGCAGCGGTCCGGAGGCCGAAACGAATCGCTTCCGTCATCACCCTCGGCTCGCCTTACCGGGGGCTGGTGGTGCACAGCCTGGTACTTGCACTGAGCAACGCTGTGCGCGACTGGATCCGGACTACGGGCCCGGTGGTTCCGAGTCAATGTGCTTCGAGCCGTTGCGGTTGCACTTTCGGGCGGTCTCTAGGCCAGCAGTGGCCGCGTTCGGTCCGGCAGACTGCCGTGTATACCAAGTGCGACGGGCTGGTGGATTGGCGGTACTGCCGGAGCGGGAGGCCGGACATCGATATCGAAGTGGTCGGAACACACCTTGGCCTGCCGGTCAATGCGACGGTCTTCGGGCATATTGCCGTCCGACTGGCTGCTCCGAGAGGAGCAAGGGCGAAGAAATGACACCCGCCCATCGACTGCTTTATGATGCAAAGTAACCTCAGAAAGAGTGAAATTTGAAAGTCGATTGGATGGAACGGTTGCACTTCTGACGCAGCCGGAGTCCATAGATCGATTTGCTCTCTCCAAAAACCGGCTCTCGACTTCATCGAAGAAAACCAGTCAGATTTTGTGACCGGTCCGGCAAGCCGGTGACAACTATTTTTCAACTATATCTTACCTGATTACAATTACTTGGCAGTTTTGAGTTTCAGACTCCGACCCGTCAGGCCGTTACTTTCGAGTTGGGTAAGATATGAAAACATCCGGATGTGCAACGATAGCAGTGGTTCTCCTGGCGGGTGGCGTGTGGCGCCTCAACGCGCAGACCACCGTTGATCTTACCAGGCAAGGCAAACTGGGAACCGGCGCAATGGTTCCGTCACAATGCGCGGTGGGGCAGGTGTTTTTCAAGACGGACGCCCCGCCAGGAGCCAACCTCTATTCATGCACGTCCGCAAACGTGTGGAGCGTGGTGGGCTTGATCCCATTGGGCGGCGACGCCAGCGGGACCGCCCCGGCCGCCACCGTGACCGGCTTACAGAACCGGCCGTTGAGCTCCGCAAGCCCGTCAGACCAGGATGCCCTGCGCTGGAACGCCGCCTCCGGGCTTTGGGCACCGGAAGCGGTGATCAGCGTGGGGGCCGGCACGCCTCCGGCCACCTGCTCGACGGGCGGGTTGTACCTGCGGAACGACACGGCCAACAACTTCCACCAACTCTATGTGTGCTCAAACACCAACGTGTGGACCATGGCAAGCATCCAGGCGGGCGCGGCATCGGGACGTCCGGCCAATTGTCTGCTGGGCGAGACCTGGCTGGCCACCGACACGGGCGCCATGACCTACTGCTCAGCAACCGGGAGCCCGGGAACGTGGAGTTCCACGCTGGCCGGTCCGGCGGGACCGCAGGGGCCGACCGGCGCCAACGGAAACACGGTTTGGAATGGCACCGCCGCCCCCTCGGGCGCCACGGGGGTGAATGGCGATTTTTATCTGATGAATCCAACCACGGCACCCTGCCTGTATGGGCCCAAATCGTCCGGCAACTGGCCGGCGACGTGTATTTCGCTAGTCGGTCCGGCGGGCGCCGCCGGCGCGAGCGGAAACACTGTGCTCAGCGGAATGGGAGCGCCGTCGAACAGTAGCGGCGCGAATGGCGATTTCTACATCCGGCTGGATACGTCGTGTCTCTACGGCCCAAAGGCCTCCGGCGCCTGGCCGGGCTTTTGTACGTCACTGATCGGACCACAAGGCGCCACTGGCGCGGCGGGCGCCATCGGGCCGCAAGGGCCACAAGGGGCGGCGGGGCCCCTGGGCGGCACCAACGGCCAGATTCCTTACAACAACAACGGTACGGCCGCCGGCAGCAACCTCTCGCAGAACACCGACGGTTCCCTCTCGGCGAATAAGGCATTCAATCCGCCTCTCTGCACAGTCACTTTGTCCGCCGCGCCGGTTTTCGACGCTTCCCAATGCAACGCCTTCAGCCTGACGCTCGGCAGCACCACGGTGACAGGCTCAACGCTGCTCAACGCCAAAGCGGGCCAGAGCCTCACGTTCACCATCGTCCAGGATGCGACGGGCGGCCGCTCCTTCATCTGGCCAACCAACCTGTTGTCGGTTTGCACCGTCAATCCCGCGGCCCATACATCCACGGCAGTCACCGCGGTTTTTGACGGCGCGAATGCCAACGCCACCGGTTGTACGACCAGCGACTTGGCGACATTGATTGCCGGACCGACGCGAAGTGCGCCCGGAACGCCTTCGGCGGGCCTGGCCTGCTGGTTTGATTCCAGCGCCAACACGCTGCTGTGCAAGGACCCTGGCGGCAACGTCTATGCGGCCGCGAAAAGCGTAAACGCGAGAACTGCCAATCAGTTCTTAACCTACGTGGACGCCTCCGGGGTGCAACACACGGCGGCGATTGCGGCGGCGGATCTGCCGGCGGCACTCTCCAATTCCACCAGCGTCAACGGCACAAACGTCCCCGCCTCGCAGACCCTCTTATACGCTGGCGGGGCTCTCGGCACCCCATCCAGCGGAACGCTGGCGAATGCGACCGGGTTGCCGCTCGGAACCGGCGTGACCGGGAACCTCTCTGTCAATAACCTGAATAGCGGGACGAGCGCATCCTCCTCAACCTTCTGGCGGGGTGACGGCACCTGGGCGACTCCATCCGGGGGCGCAAACATGAGCACGAGTGGCACCCCGTCTCAGTACCAGATTGGAGTCTTTACGGGTGGCGCTACGATGTCAGGCGTCTCTCCGAGCAGCACCAGCGGCGTTCCATTGATCTCTCAGGGATCTTCCGCCAATCCGGCATTCGGAGCAATCAATCTCGCGGGAGGCTCTTCCATCGTCGCAGGAGCAGTGCCACGAGCAAATGGCGGGTTGAACAGCACCAGTGCCGGTACTGGCATCTTGCGGGACGGAACGACACCGGCAGCGTCGGAGCTGAGCGGCGACGCAACCACCAGCGGATCGAACGCGGTGACGGTCAAAGGCCTCAACGGTGTCCCCTTCTGTACGGGCTTTACCCCGGCCACCGGACAGGCGCTTGAGTACACGACCGCCAGTAGCCCAAACCCTTGCTACACGGCCGCCACGCCATCGAGCGGCGTCAACCTCCAATCCACCACTCCCGGCACGCAGCAGGCCGGGAATTTGAACATCTCAGGAGCGGCGATCTTCGGTGGAGCACTGAGCGCTGGATCTCTTGGTTCACCATTTGGCGCTTTAGCAACAGCGGGCTATCCTTCCGCCGGCCTCGTGAAATCTTCCGGCTCTGCGTTCTCGGCAGCGGTCGCAGGAACAGATTACGCCGCGCCGACGAACGGCGCCAACGGGCAGGCCCTCACCTCCAATGGCGCCGGGGCCTTCGGCACGCCGGTCACCCTCGGCACCGCCGCGACGGCCCAATCCTACACGGTTGCCACCTTGCCGTCTCCTACTGGTGGCGCAAACCTATTTAGTACGCAAGTTATAACCAGTTGGAGTAACTCCGGGGTGACCGTCACATCTGGTATTTCCGATCCTAACAGTGGCACGAGCGCCTACCGGATTACAGAGAGTTCTACAACCGCAAACCACTACGTCTATCTTGGGGCGACTGCATCGGCTGGAGCCTCCGTCCTATATACGGCGTACGTGCGTCCAGGGACTGGTCCAGATGGTCGTGCCACGGCGCAGCTAGACATCATGGACGGAACCGAAGTGTCGGCTGCTTATAACTTGACCGGCAGTGGAACTGTTACCGGGACACAGACCGGCGTTACCGCCGCAATTGTTCCCTCAACGAACGGCTATTACAAGCTGACCTTCCAGCGCACGGTCCCGAACGCGACGATTTCTTGGGCAATTATTACTCCCTCGGGGAGTCTTGGGACTTCGAATTACGCAGGGGACGGCAGCAGCTTCATTGACGTGTTCCAGCCAACACTCCAGATCATAACGTCCCTGGCTACCGGCACCCTCGCACTGGTTACTGATGGAGTTACCGTGCAGGATGTTTCCACGGGAGGTGGGACGTTCCCGGTATGGGCGCAGTGGAGTGGAGCTGGCTGGGTTTCACTTTTGGCGCAGAACAGCCGTATCTCTGCGGCGTCCTTTTCAAGCTCCAATGCGTCCACGGCATCCCAGTTGATTTACGTTGGAGACTCATTGACCGCAGGCTTGCACGGCACTCACCCTCCCTCGTACTATGTGAGTCCAAACTGGATTTTTACGCAGACCAACGAAGGGATTGTGAGCCAGACCTTACAGACAATGGACTCCACGGCGGCGGCGAAAGTCTTTCCATTGTATGCGCCCGCAGTGGGATGGAACATCGTAAGCGTTTGGGGGGGAGTCAACGATATTGCGGCAGGCCTGACAGCTAGCCAGGTCTTCGGCTACCTTGTCTCCATTCACCGGGAGTTGCATCGCGCCGGGTTCCGAACGATTGTCAATACCATCACGCCGTGCGGCCTCACTACATGCACGTCGGGACAGCAGACGAGCATCTCGACTCTCAACGGGCTGATTCGCGCGCAGTGGTGGCAGTTTGGAGACGTGTTGGCGGACCTGAACGCGACCACGAACCTGACCGATCCCACGAATACGACGTACTACTATACCGATCAAATCCACATGACCGATGCGGGATACACCATTGTTGGCGGCGTATGGCAGGCGGCGGTGAACTCGATCACCGGCGGGGCTGCTCCGACGGTCGCTTCCAGCGGCATATTCAGTGGGACGATCACCAATGGAACCTACACCGTTAGCACTTTGCCGACGTGCAATTCCGGCGCAAAGGGAGCAAAGGCGAATGTCACGGATGCCGCAAGTCCAACGTATCTCGGAACGTTGACTGGCAGCGGCGCCGTGTATACCCCAGTAGTCTGCAACGGTACAGCCTGGGTGAGCTACTGATGAGACGAGTCCTTGCACTCCCAGAGTAGCGTTCCCTGGCCGGAGGATCTCAATCCAAAACAGCATCGGAATTGAGTGTCAGGTAAGACCAATGAAGACAATGAAAACAACTTTACTCCTCACCCTAGCCTTGGCAACACCAGCCTTTGCAACCCTCGGCTCTCCGGTACTGCTCACGGTCACCGATCGTTCGGGAACTGCCCGCACGAACGAAGGGGTGACGACGGGCGTTCCAATTCCGCAATCGGCCAACATAACGGATGTGCGGAACCTCATGGCGACGACCGCGCCGGGCGGGGCATGTGCAGGCGGCGCGGCGGTGGACTCCGAGATCACGGCGGTTGAGCGTTGGGGCGGCAGCCCGACCAACACGGCTCTTCCCCTGAAATGGGTATGGATCGACACCGTGATTCCCTCCGTACCGGCCAACAGCACGGCTCAGGTCTGCCTCGCAGATCGAGTCGGGGCCGATCCCGGAACGCGCAACGTCACGGTCACCAACGCAGGCGGCTTTATCACGGTCAATACCGGAGCGGCTACCTTTAAGGTGTCGACCACGGCGTTCAACTTCCTGGACACGGTCACCGTTGGAGGCGCGACCGTTATTTCATCTTCTCCGTCGAACACGTGGAAGGTGACGGCTGGCGGCACCACTTACACGACCTCGAATACTGACAGCACGTACGCGGCAGTGGTGGAGCACGCCGTGGCCGGCACCGCCAACTCAGGCGGCGAACAGATCCGCGCTCAAGTCAAGGTGAGCGGGAGCTTCACAGCTTCGGGCGGTACGCAGTTGTTCACCTACATGCTGCGAATCTCGGCCTACGCTGGCGGCACGACCATCACCGTGCGCCCGGTCATCGTGTTCTCGAATGATATGTTCGCTGCCGCGAACAAGCCGACGCAGATCACGCTATCTCTGCCGATGCAGATGAGCGGCACGCTGTCGTACACGTTCGGCGCGGCCAGCGGAACAACGACCGGAACCGCGAACGGCTCGACGGACGATGTCTACTTGCTCCAGTATGACCATGGCAATCATGGCTTCAGCGGATTGCCGGGGTATGTGGTTGCGAAAAATGGAGCAAGCACGGCCACCGGAACCCAAGCGCCCGGCTGGTATGACGTGAACAACGGCACCGTAGGCGCAACCGTTTGGATGCGAGACTTCTGGCAGCGTTATCCAGGGGAACTGGAGTTGAATGGGGCCACGCTGAACGTCGGCATGTGGCCCACCCACGTCAACACGGGAATCTCTGGAGTCGGCGACGGGACTGGTCCATGGTCACAGGAGTTCACTCAGAAGCGAGCTTGTGCCTTCGCCGGGACTTGCTGGGCACAGCCCTACGTGATGTGGCCCAGCACCAACTCTGGCGCCGCCATGGATCTCACTCCGGCATCCCCAAACAACGAGCCGTTTTTATCCATTACTCCAGGCACCGTTACAACCTTTACGTCACCCATGACGGTGATGGATGACTCCGAGGGTTATTGTGCCGGCTCTGCCCACACCGCGCCCTCTTGTATCTACTGGCCGCAGGGAACAACGCAAACGGTCTATATCACTGGTTTCACTGGAGCAAGTTGCTCAACCGCGCTCAACGGTTTCCAGACCGTCACCAATATCGGGGCTGGGAACCTATACCCAAGCAACGTTTTCACCATTCCTGTCAATACAGTTGGTTGCACCATCACCGGCCCGATCAACGATGAGGGGAGCGTCCCCGGTTACGTCAACAACATCGACACCATGACTGACATGCAGCCGGGCGGAGCAGCTCTAGAGTGGGAGGTTCAATATCGTTTCTATGCTGGGACGCCCCCGACGGCCGCTACTGTAGGGGCGCAGTTAGCCGACCGGTTGATGCTCGTGAACCCGGCTTGGCTGGCATCTTCCCAAGCATTCGGACGCATCAAGGAAGTAGATACGGCGGAGTTTCCCGTGGCCGAGACGAATTTGGCGACGGCTTGGAACGCCATGACCGGCGCAATAAACAGCCTGAACTATTATGGCCTGCCGCACTTTGGCGATTACATCTATGATCCCAGCACGCCTCCGAACGGGGCTGGATCTCGCGTTACGATAGGTGCCCGAAAGCAGTGGCAAATGGTCGGCTGGCTGATGTATGCGCGCACAGGCGACCGGCACATGCTGGACTGGGATAGCTCAATCACCAGCCACGGCGTCAATATGGACTACGGCCATGCGACTCTGCGCCTAAACCCTGACGCCAACAACAATCAGGTAGACAAGAAGATCGGGCAGGGGTTCTGCGATCACTGGCCCACACATCAGTATCCAACGAACGTGACCACGACGGGAATTGCAGGAGCCTTCGATTGCTCTGAGGGCCAGGAGCCAAACCTGGAATACGTTTCGACGGCCGCGGAAATGGACTACGTGCTCACAGGCCATGACCGCAGCATGGAGTTCGTGGTCCACGAGCTTTATCCGTGGGTCATTGTAGCGGGAGGCGAATCTACTTCGCATCCAGCGGCCATGGGAGCGCGCAACCTCGGCGGCTGCTTCCAGTTAGGCACGGATGCCTACAAGCTCTCCGGCACCGGCTTGGCGCTGGCTGAGTGGTGCTTCGCCAACGCTGTCAACCCGGTCCCGGCCACAGGCTCGGAGCAGAACACCATCGGGAATCCTATCGGATTCGTAACGGAGGATGAATACGGAAACGAAATCAACATCGGTTACTGGTACGGCACATGGTTGGACTTTTCCTGGGCGGAGTTTGCGGAACTCGACCCGAGTTACTGCGCGAACGACTGGAACTCCGTGTCCCATTGTGTCCGCACCGAGTTCAACCGTTTTGCGGAAGCCGTATCCTCAATGGGCAAGACCAGCGATAGCAGTGGCCTGTATCCAGAAGACCGACCGGGCAAGGTCATGGCGAACTCCTACGCCTACACCAGTAACCCAGCCTTCCCGCTCTACGCGCAGCGCAACTACGATTGGGCGCTTCAGCCCAGTTCCCAAGTCACCGGGTCGTCCGCTGTCGTCAGTTATCCGACCAGCGTGCCAGATGTCCACGAGTGGTCAAACTATCTCCAGAACATCCCGTTCCTTGAGAAGCTATTGAGCGGCATCGGCACCAAGTCCTATCCGGCGAATCCACCTTATGTGACGCTTATTCCGCAAGATGGCGTGCACTCTGCCCAATGGCTAACCAACAAAGCGTCATCCGGGGCTTGGACATTCTCATTCTTTATCAATGATTGGGCGGACTTCCTGGATGGTGAACCGCCGCCGTCGCCCACCATCAATGTCCTGGTGCTCAACCCCCTCGGCGGAACGGCCCTGAGCACATCCATTTCCGCGTGCCGCTACCAGGGGCCGACGCCTTGCATCCCCAATAGCATCACGCCGATTCAGAGCAATACGGCTACGGTGGGGGAAGGTGGATCCATCACCAACGGAGGCACGGACAACAGTTATTTCACCTTCACGGTTCCAGAGGACGGCCATACCGGAGAGTACACGATCAAACTCTCAGCCGCGGGTGGAATCAACACAGGAACGATCAACAATCCCGTTGCTTCACCCTACGTCGGTTATACGTATATCAATTTGAATGACTCAGCAGCGGGAGCCTGCACCGGGACTGGATCAAGTCTGAGTATCTGCACCTACAACGGTTCGGCCTTTACCGGGGCGGCGCTTGGCGTTTATACCGTGGCAACGTTGCCGGGAAGTCCCACCAATGGCCTCTATGCCGCCGTGACGGATGCCGTGGCCGATTGCGCCCATGGTGGCGGAAGCAACGCTCACCTATGCCAGTACAAGACCGGGACTGGATGGGTTGATCTGGGATTCACTAACGTCACGGGGCCATCCTGCGTAGGCGATCCAATAGATCGGTATACTTGCTACGCCTACCCGAATACGACCTTTGCACTCATGCAGGGGACCTCCCTCGGGAATCTGGTCGGGCTTTCGCCCACTGTGGCATCCGATGGACCGAACGGGTGCGACTACACAATCTGGGGAACCAATAAGATTGGGCAAGGGCTGCACTATTTCAAGGTGCCAGCGGGCGCGACCCGGATTACCGCCTCGATGTCTTGGGTAGACTACTACCTCGTTTCCCCGAGCGGCAAATACTATCCCCAAGGCAGCACCAACACGGTCGCCGCCGAGCCTGGGATGTGGGCCATCGGGAACGCTCTTGGCAACGAGGCGGGCGGCTATTGTATCAGTCTGACGGGAGTGAAGCCGCTCATTTCCAGCAGCCCTCAGAGTTACTATGACAGCCCGAATCAATCGGTCTATAGCGGCGCGAACGCGGGTTACGGATCACCTGTGACGGTCAACTTCGGCAGCGGAACCTGCTCGATCACTACGACGACGCTGCCGGGAGGCACAGTCGGAGTGCCGTACGCAACGACGCCAAATACGGCCAACTGCGTACCACCCGACACGTGGAGCATCTCGGCAGGTTCGTTGCCCGGCTGGGCATCGTTGAACGCTTCCACGGGCAACATTTCCGGGACGCCGACAGTGGCAGCAATCAGCAGCTTCACGATGCAGGTGGCCGACTCGCGGTTCAGTACCTACGATCAGCCGTTTTCGATCGCGATCACGATCGCGGGAGGGGCGGCGCCGGGCGCTTCCTCAATCTCGGCCGGCACCGCAGTCAGCGCCGGCACTATTCGGCATTGAGGGGCTCCGACCCCTTTCCCGGGGTCTGATTTGCCGCTTGCGCTTTCCCACCTTTTCTTCCAATCACCGCTGCATCCGGGAGTGTCGCCAGCCCATTAGCGAAAGGGCGCGAGCAGCCAGCGCTTGACTTGTTCCAGCCGCACGCACTCCGGACATGCCGGAGGACAGGCTTGGGCCGCGTGAGCGGCCAAGTATGCGATTTGCTCCATCATCACGTCGAGCAGCGGCGCCGGCGGGACGACGGGCTCCCAGAGTTCTGGTCCGGCTGGATTTTGGGGGCAGGCTTTCTCAGGCGCTTCACGCACCGGGCTGTCAGTTCTCATCCCGCTTTCCTCGGTGTACTTATCGGCAGTTTGAGCGGCCGCGTCCAGACCTCTTCCGAAAGAAGATCAACACTTTCCGGACCGGCATGGCAAACCGCAGGTATGTTCAGGAAAAGCAAGCTGTTTCCGCCGTATTCCATCACCGAACTGGATTTGAAGGGAAAGTGAGGAGCGCGCGTGGTTCGGGCAGGCGGCACGGCCCGCCCCACCGGCTGCTCTTCGTAGTTTCCGACCTGTTGTATTCTATTGTGTGGGTGCTGTGTCCCGCAACGCTGGCGAATGCCAATTCGCCCGAACTTAGGATTTCTTCCATGAGTGCTGCTGTAGTTAATCCCGTCGATAGGGCCGCGCGCTTTTACGAAGCGCCCATCGGCAAGAAAGCCGTGATGGCCATCACGGGGTTCATGCTGGTGGGGTACGTCCTGGCCCACATGCTGGGCAACCTCCAGATTTATTCTTCCAATCCCAACCAGATCAATACCTACGCGGCCTTCCTGCACAATCCGGCCAATGCCGGCCTGCTGTGGGGAGCGCGCACGGTGCTGCTGCTGGCGGTGATTCTGCACATTACGGCCGCGGTGCAACTGTTCTTTCAGAACCGCGCCGCGCGGCCCATCGGGTACGTGAAGAAGGACGACGTACCGGCCTCTTATGCCGCCCGCACGATGGTGTGGAGCGGGCCGATTGTCGCGGCATTCGTCATTTACCACGTGCTGCATCTGACGGTGGGAGCGGTGATGCCGCTGGCGGAGGAGCTTGGGCCGAATCAGCCCAACGTGCGCGCCAACGTGATCGCGGGGTTCCAGAACTATGGGGTTTCGGCGTTTTACATTTTCGCCATGATCCTGCTGTGCATGCACCTGTACCACGGCATCTGGAGCATGTTTCAATCGCTGGGCGTCAGCCACCCACGGTACACGCGCGGGCTGAAGAAGGCATCGGCCGGGCTGGCCATCCTGATCGCGATCGGCAACTGCTCGATTCCGATTGCGGTGATGGCCGGCTGGTTGACGGATAAA